>Ga0209490_10002162_pt1 | contig 18744 bp, 15 predicted proteins | sample MAT06_FD_187209 | JGI IMG/M metagenome (GOLD analysis project Ga0209490, IMG submission 187209) | Freshwater microbial communities from Lake Fryxell liftoff mats and glacier meltwater in Antarctica - MAT-06 (SPAdes) (version 2) | ecosystem: Environmental > Aquatic > Freshwater > Ice > Liftoff... | reverse complement strand
GCTCTCGAATCTCCGGCGCGATCAGATGCATGTCGGCCAGCAGCAGCGCACGCGCCATGGGAGCATCGCGTACAAAGATCGAGTCCACTCGACGCACGCCCGCCGCCCGCAGTGCGGGGCGCCACTGTCGCTCACCCGTCGCTCGAGCCGACGTGACGGTGACGATCACCGAGCGCCCCACCGGAGCCGCCCGGGACGTGGTGCGATACCACTGACCGCCAACCACCGCTGCCCGCGCGCGAATCACGCCTTTGGTGTTGCACCGTGCGTCGGTGGGACGCATCTGGGCAGGGCCGGCATCGCCGACGCGCAGATCGAAATCGGTGACGAACTCGATTGTGCCTGCGCGCACGAGCTCAGCGCGGCAGTGCGCGTCACGCCATCGGTCAGCCGCCGCGCGCAACGCCGATGCAGCCGACAGGGCCAACGCCGCGACGATGGCAAGCCGTCCGTGCCGACGCACGCGCCGCGCGACCGCGAGACCGATCGTCGCCGCGAACACGATACCGGCGGCGTCGCCAGTCGCACCGGCGGCGGAACCGGTGATGATGCACAGCAGAATCCACGAGGTGGGAGGCACGACGGAAGAATCCGGCTGCGCAGACCTCAGCGCACACCGGATTCACTCACTCATCGTCCTTCCCGCGCGACGAGCCGGGCACGACCAGCGCGCTGGAGTCAGACTGCCATCGGCAGCGCCGCCCGTGCCGCGACCGGGGCACCGGTGAAGGTATGGCCTGTCGTGCCGGTGATCTCGACATGCATGTACGTCCCGATCAGCGACGGATCGCCCGGAACGAGGATGGTGCGGTAGTCTCGCGTGCGGCCCTGCAACAGGTCGCCGCGTTTTGCCGTCTTCTCGATCAGAATCTCGTAACGCCGACCGAGCAGGCCGAGGTTCACATCGCGACTCATGGAGCGAACCGTGTCCACCAGACGTTGCAACCGCGCGCTCGCAATCTCGTCGGGCACCGTCTCGCTCTCCGGCATCCGGGTCGCCGGCGTGCCCTCGCGGGCGGAGAACTTGAAGGTGAACGCATCCATGAAACCGATCTCGCGGCAGGCGCTCAACGTCTCCTCGAAATCCTCGTCTGTTTCGCCGGGAAATCCGACGATGATATCCGTCGTGAGCACCACGCCCGGAATCGCCGCCCGCAGCTTCGCAACGCACTCCATGAACCCTTCGCGCGAGTAGCGACGCAGCATCCGCTTCAGCGTACGTGTCGAGCCACTCTGCATCGGCAGATGCACATGTTCACAGACGGTTGGCGTCTCCGCCATTGCGGCAATCACGCGATCGCTGAAGTCATTTGGGTGCGGACTCGTGTACCGCAGCCGCCGAATGCCCGGCACCGTGCCCACCGCGCGCAGCAGATCTGCAAAATCATGCGTCCCGTCGAAGTAACTGTTCACCGTCTGACCGAGAAGCACGACCTCGGTCATCCCTTCGGCGACCACCTGTTCGGTTTCGCGCACCACATCGGCCAGCTTGCGACTGCGCTCGCTGCCACGGGTCGTGGGGACGATGCAGTACGTGCACTTGTAGTCGCACCCACGCTGCACCGGGATCCACGCCTTCACCCGGTCAAAGCGGCGTGGCGTGAAGTCCTCGTAATGCTCTTCGAGGTCGAAGGTGGTGGCGGAGACCCTTTTCCCCAGACGTGCCCCTTCCACCAGCGAGGGCAGACTGCGGTAGCCATCAGGGCCGATCACCAGCGAGACGTGCTTCGCCTGCTCCAGCAGTCGCGGACCGAGTCGCTGCGCCATGCACCCGGTGACACCGATGACGCTGTCCGGCTTCATGTGCCGCTTCAATTCACCCAGGCGACCGATCACACGCTGTTCGGCATGGTCGCGAATCGCACAGGTGTTCAGCAGAATGACATCGGCGCCATCCGGGACATCGACCGAATCGTAGCCAGCGGCGACCAGCGAACCGAGCATCAGCTCAGTATCGCTGACGTTCATCTGGCAGCCGTAGGTCTCGATGAAAACGGTGGGGCGTGTCATGGCGTAGCTCACTCAGTGAAGCGGGAGGGCCAGCAGACCACGTCGAGTGGCAGCAACATGAAGCGTGGCCTGAAATCGCGTGCCGCGCGCGGGGGCGGGCTGGTCGAGATCCACCGCAAGATAGTCTTCCGTGAGGCCGTCACGCGCTCCATCCTCGTGGCCGATCACCACCACATCGGCGGCGCCCCCCACGCGTGCGGCGCGGTACGCGGCAGCTTTCCGCTCGGCGATGGCCCGCAGCTCGGCGGCCCGCGCGCGTCGAACGGCGTCCGGCACGTCGCCAGCCAATCGCAGCGCCGCCGTGCCCGGCCGCGGCGAGTAGGGGAAAACGTGAAGGCTGGTGAATGGCAGATCAACTACCAGCGCGACAGTCTCCGCGTGGTCGGCGTCCGTCTCACCAGGGAAGCCCGCAATCAGATCGGCCCCCAGTCCGAACACCGAGGTGCTCGCAGCCAGCGACCGCACGGCGTCGGCGTACTCACGCGCGGTGTACCAGTGGCGTCCCATTCGCCGTAACACCGCATCGCTGGCCGACTGCAGCGGCGCGTGGAGATACGGCGCCAGCCGCCCGCCAGAGTCGGTCAGCAGCTCGGCGAGTTGCGCATCGACTTCGGTCGCTTCGACGCTCGAGAGCCGAAAGCGCACCGTCGGCACTGCGACGAGGAGCGTCGCCACGAGCGCGCCGAGTGACGCGCCGATATCTGCGCCATACGTTCCGATGTGGATCCCGGTCAGCACGATCTCGGGATGATGCGGGGCGAGAGCGGCGGCCTCCTCCACCAGCGCCGACACCGCGCGCGAGCGATTTGCGCCGCGGGCCAGCGTCGTGGCGCAGAACGTACAGTGTTCGTCGCAGCCATCCTGAATTCGGAGCAGCCCACGCGTGCCGCGCTGACCGAACGTCGCTGGTGCGATCACCTGTGGATCGAGGCCCAGCGCGTCGGCGATCGCAAGCATGTCGGCGCCAGGCACCACCGCAGTCACCGACGGCAGGGCGGCGATCTGTTCGGTGGAACGCGCCGCCGCGCACCCCATCACCACCGTGCGCAGCGATGTGTGTGATCGCGACGCGCGACGCACCGCCTGCCGCAGATCCGCTTCGGCCGCCTGCGTCACGGCGCAGCTGTTGAACACCGCGACATCCGCGTCCGCCGGGGAGTGCACCAGCGACCCGCCGGCGGCAGCGACCATCGCCGCAACGGCCTCGGAATCGTATTGATTCGCGCGGCACCCAAAGGTCTGCAGGAAGACGCGCGGGCCCATGAGATCAGGTCCGCAGGCGGAAGCCGAATGACACGATGAGCCCGCGCTCGCTCACGTCCGACAGCCCCGGCACCGTGCGCGACGCATTCTCGACCCCGAGATCGATCTGTGCTCGCCCGAATCCGAGCGGCAGTCCAAGCCCGCCGCCGACGATGTTTTCCTTCGGCTGGCGCCCGCCAACGCCAAATGGCAGGTTCCGACTGCGCGCGCCGAAGCGCAGCAGCAGCTGGCCTCCCGGCAACTTCGGGCCGGGGATCTCCGCGCCGATTCCGTACTCATTCGTATTGAATACACCGTTCGATGACGCACCCAGGCTGCGCATCGACGACCACCCCTCCCAGTTGTACCGCGCCGCGATGTTCGTGCCGCCGACCTCCCAACGCACCGCGCCGCCGAGACGACTCGGCAGGTCCGACTGGATGCGACTGGAGTCGCCCAGTTCTGCACGCAAACCAAAGCCAAGGCGCGCCGACCCGGCGAAGCTCACATGCTTGAAGGGGGAGAGTTCAACACCAAACGAGATCGCGCTGCCGCCGAAGGTGGCGGCACTTCGCTCCGAGATCGTTCCATAGGAGACCGTATCGACGCGCGCACCGGTGTCGGGCGAAATGGTGCGCGTAGTCTGCACACGGTTCTCACCGGTGATCAGGTGCAACGCCGTTCCGACGCGCAGCCACGGGCGCACCTGCATCGCACCGCCGAGCTGCACATCGTTCATTGCACCACGCGCCGACGCGAACGTGGTGGTCGTCACCGAGTCGCTCCGGATCAGCTGGCGGGCGCTGGTTTGATTGTTGTAGTTGCGTTCGAGCAGCGTGGAACTGGAAATGCCGACGGTGTAGCGCGGCGAGATCGGCAATCCAATCGCAAACACCGGGAACCGCGACACGGTCGTCGATGTCACGGCGCCGGCAACGGTGGTCGAGCGGCGTTCGGGCGCGTACTGCATGTAGGCGCCGGGAACGCCCCAGTTCATGAGTGCCGCCGGGTTGAGCGGACCGGCCTGATCGAACTCGCCGAGCGCACCGCCGCTGGATGACGCGCGCACGGTCAACCCACCGGGGGGATATCCCCACCCCTGTGACGCCACTGTTCCCTGCGCATGGAGCTGACTCGCCGCTGCGACAGCGCCAATGCACAGCAATCGGCGAAAAGAGGGAGTTCTCACGGAATCGCTCCTTCGCGACGCAATGTGTATGTGACGCGAAGTCGCGGACGCACCGCAGGATTGCTGTTCCGCCGCGAGAAGAACGCCGGCCGCTGTTCCTGGAACGTCTCCCCCTCGGAGTAGAGGATGAAGCTGGTGGCGATCGTGCTGTCCTGCGTGAGCCACACTCGCAGCGCGCCGCCGACGTCAAACGACTTCACGCCGCTATCGGCGGGGAGGATGCGGAGGGAGGGCAGCTGCACGCCCTCGATCGTCGGATCGAGGAATTCGACGAGACGGCGCGGATCGCTGCCGAGCGCAGGTCCGGCGATGCCCACGCGCATCCGCAGTCGCACCCCATCGGTGGCTCCGGGAGTAAACCGCAACGGTCGCTGGGTGAGATCCAGCGATGCGCGCACGATGGTGACGGTATCCAGGAATCGACGGGGCACCTGCACCTTGAGCAGGCTTCGCACACCCACCATCCCACCAGCCTCCAACGAACCGTCGTTGAGGAGAACCGTCCGATCGCGAACCACCAGCGTCTGTGAGCGGAACTGCAACCCGCTCGCACTCCCGTCGCCGAACTGTGTTCCCACGACCCACGGCCGTACGGCAGTGTCGGGCGACGGGTCGTACGTCACACGCGGCGTCAGCTCAGGCGCGTTCCTGGTCGGCGCCACAAAACGCAGCGCCGCAGACGAACCCGATGTGATCCGCAAGCCGAGCCGAATGCGCTTGCGCTCCTTGACCAGTCGGAGCATCGAGGCGTTGGGGATCGAAATCGGGAATGCACGGCTGGACGACAGTGAGCCCAGACCAACGAGGGTGTCGGCGAGCACCTCGGCGCGGGTGAACGTGCGCGTCGTCAGGAGACGGGCCGGTGTGAACCGTGCCGCAATCGCCGACTGCACCGTATCCACGGTGAGTGTTGAATCATCCACGTCGTAGATGGAGACCGTGGTGCTCCCAGAGGGCAGGAGCGAACGCGCGGTGTCCAGCACCAGCAGCAGCTTGCTGTCGGTGACGGCGGTCACCTGCGTCGAGTCTGTGGGTGAGAGCGTACGTGGCAGCGTATCGAAGCGGAACACCTGCCTGATATCGACCGAGTCCGGCCGACTGACTACCGGAACGAAGGATTCGTTGAGAAAACCGAAGTCGTTGACCGTGGCGAGCGCTGGCGCCGGCCAGCGTTCACCGATGCCGGTGAAGCCGGGAAAGGCCGAGTCGGAGACGACGATATCGAGGATGGTATCCTTGAACACGAGCGCGTTGTCGGTGCACAGCACCGGACAGTTGGCACTGGAGTCCAGGCGTTCCGAACACGCGGCCGCGAGTGCAATGGCGGCGAGCGGAAGACAGCGGAGAAACTGGCGAGAAGACACGGAAACGGGACGGAGAGAGGCGAGGGATCGCCGTTAGGAGACGGCCATCAGATTCGCCGCAAAGGCAGCAGGGAGCAGCGCATCGAGTCGCCACGTCTGTCGCGCGCCGGCGACGGTGACGCTGGTGACTTGAAGCAATGGGGCAAACTCGGACAACACCTGTCGGCAGATGCCGCATGGGGGTGTCGGAACCTCGGCTTCAGTACAGATCACAATCGAGGCGAACTCGCGAACCCCATCGGCCACCGCGCGCGAAAGCGCTGTGCGCTCAGCGCAGATGCCGGCCGGATAGCTCGCGTTCTCCACGTTGCAGCCGAGGTGCACGGACCCGTCGGCACCACGCAACGCGGCGCCAACGCGGAACTTCGAATAGGGAGCATAGGCACGGTGCATTGCGGTCACCGCGTCGAGCTCGAGCTGCTCCTGCAACGATGACGTCATGCGGCTCGTACCTGATTGAGAAAGCTCGCGCCGCGCCCGCGCCATGCGAGTCCAAAGGCATCGGCGACGGTGGCACCGAGATCAGCGAAGGTCGAACGCATCGGCAACACGCCGGGGATCACCGCCGGCCCCGCAATCAACAGTGGCACACGTTCCCGGGCATGATCGGTCGTCGGCGTGGTGGGGTCGTTCCCATGATCGGCGGTGATACACAGCAGATCATCGTCGCGCAGCGCCGCCAGCAGCTCCGGCAGCGCCGCGTCGAACTCGGCCAACGCACCGGCGAATCCCTGCACGTCGTTCCGGTGGCCAAACTGCTGATCGAAGTCCACCAGATTCGCAAACAGAAAGCCCTCCGAACCCGACGAGAGCCAGTCGCCGATGAGTTGAATGCCGTGCGCGTTGTTCGACGTGTGCGTGGCGGTGATCGATCGCGATGCGAACAGGTCGTCCACCTTGCCCACGCCGGTGCGAGTGATGCCAGCCGACGCGAGCGCGTCCAGCAGCGTCTCGGCCACCGGCGCGATCGAGTAGTCGCGACGGTTCGTCGTCCGCGTGAACGCACCCGCATTTCCGATGAACGGACGGGCGATCACGCGCGACACATCGTTCGGCGACACGAGCAGGGCGCGCGCGAGCTCGCAGGCGCGGTACAGCTCTGCGAGTGGCACGACCCCTTCATGGGCAGCGATCTGGAAAACGGAATCGGCGGACGTGTAGACGATCCAGGCACCACTTTCCAGATGTTCGGCACCGAGCCGGCCGAGAATCTCCGTCCCGCTGGCGACGCAGTTCCCGATCACCGCCCGCCCCGTTCGCTGCGAAAACTCGGCGATCAAGGCGGCCGGAAACCCTCCGGGAAACGTCGGGAACGGCGCATCGAGCACGACCCCCGCGAGCTCCCAGTGCCCGGTGGTGGAATCCTTGCCGGGGCTGGCCGGTTCGAGGACCGTCACGACGCCTGACGGTGCAAGTGCGCTCGAAATACCGCGCAGCGCCCCAACGTGCCCGAGTCCGAGCCGTTCCAGCGCAGGGAGCGATAGCGAAGGCACCTGCTCCAACACATGTCCGAGTGTGTTGCTCGACGCATCGCCGTACCGCTCGGCGTCAGCAGCCGCCCCGCAGCCAACACCGTCCAGCACGATCACCGCCACGCGACCGCTCACGCCGCGACCTCGCGAATCGCGTCGTCGGGTGCCGAGCGGTGTGTGCGGAGCGCACGGGCGCGCAGGCCTGTGAGCACTTCGTACGGTGAGCGTTGCGCATGGGCCGCGATCGCCGCTATGCCGTGTTCGGCGTCACCGCCGATCAGCGTCACACGATCTCCGATTTCGCAGGGCACGTCTGTCACATCGCACATCGTCATGTCCATGGTGACCAGGCCAACCACCGGCACCCGGCGATCGTGGATCAGCGCCGTGGCCGCATTCCCCGCCCCGCGCGGATATCCGTCGGCATACCCGACCCCGAGCGTGGCGATCCGTCGGCGACCCTCGGCCCGCCAGGTCGCCCCGTAGCTCACGGTGTCTCCATCTTCAACGCTCCGGAGCTCCAGCACGGGCGCCGACAACGTGACGGCGGGGCGCGGACGCCACGTGGCGGGGCCCGGTGCCACGCCGTACAGCGCGATTCCGGGGCGAGCACAATCGAATCGCGACCCACTCCGCTGCAAGAGGGCGGCGCTGTTCTCCGTGTGGAGCGACGCCGGTCGTGTGGGCAGTGACGCGATCACCGTCTCAAAGCGCGCTTCCTGCTCCGTCATCGAGAGCGGGTCGGTGTCGGCCGAGTGAAAGTGGGTGAAGGCACCCACCGGCGGCACGCCTGCGGACAGGACGGCATTCAGCGCTGAAAAGTCGCGCCACGACACACCGGCGCGATTCATCCCGGTGTCGATCGGAAGCTGCCATCGGCCACCCATTTCGCCCCAAAGGGCCACCTGTGCGGGATCCGACAGGCAGAGGGTCAGATCCCCGGCTCCGGCGGCCGCGAAATCGGGAGTTGCCGTCGGGGTGAAGACGACGATGTCTCGCCGGATGCCGGCAGCCCTGAGCTCGAGGCCCTCGGCGACCGACGCGACTCCGAAGGCGACCGGATTCTCTCCGTTCAGCACTCTGGCGACCTCAACAGCACCGAGTCCGTACGCATCGCCTTTGACCATCGGCAGCAGCGGGACGGATGCGCGACGGGCCAGAATGCGATAATTCTCCCGAACCGCGGCAAGGTCCACGGTGAGCATGGCGCTCAGGGCGCGGGCGTTTGCGGGTGTGGCAGTCACAGCCTGAGAAGTTACCGGGAGCGGTCATTACGATGCAAGCGAAAGTCAGTCTTGAAGATACTGTGGCGCTGATGCGTGATCTGCGCGCCCGCTGCGATTGGGACGCTGCCCAGACGCATCAGTCTTTGCGTCCGTACCTGATCGAGGAGGCGCACGAGGTGGACGACGCCCTCCGCGCCGGACGTGACGACATGCTCCGCGACGAGCTTGGTGACCTGCTGTTTCAGGTACTGTTCCACAGCGTGATCGCCGAGGAACGGGGCGCGTTCGACATCAGCGACGTGGCCAGCGCCCTGATCGCGAAGATGAGGAAGCGTCATCCGCACCTCTATGGCGGCGGCGAGGCGATCCCCTGGGAGCGACAGAAGGCCAGTACGCGCGCATCGCTGGCTGATGGCCTGCCCGTAGACCTTCCCGGTCTGCATCGCGCCCATCGACTGCAGGACAGGGCCGCCGGCGTGGGCTTCGACTGGGACGACGTCGCCGGGCCGCTGGCCAAGGTTCGCGAAGAGGTCGATGAGGTGGCGGCCGAACTCTCGAATCCGCCGTCAGACTCGGCACTGGCCAGGGATGCGCTGGAGAGTGAACTGGGCGACCTGTTGTTTTCGGTGGTCAACCTGTGCCGCAAGGCGGAGGTCCATGCGGCAGTGGCGCTCGACCGTGCGAACGTGAAGTTCGTGCGACGATTCACCGCGGTGGAGCAACTGGCGGCGGAACGCGGCGTGCATGTGGGCACCGCCACGCTCGCCGAATTGGATCTGTTGTGGGACGAAGTCAAGCGGAGCGGCGGGTGACCGGCATCGCCCTCGTTCCGCCCCCGCGATCACTGACCACGATGCAACCGTTCTTTCGTGAGCTGGCAGTCAATCGTGAGACAGCGCTGGCATTGATGGACGGTCTGACGGACTCGCAGCTGGCGTGGCGGCCAACCCCGGCGCACTGGAGTCTCGCCGACATCTGCGGCCATCTTGCGACGGCGGCGGAGCTATACCTCACGGAACTCGACACGGCGATTTCGCGAGGGCACACCGATGCGGCGTACAGCGATCGCCCGTTCACGGGGACAATGCTGAGCCGATTGATCGTGTGGTCGATGGAGCCGCCGGTGCGCGTCCGGATGCGGTCGCCGAAGGACATGCGTCCGGACCCGGGCGAGCTTCCCGTTCATGCGCGGCAGCGGTATCGCACGGCGCAGCGGAACCTCGCGGTGCGCATGGAGCGCGCGGCTGGCCTCGATCTCGCACATGTGCGGGTTCGGCTACCGGAAATTCGGCAGATCCGGTTGTCTCTGGGCGGCGTGCTGGCGCTGCTCCTGGCGCACGAACGCCGTCACCTGTGGCAGGCGACGGTCGTGCGACAGGCATCGGCATTTCCCGACGCGATCGGTGGCCCGTGACCGTACGCCCTCTCAGGGCCGCAAGCGATTCATGAGGCGTGGGAACGGGATACACTCGCGGATGTGGGGCGTCCCGCACAACCACGCGACCGCCCGCTCGAGGCCCAACCCGAAGCCGCTGTGCACGAAGGTCCCGTATTTCCGCAGATCCAGATACCAGTTGTAGGCTTCCACGTCGAGCCCCTCTTCGACGATGCGATGCCGCAGCTTGTCGTGATCGTCTTCACGCTGTGAGCCACCGATGATTTCACCGTACCCTTCGGGCGCGAGGCAGTCCGCACAGAGTACAGTGCGCGGATCATCAGGGTTCTCCTTCATGTAGAAGGCCTTCGCTTCCTTCGGATAGTTGCAGATGAAGATCGGGGTGCGGTAATCCGCGACGAGCAGCGCTTCGTCTTCGGCGCCAAGATCTTCACCCCAGGTGATCGCACTCCCCTTCTGCTGGAGGGTCGCCACGGCATCGGTGTAGGAGATCCGCGGAAACGGTCCGACAATCGCTTCGAGGTGACTCGGATCACGCTCCAGCACGGCCAGCTCCGGGCGACGACGCTCGAGCACGCGCTGCGTGATGTAGAGCAGCAGATCTTCCTGCAGCTGGATGCTGTCGTGCAGGTCGTAGAAGGCCATCTCCGGCTCGATCATCCAGAACTCGGTGAGATGCCGGCGCGTCTTCGACTTCTCGGCGCGGAACGTCGGGCCAAAGGTGTAGATGCGGCCCATCGCCGCCGCCAGCGCTTCGCCGTAGAGTTGGCCCGTCTGCGCCAGATAGGCGCTGCCCTCGTCGAAGTACTCGGTGCTGAAGAGCCCCGATCGTTCGCCGATCGCGGCGGTCAGAATCGGCGTGTCGCAGTGGATGAAGTCGCGTGCGTAAAAGAAGTCGTGGATCGCCTGCTCGATTTCGTGCCGCACACGCATCACGGCGACCTGCCGAGGCGCCCGGAGCCAGAGATGGCGATTGTCCATCAGGAAATCGACGCCGTGCTCCTTGGGCTGAATCGGGTAGTCGGCGGCGCTGGCCCCCAGCACGGTGAGCTCGACGGCGCCCAGTTCCGCGCCACCGGGGGCGCGAGGCTCCAGGCGAACGTCACCGGAGACCGCGACCGACGCCTCGAGAGTCAGGGTCGCGAATCGCTCCCAGATCTCGGGAGACACCTGGCTCTTGACGAAGACGCACTGGACCACGCCGGTCCCATCGCGCACCACCAAAAAGGCCACCTTGCCTTGCGTGCGCACATGCTGCACCCAGCCGCGCACGGTGACGGAGGTGCCGGCCGCTTCGGGCAGCGTGGAGATGTATCGGATCTGGCCTGTCATTGTTCTCAACTGCTCCGCTCGCAAGATTGCGGGCAACGTACCGAGCACCTTAAGGTGAGTCAACGCATTGCAGCACCGATGCCTACGCCACTTCCGTGAGTCCAGTCTACGACCCGCTTTCGCCCGCGCCACAGCGACCCGCACAGCGCCGCGGCGTTCCGCTCCGCGTGCGCCTCGTCATCGGCATGCTGATGGTGGCGGCGATTCTGGTTGCGCCGCTGGCACTCACGCGGCTCGCACTGCAGCGGTTGACAGCGGAGATCGAACAGCTCCAGAGCCAGGATTTCCGCGCATCGTTGCTGTTGGGACGCTTGCGCGCCGCCGCGGACCTCGTGCGCCGCGGCGACGACCAGATCGTCGGGCTGCGCGATAGCACCGGGGTTCCGACGCTTCGCACTGCGGTCGCGACGATGCGGGTCTTGACGGACTCACTGCGGCAGCTGTCGGCGAGCGACTCGTATGCCTCGGTGGATTCGGCCGTGACCGAGGTGCAACGGCTGGCAACCGTGAGCGTGGACGCGATGGCGCGGCGCGACTTCGACCGGGTTGACGCGCTGTCAACCGTGGCAGTGCGCCCAACGCTGCAACGGCTGGTCGCGACGATCGCCGTCGCGGAAGGGACGCTGCGTGTCGAGACGTCCGGTCGCGTGCGTGCGGCGCGGGACGAGACTGGCCGAGCCCTGCGCGTGTCGCTGCTCGCGCTGCTGCTCGCGCTGCTGCTGGCGGGCGTCGTCGCCGGATGGATCATCGTGAGCATCTCGCGCCCTGTGGCGGACCTGCAGAAGGGGATGGAGCGGGTGGCATCCGGGCAGTTTGACCACAAGCTGGAGGTCGCATCGCGTCGGTCCGACGAGTTTGGTCGGCTCGCGGAGAGCTACGCCGAGATGGCGCAGCGCCTCGGCGACCTCGATCGCCTCAAGGCCGAGTTCGTCTCGATGGCTTCGCACGAGCTCAAGACGCCGCTCAACGTGATTTTGGGCTACCTCACGTTACTGGACGACGGGGTCTATGGGTCGCTCACCGACAAGCAACGGGAGGTCGTGCACACTCTCGAGCGTCAGAGCCATTCGCTGAACCGGCTCGTGCGGCAGCTGCTGGACGTGTCGAGGTACGACGCCGGCGGCGCGACGCTGAACGTCCAACCGATGGATACGCAGGCGTTCTTCTCCGAACTGCAGGTGTCGCTGGTGGTGCTCGCGGAACAGCGCGGGCTGATCTTCAGCGTGACGACCGCTGCTGGCATGCCGTCGGAAGTCTGGTGGGATCGTGACAGGATGACCGAGGCACTCGGTAATCTCGTCACCAACGCCTGCAAATTCACTGCGCGGGGTGGCGTCGTCGCCCTTCACGCCGAGGGGGAGCCCGGCGCGGTGCGCCTCGAGGTGCGGGACAGCGGTGTGGGCATCCCCGCCCCTGAGCTTCCCCACGTCTTCCGCAAGTTCTTTCAGGCCGGGAATCAGGATTCGTCGAGCGTTGCCGGCACCGGTCTCGGTCTGGCGATCGTACGCGGTATCGTGGAGGCCCACGGCGGCTCAGTGAGCGTCTCCTCGGAGGTTGGCGTCGGGACGACCTTCACTATCCTGCTTCCGCAGCGCGCACTATCTCAACGGCGCCCCGTCACGGTCGTCGCGGCCGCCGGCACCACGCCCTTCGCGAGCACTCCGACTTGACGCATTCACCACTCGGTCCACGATTCGGCCCCCTCCTCGTCTTTGCTGCCGGTGCGTTGGCGTCGTGCAAGACGCACACGACGGTGGCGCCGATGGTGCCGCCGACACCGGTGATCGCACCGGCGAGCGTCGCCGAGCAGTGGCAGTCGCTGCAGGCCAACGTGTTCTCGCTGGTGGCGGAGAATCGCACATCCGCCGCCGATTCGGCGCTGCAGCGTTTTACACGTGACAACGCGCGCACACCGGAGGGGGATCGCGCCCGGTGGTGGCGGATCCTGATGCGCGCGGAACCGCGCATCAGCAGCGGCGATATCCCCGCAGCCGTGGCACAGATCGACTCGCTGCTCGCCGACTCCATCGCCACGGAGGTGCGGACGGAGGCCGTGCTCACGCGTCGAAATCTGGTGGGGGTGGACTCACTCCGCCGTGGCGAGGTGCGCCGCCGGCAGCAGGCGACACAGCTCGCGTCCGACCGCCTCGACGATCTGCGTGTGGCGCGCGACTCGATGGCCAGGCTGAGCGCCGAAATCGATCGACTGCGGCGTCGGCTGCGCGCACCGTGACAATTGTTCCAATTGTCACAAAAACGCGTTCACCCCACGCGAAACAGCTCAAGCGCGCGACGATAGCGCCCCGTCAGTAACTCACGAAGCGGCGCATGCTCGGGCGCCGACAGTGTGGGATCGGCCTTCAACAACGTGTCCGCCGCCGCCCGTGCCACGGGGATGAGCGCCTCATCGCGCAACGGATCGGCCACACGAAAGCTCGGCACACCGCTCTGCCGCTCGCCGAACAGATCGCCCATGCCGCGCAATCGCATATCGGCACGGGCAATCACGAACCCATCGTCCATGCTCACGAACACATCCAGTCGCTCCGCCGAGTCGGGGCTCACGTCGCCGAGGAGAATGCAGTAGCTGTCAGCGGCGCCGCGACCCACCCGACCGCGCAACTGATGCAGCTGCGACAGGCCAAATCGCTCCGGATGTTCGATCAGCATGACGGAAGCATTGGAGACGTCGATACCGACCTCGATCACGGTGGTCGCAACCAGGACGTCGATCTCCCGCGCAAGGAAGGCGCGCATCACCGCATCCTTCTCGTCGCCCTTCAGTTTGCCGTGCAACAAGCCGACGCGGCGCGAGGCGAACACGCCGGCCGACAGCTCCTCGGCCATCTGCGTCGCCGCGCGCAGATCACTCCGTTCAGACTCCTCGATCACGGGATACACGACGTACACCTGCCGGCCCGCGTCGAGCTGCGTGTTGACGAACGACATGACACGATCCCGCGCCGATTCCGGGCGGTGTGTGGTCACGATCGGCACGCGGCCAGGCGGTTTTTCGTCAAGCAGACTGACATCCAGATCACCGTATATCGTGAGCGCCAGCGATCGCGGAATCGGGGTTGCACTCATCAGCAGCACATCCGGAGTTGCGCCCTTGGCCTGCAGGGCTTTGCGCTGTTCGACTCCAAAGCGGTGCTGCTCATCCACAATCACCAGGCCAAGCTTTCCAAATGTCGTTGCGTCCTGCACCAGGGCGTGCGTTCCCACCACCAGCAGGGGCTCATACGAGGCGAGGCGTGTCGCAACCGCACGACGCTCCGCAGCGCCCATCCGGCCTGTGAGCAGCGCCGGTGTGATCTGCAGCGGCGCGAGCAGTTGTGTGAACGTGCGCAGATGCTGCTCCGCCAGCAGTTCGGTTGGCGCCATCAGCGCCGCCTGCCAGTCGTTCTCAAGCGCCACCATCGCCGCGAAGAGCGCGACGATCGTCTTGCCACTGCCCACATCGCCTTGCAACAGCCGATGCATTCGTTGCCCGCTCGTCATGTCGGCGACGATTTCACGCAGGACTCGCACCTGTGCACCGGTGAGCGCAAACGGCAGCTGTGCCTTGAGTGCAGTGGTCAGGCGTCGCTGATTGACGAAGGTGATTCCACTGCGCAGCGATCGTTCAAGCTGATTGGCGCGCCGATGCAGCAGCTGCACGCAGAACAGCTCTTCGAACGCGAGACGAGCGCGCCCCCGCTCCGCCTCCTTCACGCTGCCCGGACGATGCACCAACCGCAGTGCGTCCTGCAGCGGCGGGATCCCCGCCGCCGCGCGGACCGATGCCGGCAACGGATCGGAAATCTGCGGCAGGAGAGCGTCGAGTTGGTCGTCGATCAACTGCCGCAGCAGCTTGGTGGGAAGGCCGTCGGTCGCGGGATACACGGCGAGCACACGACCGCCCGCAGTGCCGGCGTCGTCGGCGCCGAGGTTCACAAATTCGCGGGGCGCCAACTGGCGACCGTGGAAGACGCGAACGGGCCCACTGAGGAGCAGCACATCGCCGACGTTGATGGTCCGGTCGAGGTACGGCTGACCGGGCCACCCGACCTCCAGCAGACCGCTGGCGTCCTGGATCACCGCCTGAAAGATCCGCAGACCGCGTCGCGTGGGAATCACCCCCTTGGAGATGACACGGCCAAGGACGGTCACATCCTGCCCCGGCTGCGCGCGCGCCACCGGCAGCACGGTCGTCGCGTCTTCGTATCGCCGCGGAACGTGCAGCAACAGATCACCGGCGGTCGTGATTCCCAGCTTCGCCAACAACTCCGCGCGACGCGGACCGACGCCCTTGAGGTACGTGACCGGGGTGAGCAGCGTGACCGGAGGCGCGACGCCACCGCCGCGCCGATCCCGTCGTGATTCGCCGCCGGCGTCACTCACGACTCGAACATCGCCTCGGCAAACTCGAGCGGATGAAAGTCGTGCAGGTCCTCAGCGCTCTCGCCGGTTCCAATGAACTTCACCGGGATGTCCAGCGCTTCGTGCACCGCAAGCACGACGCCACCCTTTGCGGTTCCATCGAGCTTGGTGACAACAAGACCCGTGAGCGGCACTGCCGCGGCAAAGGTGCGCGCCTGTTGGACCGCGTTCTGCCCAATCGTGCCATCGAGTACCAACAGCGCCTCGTGCGGCGCGTTGGGCAGGCGCTTGCCGATCACACGAACCACCTTGCGCAGTTCGTCCATGAGGGCGTCGCTGGTGTGCAATCGACCGGCAGTATCCACGATTACAACATCCATACCGCGCGTCACTCCCGCGTCAATCGCACTGAACGCCACAGCCGCCGGATCAGACCCGGGAGAGCCGCCGACGAAGTCTGCACCGCTGCGCTGGGCCCACACTCGCAGCTGCTCGATGGCCCCGGCGCGAAAGGTGTCTCCCGCGCCGACCAGCACGCGCTTGCCACTCTTCTGCAACCGCGATGCCAGTTTGCCGATGAACGTGGTCTTGCCAGCGCCGTTGACACCGAGCACCAGAATCACGGTGAGCCCACCATCCTGATAGTGCATCGCGGGGTCAGCGTTACCCACGCTCAGCGCCGCTGCAATCTCCTCCTGCAGCGCCGTCTGAAACTCCGCCTCGGTGCGAATGGTGCCGCGGCGCGCCCGCTCTTCAACCGCCGCCACCAGCTTCAGGGTCACCGACGGGCCAAAGTCCGCTTCGAGCAACACCTGCTCCAGCTGTTCAAGCGAACCCTGATCCACGCCACCGCGAATCGCGACGCGCCAGTTAGTTGTAACAACCGACTTGACCTTCTGCCAGAACGATTTCCTGGGAAGGTCGCCGTCGCGACGAAAAAGGCGCGCCATGCGAAAATTTCAGCGAGAGACGAAAGAGAGAACGCGGACGGTCACCGCAAACCTGCGCGACGCCGGAGCAACCACTCGGTTGCCAGCAGCAACACCGCCATAAGGTAGAGCCAACTGATCGAGCGTGCAGCGCGCCGCATCGATACCGCTGCGCCGTTGAGCTCAGCGCTTCGGACAAGGTCGGTGCGTGGCAGCCACTCGCGCGACACGCTGACCGGTACCACGATCGCTGCACCGTCCACCGTCCCGCGCCAGGTACCGGCCGGCAGCGGCGGCGTCACTGCGCCACCGACGTCAGGGAAGACGAGGCTGTCGCGACGCGCCGCTTGATCGCCGTCACGTGTCAGTGTCACGATGGAAACGGCGCGTGCGCCACGTCGCCAGCGCAGCGGCGCACCGGCTCGCTGCACGGCGCCAACGAGCGCCGGCGATGCCTGTTGCCCGCGCGCGCCAAGCAGCCAGTCTGTCGAAGCACCCAGCAGTGCCTGAAACGCCAGTTCACTCACACCACCGCGTGCGCGCCACCGACTGTATCCCGCACCGGTGATCAGCACGCGGCGAACCGCGCCATCGGTCGCGCTGACGATTGGCGTGCCAGCGCCGCTGGCCAGCCCCTTACTCGCCGCCAGCGCGGGCACACCGCCGCGCGCCGGCGTGGATACCAGAAGCGGCGGCAGTGATTCCACGACGATACCAGCCAGCGCCCCCTGCAGTGGTGATGCCGGCGCCGCGCGCACCAGCATCTCCTGCGCATCGCCAGCAGGAGGCGACAGGAGCAGCAGCGCGCGCGTGCCGAGCGACGACGGCGCGCCCATCGCCAGCGTATCTCCGTGCAGCACAGCCAACGTCGCTCCACGAACTGCAGTCCGGACGACGGATTCCGCAACGGGCGCAAAGCTCCCGTCTCGCAGCCATCTGTTCGGCGCAATGCGGTAGAACACATCGGTCGGGAAGGTGACGTTCGCACGAAGCGTCGCTGCCACATCCCGGACGTCGGCGTCGGGAGCCGTCGAGACAATCACGACGCGCTGTCTGGCGCCGCGGCGGAACGGAATCGCGATTGAATCGTTCCGCGGCTGACCGTCGCCGCCGGCGCCAAGTGCCGCGCGCAGCACCGCGATCGAATCACCGGGCGGAATGACGGCCGATACATCGATGACCATCTCCGCATTCGCGGACATGCTCGGCACCGTGGCCTCACCCAGCGGCGCGGCATCCAACGCCCATCGGATTGTTGCCGGGGTCGCGACGTTTCCAGCGGCCACGATGCGGACCTGCAGCGTGACCGTATCCCCCGCTCGCGCCTCGGGCGGCGCCGAGAGCTCGACGAGCGCGCGATCGGGCGCGACACGTGTGGGGATCGTGATGACCCGCGAGCCGGCCACCGCGCCCTGCAGCGCTTCGGCATCGTCAATCGCACCGTCGGTGACGATCACCACGCGGCGACCAGAGGCACCGGCCCGCGTCAGCACCGGACTCACCCGCGAGGCGGCATCGCCAGGCTCGGACGGTATCATTTCATTCCGCGACGAATCACCGAAGAGCGTCAGTTCGCCCGCGCCGTCCGTTGCTGCCTTCGCACTGTCGATGGCGCTTTGCCAGGCCGCCGCGTCCGCGCTCCGTCCCCAGCTGGCCGAGACGTCGAGGGCGACGAGCGCGGGCGCCGGGCGCGAGGCGCCGACGGCGAGATCCAGTACCAGCGCGAGGATCAGCCCAACCGACGCGACCCGCAGCGCAATCAGCAGGGGGCGAAGGCGTCCCGCTGTCCGCGTTGGATAGGCGAGCCAGGCGACGAGCACTCCTCCGACCACGGCGAGCGCCCACCCCAACGCAGCGCTCACTTCGTGCGCCCTGCACCCGCCGCGGGCGCGACGTTGGCGGGCGCAGTCGCCGGCTGTTCAGTGCGAACTGGCAGCGATGCCCCTGGTGGCGGCAAGAGCGTGATTCCCAGGCGCGAGGCAACGCCGGCGCGCGCGACCGCGAATTCGCTCAGCGATGGACCGCTCAACACCACGCCGCTCGCTTCACGCAAAGTTCGTGTCGGTTCTTTGGACACACCGTTCACCAGGGTCTCGAAGTGCAAATGAGGGCCCGTGGACAGTCCGGTAGACCCGACAAAACCAATCACCTGCCCCAGCGTCACCACCTGCCCTTCTCGAAGCGATTGCGCAAAGCTGCGCAGATGCCCGTACCGCGTGACA
>Ga0209490_10002158_pt1 | contig 18759 bp, 15 predicted proteins | sample MAT06_FD_187209 | JGI IMG/M metagenome (GOLD analysis project Ga0209490, IMG submission 187209) | Freshwater microbial communities from Lake Fryxell liftoff mats and glacier meltwater in Antarctica - MAT-06 (SPAdes) (version 2) | ecosystem: Environmental > Aquatic > Freshwater > Ice > Liftoff... | reverse complement strand
ATGGAACGCCTGCGCCGTCCGCGTCGGCTATCGAGGAGGAGTTCGCGCGCGCCCGAGCGCAGGAGGACGACGCTGTGCTTGGCGCCCCCGAAGAAGTCGTCCGCGAGAGACGTCAGCGCGTTGAGCCGGTGTTCCTTGTGCTGACGGTGATTGCCCTGGTCGCCGCCACCTGGCTGATGTACAGCTTGCTTCGCAAGCGCTAGCCGACCCCTGCTGCACGCGCGAGGCGCGACGCGTCCTCGTCAGCTTTTGCGAATCTTGAGGAGTGCACGCGCTGCGGCTTGCTGCATCACGCGGTCCCCACTCCAGGCGGCCAACGTGGGCAATGGCAACGGCAGTTGCGCGGCAAACCGTGGGTCACCAAACCCGACGACAATGGTTTCGCGCCCCAAGGCACGCGCTTGCTCAACCAGGAGCTCGACTTGCGCGATCGATGATGGCAGCAACGTCGTGCGCGACTTGGTTGACAGGAAATCAGAAAACAACCCGACCACCAACGGCCCGCCACTGGCAACGGTGGGGTGATCGGCCGGTCGCGCGTCATTGCCACCGGCACGAAGCGACTCGGTGAGCGCCATGGTCCCTGCGCGCGTGGTACGCACGTCGACGTCGTCATCAACGATCACGACTTCGGTCACGACGCCCAGCACCGGAAGGGGAAACCCTGGCACGCGCAACACCCGGTCGGCGAGCAATGCGCCCCACGCCGTGTCCGCTCCGCTTGGCCGACGCCAATCATTCGGCGGCGAGGCCCACTGCGCCCACTTCAAGCGTCGACGCATCGCTTGCCGAATCCGTTCCGGCTCCAGGGTGCCGTCGGCCGACGCGTGTTCGAGCGCATCGAGCGCATCCTCAAGCGGACCAGGATCCAGCAACACATCGCACCCGGCACGGAGCGCCAGGACGCCAGCCTGCGCAATCGTATGCTCCGCCGTTGCACCACCACGCGTCAGGGCATCCGTGACAATCAAGTTGTCATACTTGAGCTGTTGTCGGAGCAACCACTGCAGCATCTCGCGTGACAGTGTCGCTGGCGCACGACTCGGATCGAGTGCGGGGTACGCGACATGGGCGGTCATCATGCTCGCCACCCCAGCGCTGATCGCGGCGCGAAACGGCTGCAGATCATGGTCCTTCAACTGCTCGGCGGGCACGTCGACCACAGGGAGACCGACCGCCGAATCGATACCGGTTCGTCCGAGACCTGGAAAATGTTTCGCACAGGCCAACACGCCCTCCGCTTGGCACGCTTCAACCCAGGCAGTGATCAGGGTCGCAGCAAGTCGCGGATCGGCGCTCATTGCGCTGGTGCCGACCACCGGATTATTCAAAAACCCATCCAAGTCGCACACTGGGGCAAGATTCCAATTCACCCCCATGGTGCGTGCTTCGCGGGCCGTCAGGCGCGCCGCGCGGCGCAGCGACTCGATATCACCAAGAGACGCAATGGCGGCCAGCGGTGGAAGCCCGGTGGCGCCAATGAACTGCTGCCCTGCCCCGCGCTCAAGCACTGCCGCGATGAGTAGCGGATGACGCGACTTTTGCTGCAACTCCTTCGCCAGCGCACGCACCACGTCCTGCTCGCCGCCGACAAACTGAAAGCCGCCGACGCCCAGCTCAAGCGCAGCGGTAATGTTCGGACGTTCGTCGGCAAATCCGCTCCCGGGTGTCCAGCGAAGAACCGGGATGAGCAGTTGCGCGAGGTCGCGGCGGAGTGGAGTGGGAGCCGTCATTGGGCAGGTGTGTAGTGCCCGAGCACACGCGCTGCGCGTGCGCCGGTGGCGCTGGGCACATTGCCGCTTCGCCCGGTGAGATGCAGATACCCCATGAGGGCAAACGCGACGGCTTCCTTCGCTTCCCCATCGAAGAACAGATCATCAAAGAGCACGACGCGAGGGGCGGAGCGCCCATTCGCGATAGCGGCACGCGTCATCTCCGTTGCGATCGCACCGACCAACGTCGGATTTTTCGCGCCTCCTCCCGCCAGCACCAGATCCTGTACCGGCTCATCGACGAAGCGCATCACTTGCTCGGCCAGCGCGCGCGCGGTGAACGTCGTCGCCGTGGCGACCACATCTTCGTCGCTCGCGTCATGCTCCTGACAGAGGTCGCAGAACGCGTCGATGTACTCGCGAGTAAACCATTCGCGGCCGGTGCTCTTTGGCGGCGCCTGTTGAAAGTACGGGGCCTCGAGCAGGCGATCGATGACCGCCGTCACCGGCGTGCCGGCGCGCGCCAGGAGCCCATCGCGGTCGTAGGGAAGTGTGGGCCGCACCCGTCTCGTGACCCCGTCGATAATCACGACGCCGGGCCCGGTATCGAAGGCGCGCACCGGCAGCACATCGGCCGCGTGTGCGCTGTTCGCCGGTGGGACGATCGCGATGTTGCCAATGCCACCGAGGTTCTGCAAGGCGCGCCACGCCGTGGGATGCGAGAACAACCGCGCATCGGCCATCGAGACAAGCGGCGCGCCCTGTCCGCCGGCCGCGACATCGCGCGCTCGAAAATCCGCAATCACCGCACAGCCGGTCCGTTCGGCGATGCGGGCCGCGTCGCCAATCTGCCACGTGCTGTGTCCGGGTTCATGCCACAGCGTCTGTCCATGCGACGCAATGGCGGCGACATCGGCAGGCGTCAGCTGTGCGGCGGCCATCGCGCCGTGTGCGGCATCGGCAAGCCACTCGCCCAGGTCCGCATGCAGCCGACAGAACTCGCGCGCGGTTCCGTCGCGCATCCCCCGCTCCAGACGCTCCCGCTCGTCCGTAGCGTACGCACGATGGGTGAACGACAGCAGCGTTGCCGTCATGTGTCCGTCTGGACGGTCGGTGAAGCGCACGGCCGCCGCGGAAATACCGTCCAGTGATGTGCCTGACATCAGGCCGACAAGAATCGCGCTGTTGATCGTGTCGGCGATCGTGTCGGCATCCGTGTCGGCATCCGTGTCGGTGTTCGTGTGCCCGGCGTGCGCGGTGCTCACGAGGTTGGCATCGCTGGCGGACCGTTGGGCACCACGCGCCGAATCACACCGCCCGCGTCGGCAAGCCGCGCGCGCGCAGTCGGCGCATCGACGCCGAGGGCATGCATGACGATGGCGAGCTTCACGGCCCCGTCGGCGCGGGTCAACCACGCCCGTGCTTCGTCGCGCGCGACGCCAGCGACTTCCATCATGATGCGTTCGGCACGGTCGGCCAGTTTGTCGTTGGTGGCGCGCAGATCGACCATCAGATTGCCATAGCTTTTCCCGATACGAATCATCGCGCCGGTCGTAATCATGTTGCACACCATTTTCGTGGCCGTGCCCGCTTTCAGTCGCGTCGACCCCGTAAGCAGTTCGGGTCCGACCACCGGCAGCATGAGAATGTCGCAGACCGCGCGCATGGCGGCGGGCGGTTCGCTGCAGGCGATGAGCGCCGTGGTCGCACCGACCGACTGCGCGAAGGCCAGCGCACCGCGAACATAGGGTGTGGTCCCCGACGCGGCGATGCCGACCACCACATCGCCCGCGCCAACGGCGTGTTCGCGCAGTGACGCGACGCCGCCGTCCGCGTCATCCTCGGCGCCTTCAACCGGTGTGCGCAGCGCTCGATCGCCGCCGGCGATCAGCCCAATCACCATACCTGGATCGGTGCCAAACGTTGGTGGGCATTCGCTGGCGTCCAGCACGCCCAGACGTCCAGACGTTCCAGCGCCGATGTAGAAGAGTCGACGGCCGTTTCGGAAGGCGTTCTCAACGACGGTGATGGTGCGCGCGATCACATCCTTTTGCGACGCGACCGCGTCGGCGACCAGCCGATCTTCCGCGTTCATGAGATCAACGATCGCGTCCGCAGCAGCGAGATCGACATTGACCGTGCGCGGATTACGACGTTCGGTGACTCGAGGATCGAGCGTCTGAGCAGGCACGAAATAAGAGAGAGGAAGCGCGCAACTGTTGCCGACGGGACACCACGAGTAGGTTCCACGGTGTCGGCACGTTTTGATGCACAAACTTACGAGTCTGAATGCGCGAACCGCAAGCCATATCGACACTTGGACATCGCAGGCCGCGGTCGGACGCGCGGCGCGTGAGAATTGCCGCGGCGGTGGTCGCGGCGGTCGTCGCGTTTGCTGCTCCCGTGCGCGTACGCGCGCAACTTCGCGGGGCGCCGGTGCCCGCACCGTCGTACGGGTGGTGGGTGTCCGGTGGCGCGAGCGCGGTGATCATTCCATCCACCATCACCGATGGTGCGTCACAGACCACGTGGCGGTTTGGCAGCGATCCGCTGTGGCAATATCGCGCGACGTTAGAAAAGGCGCTGGACCAGTTCTCGACGATTGGACTGTCGGCGGGCTACGGTGTCGTCGACCTCTCGCTCGGCTCGATTGCCGACGCGGCCAATGTGCGCCTGCCAGCAGCTTGCATCACCGCGTGCGCGGCGACAACGGAAATGTGGACCGGGATGGCGCAGTTCCGCTCGGGCGGCGGCCCTGGGTTTCATACCACGTTTGAGGCCAGCGGCGGTGCTACCGTCTTTCAGAACTTCAGAAACAAAGCCGATGCCGTGGCAATTCCCGGTATTGCCCGAACTATCGATTTGTCGGGGACTCTGGGAGTAGGCTTCGCCTACTCGCTCTCTCCGGGGATGGTGGTCGCCTTGGTACAAGATCTCGGCATTGGCTTCCATGCGAAGAAAGATTTACCGGACGGCGCAGGCCGGACGTGGCGCATGCGTAACACGCGTGCGTCGGTGCGGATCAAGCTCGGCGGTCGCTGATCACTTCCTCGTCTCTCTCCTCGCATGTCCAAGCTGGTTGCGTTTTCTGTTCGCACGCCGCGTGCCGCCCTCGCGGCCGGTCTGATCGTCGCCCTCTTGTCGGGATGCCCGCGCGCCAGACCCGGTGGGGTGATGGGAGTGGCGTCTGGCCCCGTGATTCCTGAGCGAGTGGCGGCCGTTTTTCCGACAGGGTGGCGGTTGCCGGCTGGGGCGTCGGCGACCTTCGCCAGTCAGGCGATGGCCGTCAGCAACAGTGACTACGCCAGCGAGGCGGCCATTGAAATCATGCGGGCCGGCGGAAACGCCATCGACGCCGCTGTGGCGCTCGGATTTGCACTCGCCGTGACATGGCCTGAGGCCGGGAATATTGGCGGCGGCGGATACATGGTCATCAAACTCGGGGACGGTCGGACGGCGGCCATTGACTATCGCGAGATCGCACCGCTCGCGGCGACACGCAACATGTTCCTTGATGTCAACGGGAAGCTCACCGACAAGAGCATCGAAGGCCACCTGGCCTCCGGTGTTCCCGGAGCAGTCGCCGGGTTGGCTGGCGCGCTTGCCAAATATGGCACCATGTCGCTGTCGCAGGTGCTGCAGCCGGCCATTCGTTTGGCGCGTGATGGCTTCGTGGTGGATACAGCGCTCGCCGGGTCGATATCCCGCGCCCGCTCTTTAGTCACCGCATACAGCCCAAATACACCGTACTTCCCCAACGGAGATCCCATTGCGGCCGGCGAACGGTTGGTGCAACCCGACTTCGCGCGAACGCTGCAAGCGATCGCCACTGATGGACCGCGCGCGTTTTACGAAGGCTGGGTTGCGGACTCGCTGGTGGCCGAACAGGCACGCGGTGGCGGCATCATCACGAAAGCCGATCTGAAGCTGTATTCGCCGGCCTATCGCACGCCAATTCAGACGACATTCAAGGAGTATGGCCTGCTCTCCATGCCGCCGTCATCCTCTGGTGGCGTGACGATGACAGAATCGCTGAACATCCTCGAGCAATACCCAACGCTTCCGGCCTATGGCAGCACGCGTTGGTTTCATCTTCTGGGCAGCGCATTTCAACGCGCGTTCATCGACCGCAATGAGAAGCTCGGCGATCCTGCCTTTGTGAACGTGCCGCTTGCACAGCTCACCAGCAAGTCGTATGCGAAGGCGCTCCGCCGAACGATCGACGACGCACAGGCGACCGCCACGCGCGATGTCGAGCCGAAGATGAAAGCCGTGGAGCGCGAGCCGATGCACACCACGCATTACTCCGTGGTCGATAGCCGAGGCAACGCCGTTGCGACAACAACGACGCTGAACAATTCCTGGGGATCGGGTGTGTGGGTGCGCGGCGCCGGGTTCATGCTCAACGACGAGATGGACGACTTTGCCGCGCAGCCGGGGATGCCGAACATGTACGGGTTGGTCCAGGGCGAGCAGAATGCCGTGCAGCCCGGCAAGCGCATGTTGAGCGCGATGACACCGACCATCGTGAGTGATCGGAAGGGCAATGTCCTGCTCGTGCTCGGCGCGGCCGGCGGACCGACCATCATTACCGGAACGAGCCAGGTGATCCTCAATGTGCTCGTGCATCGCATGTCGCTCATGGACGCGATGAGAGCCCCGCGTGTGCACCATCAGGCGTTGCCCGATTCGCTCACGTTCGAAGACGGCGGGATGTCAGCGCCCGTGCTCGATTCGTTGCGCGCGATGGGCCACAGTATGCGGCGCTTGCGCGCCCTGGTAAATGTCAACGCGATCATGCGCGTGCCCCGTGGATGGGAGGGCGTGCCCGAGCCGCGTCGCTCGGGCGGAGTGAAAGGCTACTAAGCCAGTCGCTAGTTACCCGAGCCGAGCCGCACGGTCACCGGCGCATCGAGCTTCACGGCAATGCTCGCACCGCCGTTCATACACATGTCGAAGTCGGCCGTCGCTGATGCCGCTGCCGTTCCCGCTGCGGCGCCTGCCGCGGCGCCAATGATCGTTCCCTTCGTGTTCTTCCCGATGATCTGTCCGGCGATCGCTCCAATGATGGCGCCACCGGCCACCTTCTTCGCGTCAGTGCCTTTCGTGGCGCTGCGAACCCGTTCTGTGGCGGCCGATTGCACCGTCGCTTCAACCGGATAGCTGTTGCCATCAAACGATACCGAGAGCATGCGCACACGGAGATAGGTAGTGTCGTTGCTGTTCTTTGCCGTTCTGGCGTCTGTTACTTCGAATGTGCCGGTCGCACCGGCGGGTATCGAGACGCCGTTCGAGCCACTCACCGCCTGTGTCAGTTGCGCAGTGAACTTGTCGCCAACCTTGCTGCTGTTACTGCACACCTTCGTCGAGTTGGTAAAGGACAGCGCTGTCCCCGCATCGATCGACCCCGTGGTCAGCCCGGCGGGCTTTGGTGCAGCAGCTGGCGCGCTTGGCGTCGATGTGGCGGCTGGCGAGGGCTTTGGCGTAGGGGACGGCGTTCTCGGCCTTGCCGCCGGTGTCCTCGTCGGCGAAGGCGTCGGTGCCACCTCGACTGGTGTCGGCGGCGGCGTCACGGGGACATCCTCCAACTTTGGCTGGGCGTTGGTATCTGACGCCGCCATGGCGAGATCGCGACCCAGCGCGCTATCACGGTTCAGCGCGCTGTCGCTGGCCGGCTTGTCACCGCACGCAACGAGTGTCAGCGACGCAAGCGCCGCAAGCAGCACGACGCCGCCGCGCACCAAGAACGTCCAAGTGGGCCGTGGCATCCGGCTATATTCCGCAGGTACGGCAACGGACAACGCTGCTGCCGCGTTGCGAGCGTGCACAGTACGACGATGTGAGTGACGCATTTGCGCTTCTCCTTTGAGGTGAACGTTCGGCAACACGTTCGGCATGAACCGAAACGCGGGACAGGCAGCTTGACGACGCACGGCGCCGTTTGGCGAATTGACTCGCTGACGCGGAAAGACTCTTGGCTTACCCACGACACAACGACGGATGCTGGTGCCAGCGCGTCAGGCGCTTCGACGCCTGCTTCCATACTACCACCCATACCGCCTACAAGTTGCGGCCGGGCTGATATCCGTTGTGATATCGGCCGGATTGGCGAGCACGATTCCATCATTACTGCGGCGCGGTCTCGACACCATGCGCACCGGAACCGACAGTGTCACGTTGTGGCGGCTCGCGGGAGTGATGCTCGTCACCGCGCTCATTAGCGGCGTGCTGCGCTTCGTCATGCGCCAGGTGCTCAACAGTGTCAGTCGAAAGATTGAGACGGACCTGCGTCACGATGTCTTCGCTCGGCTCACTTCACTGGACGCGGCGTGGTACGGACAGTGGCGAACCGGCGACCTGATGGCGCGACTCACGAACGACCTGAGCGCCGTGCGTATGGCCACCGGTCCCGCCATTATGTATCTCGTCAACACCGTGGCGGGTGGACTCTTCGCGTTGGTCATGATGCTCCGCATCAGCCCGCAGCTCACAGGCTGGGCGCTGCTTCCGATGATCGGCTTACCGGTCCTGATGCTGCGCCTGGGGCGTCGCGTGCACGCACGTTTTGAAGATGTGCAGTCGCGATTTGGCGATCTCACTACGCGCGCACAGGAGAACCTGGCCGGCGTGCGCATCGTACGTGCCTACCGGCAGGAAGCAGCCGAACGGGCGCGATTCGACGCGCTTGGCGACGCCTACCTCGATGCCAACATGCGCCTGGCGAAACTCAATGGCGTGATGAATCCCGGATTCGGATTGCTGGCAGGTCTTGGCGGTGCGGTGACGATCGCCGTTGGCGGGGGACTCTTGATCAAAGGGGATATCAGCGTGGGCGGCTATGTGGCCTTTGGCCTCTACCTCACCATGTTGACGTGGCCGTTGATCGCGCTCGGATGGACAACCAACCTGTTGCAACGCGGCGCCGCGTCGATGTCGCGTGTGCTGGAATTGCTCGATGCGGTTCCGGTTGACGTACGGAACACCGGAGTCGCATCGCTCCCGCCGCATCGGGGTGGGCGCGCGGTTGAGTTCCGGAATGTCTGGTTTCGGTATCCGTCGATGTCCGACGATGCACGCTGGATTCTGCAGGACATCTCATTCATTGTCCCTGCTGGGGGGACGCTTGCCATTGTTGGCGCGACCGGCGCCGGGAAGAGCGCGTTAATGGACCTCATCCCGCGAACGTTCGACCCGCAGCGCGGTGAGGTGTTGCTCGATGGTGTCCCGGTGCGCACGTTATCGCTTCGGGCGTTGCGCGAGGAAATCGGCGCGGTGCCGCAGGAGTCGCTGCTGTTCAGCGAGACGATTGGCGCCAACGTCGGCTACGGACTCGCAGAGCATGGGCATGCGCATACGTCTGCGCATACGTCTGCGCATACGTCTGGGCATACGTCCACACGTGAGATGGCGATCACCGACGCGGTGGCCATCGCCCAATTGGTGGACACCATCGACGCGCTTCCCGATGGTCTTGAGACGAAGCTTGGTGAGCGCGGTATCAATCTCTCCGGTGGACAGAAGCAGCGTACCGCTATGGCGCGTGCCCTCGCTCGAAGGCCGCGTGTCGTCTTGCTCGATGATGCGTTGTCAGCGGTGGACACGCAGACCGAAGCGGCGATCCTTGCCGGACTACGCGGAGCCCTTGCGGGGCGCACCGCGATCATCGCCTCGCATCGTATCAGCGCGGTTCGCGAGGCCGATCACATTCTGGTGCTCGACGACGGGATGATCGTCGAAGCGGGACACCATGACGCGTTGGTCCTGCGCAATGGTCGGTATGCGCAGCTGCTACGGCGTCAACAACTGCTCGACGCGATCGAAGGCAGCACGTAACGCAGCACGTAACGCAGCACGTAACGCAGCACGTAAGGCGGCACGTAAGGCTGTACGTAAGGCCGCAGTGCGCGCGCGGACGCGGTCACGCGCCGCGACCGTCAGCTGGAGCTCGGTTAGAGCCGCTCGAGCAGAAAGTCCGGCGTCAGCGGCTGCAGCATCGCGGCGAGTCGCTGGAACCATCCCGTGAGCATCAACACGCCGACAAGAATCAAGAGACTGCCGGCGATCCGATTGACCAACGCCATGTTTCCCTTGAATCGCCGAAAAAACTGCAGGAATCGATCGACCGCAAACGCACTGAGCAGAAACGGCACCCCCAACCCGATCGAATACGCCGACAGCATGCCAATCCCCTTGGCCAGTTCCGATTCAGTCGCCGCCAACAAAAGAATCGCACCGAGCGTCGGTCCCAGGCATGGCGTCCAGCCGGCGCCGAACGCAATGCCCACGAGGACCGTGCCGAGGTATCCGATCGGCTTGTCGGTCAGGTGTACCCGTCGTTCCCGATGGAGCGCATCCATGCGGACGACGCCGATCATCCAGAGTCCCATCAGGATCATGAGGATGCCGCCGATGCGCGCGATCCAGACACGATTGGCCAACATCAGTCGGCCAAAGACCGTCGCGCCGGCGCCCAACAGGACAAAAATCAACGAGAAGCCGATCACGAACAGCAGTGCATGGATAATCGTCGTGCGCCGTGCGCGGGACACGTCTTCCAAGCCAAGCCCCGTGATGAACGTCAGGTAACTTGGCACCAACGGCAGCACGCACGGACTCAGGAAGCTGAGCAAGCCCGCGGAGAACGCCACCAACACCGTGAGTGAGTCAGTCGGCATCGCGATCCGTATTCATCGGGGGTGCTGCAACGGGTTGCACTGCTAGTCGCGCGGGCGCACGGCGCCACGCCGACACGCACCGCAGAGACCGTAGATCACGAGTCGATGTCGCTGTCGTGAAAAATCATGCGCGTCGGCCAGCAGCGTCGTCATGCGCTCAAGGCGCTCGTCGCGGAACTCAGTGACTCGTCCACACGCGGTACAGAGCAGATGTTCGTGATGGGGCACACCTCGCGAAGCTTCAAAGCGCTTAAACCCCTCGCCAAAATCACGCTCCACCACGAGGCCGCTGCGCACCAGCACCTCGAGTGTCCGGTAGATGGTCGCGGTGCCAACGCTCGCACCGGCACCGCGCACGGTATCGGCGACGTCTTCAGCCGAGAGATGTCGTTCTGTTCCCAACACCACGTCGGCGATCGCCAGCCGTTGTGCCGTCACCGGGAGATTGTGGTCGCGCAGGTACGCGCGAAACAACTCCCGGTCTTGGGCGAACGCGTCCGACGATGACGCGTTGGTGGTCATGCCGTCGGCACGTCGGTGATGACCGGCCATTGCATGCGTAACGCGCGCGCAATCTGCCGTTCCGAGTATCGCAAGATCTCTGTCTCTTCCCCGGCTCGGCGTTGCACGCCGCGCACCACAGTTTCGACCGTCAGCAGGGGCGCATCGGCTTCATCCACCACATCAGCTTCCCACCGTCCACGCTCAGGTCCCTTGAGCACCAGTCGATAACGGGCGGTGTAGACCGTATGTCGAATTCTTGGCGCGGCCGGCAGATCGTCCGACGCCGATGCCACGGGATCACTGACACCATCGTCGAGCGCGGTCGGCTCCGTGCTCATGGGCGTGTTCGTCTCGCTGATCGATTCGTCGGCGTAGGGCGAGCCCTCGGCGTCGCTCGGTTCGGGCTGTTCTGCTGCGTCTCCCTCAATGGCTCCCTTAACCGCTCCATCAGAGGCTCCCTCAGTGGCTCTCTCAACGGCTCCATCAGTCGCTCCCTCAATGGCTCCACCAGTGGCTCCATCAGTGGCTCCATCAGTGGCTCCATCAGTGGCTCCATCAGTGGCTCCATCAGTGGCTCCATCAGTGGCTCCATCAGTGGCTCTCTCAACGGCTCCCTCAGTGGCTCCATCAGTGGCTCCCTCGACCGGCGACGCGATCGCGTCGTCCAGTGACGCAGGGGCGGCCCCGGCCACCAACAGGGGGGCACGTGCCGCCACGACCGCGATTCCTGTTTCGATGCCGCCTTGGCGCAACGGCGCAAAAAGATGGAGCTCCTCGATGCGATCCAGCGGCACGGTGGCGATGACGGCACGCAGGAACCGTTCGGTCACCTCGGAGACAGGCGCATCCGCGCGGTCGACTGGTACTGCACGCGTCTCGTCGGCGGGCGCATCGAACGACGTGACGTCGTCCTCGCGATCGGCGGGCACCTCACCTGCGAAATCGGTCATCAGGTCGCGGTTCACGGAAAAAGGTCCGCTTCGATGTGAAGCGGTGACCGAAGGAAGATCATCGACCGACTATGCCGTGAACAAGGCGGTGACCGGGTGAGTATGACCTTGACGAGCCCCTTTGTCGTTGTAGATGTATCTCAGTACTGTACTACGTGCCCTCGTCGACTGTCACGCACTGCTCACTCTGCACAGGAACCCGCTGTATGCCTTTCGTTCGACTCTCCGCCCTGCTCTCGTTGCCGCTCCTGCTCGCCGCGCGCTCGCTCGCTCGCGGCGCCGACGCACGTGATCGATAAGGCTCACACCGAAATCAACTTTGTCGCCGACTCGCGTCTGCTCAGTGCTCACGGCTTTTTCGAAAAATGGGACGCCGACATCCAACTCGATCCCAGCAAGCTCGAAGCATCTGCCGTGACGATCACCATCGATGCCAATAGTATCAATACGCGCGTCTCGATGCGCGACAACCACTTGCGCAGCGACGATTTCTTCGCGGTGGCGAAGAACCCGAACATCGTGTTCAAATCGGTCAGCGTCAAGCAGACCGCGCCAACCAAACTCGACATCACTGGCGACCTGTCGATCCGTGGCGTCACCAAGCGCATCGTCGTGCCGGCCTCGATGGTGTTTTACGAGAAAGGCGCAGATCGCTTTCGCGGGCAGTTCTCCTTGCTCCGCAAGGACTATGGCGTCACCTACGATTCTGCGGTGAATCCAATTGAGAACGAAGTGCAGGTGCAGTGGGACTTCGCCATCAAGGAACCGGCGCCGGCGAAGTAGCAGCGAACTGCGCGATCAACCGCGCGGCATGCGCGAGTTCATCGGCAGGCCGCACAAACGACACACGAAAGTGCCCGCGCCCGGCATCGCCAAAGGCGATTCCGGGCGTGACCACCACGCCGGGGCCGCGCATCAGCGCATCAACCCACCCCCAGTCGTCGTAGCCCGGTGGCACGTCGAGCCAGAGGTACATCGTGGCGTTCGGTGCCTGCACCGACCAGCCGCTTTCGTTGAATGCCGACACCAGCGCATCGCGGCGTGCGCGATACTCGGCCACCACCGGCGGGACGATCACGTGCGCATGGGTAAACGCGGCAGCGCCCGCGCGCTGCGAGAGCGTTGAGACACCATACCCAATGTTGGCACGATACTGATCCAGTCGCTCAAGCGCCTCGGCATTGCCCGCCACGAACGCAATGCGCACGCCTGCCATATTGAAGCTTTTCGAACAGGTGTGCAGCTCCACCGCTACCTCCCGTGCACCCGGCACCTGCAGCACACTCGGCACCTCAAAGCCATCGTACGCCAGCTCGCTGTACGCAAGATCGCTGATCAACAGCAGCTGGTGCTCCCGCGCAAAATTCACCAATCGCTCGAATTCCCCGAGAGGGATCGTGGCCGTCGTGGGATTGCTCGGATAGTTCACGATCATGACACGCGCGCGCCCACGATCATCCGCAGAAACGGCCTCGAGGTCCAGCCGTCCATCGGGCAGCAGCGGAATGCACACGGGGCGTGCGCCCGCCAACTGGGGGGCACGTGCGTACACGGGATAGTAGATCGCCGGAATCAGCACCACGTCGCCGGGGTTAACGTGCGACAGCACCAGTTCAGCGATCCCTTCCTTCGATCCCGCGAGTGCCAACAGCTCGCGCATGGGGTCGACGGTGACCGCGAAACGTCGATGCAGATACGTGGCGACCGCGTCGGCGTAGGCTCCCTGCATGCGAAACGCCGGGTAGCCGCTCAGCAACGGCTCGGCCGCGGCTCGCTGCATTGCCTCGACCACCACGCTGGGAATGGGCTGATCCGGGCTCCCGATGCCGAGATCGAGCAGCGAGCGACCTTGCGCTCGCAGGGCCGAGCGTCGCGCATCAAGGTCCCAAAACACATAAGGCGGAATGGCCGCGAGCAGCTGAGAGGACATCGGTCGAAGGCGTGTGGTAAGAGAACAGACTATGCGCTGAAGTTAGCGGGGTCTCAGAGCAGCGACACGGGGTCACGATCAACGATCAGTCGAAGATCCGCCCGCTTCGGCATCGGACAGCGTTCTGCGATGTAGCGCGCCAATCGGGTCATCGTGTGCGGACTCGAGGCTTTGATCAGCAGGTGCCAGCGCCATCGATCTTTGATGCGATCAATTGGGCAGGGCGCGGGACCGACCATCATGACGTCGCGTAATGCAGCGCGGGCGATCAGTCGTTCCATCCACTGTGCACTCGCCACCATGGCCTCCGCTGTTGCTGTCTGATCGGTGCCGCTGACCACGACATTCGCCAGCGATATAAACGGGGGGTAGATCGGCGTTCTTCGATGCCCCAACTCTTCCTGAATAAACGCCACCACGTGGTGCGTGAGCGCATGGCGTACCGCGTGATGATTCGGCAGTCGCGTTTGGATAATGACCTCACCCCCTCTCGCACCGCGACCGGCGCGGCCGGCCACTTGACTCAACAGTTGAAACGTGCGTTCGGCGGCGCGAAAATCGGGCAGGTTCAATCCGGTGTCGGCATCGACCACACCCACCAGCGTGACGTTCGGGAAATCGAGCCCCTTGGCAATCATTTGCGTGCCTAACAGGATGTCGATCTCACCCTGTCCGACCCGATCAAGGATTGCCGTGTGGGCCCATTTCCCGCTGGTCGTGTCCACGTCCATGCGTGCAATGCGCGCGGATGGAAACCGTTCCGCCACCAGCCGCTCCACCTGCTGCGTGCCCATTCCTTTGCGTCGCAAGGACTCCAGACCGCAGGCCGTGCAGTGCGTGGGGACCGGCGCGTGATGCTGGCAGTAATGACAGACCAGCATCTCGGGGACCCGATGATAGGTCAGCGAGATACTGCAGTGTGGGCAGGCCTGGACGTCGCCGCAGGTCTGGCATTGCATATAGGCGGCGTAACCACGCCGATTGAGCAGCAGAAGACTCTGTTCACCACGCATCAACCGCGTTTCGAGCGCCGCACTCAACATCGGGCTCAGCACGCCCATCGAGGGATCGAAGGGCGCGTTCGGGGCTCTTGCCGCGACGGCGTCACGCATCACCGCGCGCAGGTCGACGACCTGCACGCTGGGAAGCGTGGCGCCGCCTGCGCGGTCTGGCAACGTCAGGCGAATGGCTTGACCCCGTTCCGAACGCTCCCAGCTCTCCAGACTCGGCGTCGCACTGCCCAGGACCACCACTGCGCCCTCAGCACGGGCGCGTACCATCGCTGCCTCTCGTGCATGATAGCGCGGCGTTTCTGATTGCTTGTAGCTCGACTCATGCTCTTCGTCGACGATCACCACGCCAACGTCTTCGAGTGGAGCGAACAGCGCGGAGCGTGCACCAACCGCAATGCGCCGATCGCCACGACGCAGGGATTGCCACGCATCATGTCGCTCACCATCGCTCAATCCCGAATGCAACACCGCGACATCGTCGCCAAAGGCGCCGCGAAACCGATCGACGGTCTGCGACGTCAGGGCAATCTCCGGCACCAGCACGATCGCCGTCTTCCCGGGTCGCGCGAGCACCGCACGCAGCACTTCGATGTACACCAACGTCTTGCCACTGCCGGTGATGCCATGCAGCAAGAAGGTCTGTCCGGGCCCGCCCGCCAGAATCGCGCGAACGGCGTCGCGCTGGGCGATCGACGGCAACGGTGGCGGCGCCACGCCGGGACGTTCTGCAAACGGATCGCGAGACACCGCCTCCGTGCGCACCTCGACGAGTCCGCGCTTTGCCATTGCCGTGAGTACGCCCGCACTGCAATTGGCCTGTTGCCTGAGCGTCTCGAGGACTGCCGTGCCGCCTTGCGCCTCGAGCAGCTCATAGACCACGCGTTGCTGCCTGGCTCGTGCAAAGGTTTCCTCGCGTTGCAACAACGACGGCAGGTCGCGAAGCAGGTGCACGACGCGGCGGTGCCTGGTCGCGTCGCTCCCCGCGCGCGCGATAGTCAGTGCGGCAGGCAACATGGAGCGGAGCGTGATCCCGATCGGTGCGGCGTACCACTCGGATATCCATTGTCCCGTTTCCAGCAACGCGCGGGGGAGCGCGGGCGCGCGATCAAGCACGGCGCTGATCGACTTGAGCACCACACCCTCCGGCGGCTCGGCCACCCCGAGACAGATGCCGACTGCGCTCCGCGCGCGGAACGGTACGAGGACACGGCTGCCCACGGGTATCGGCGTCGCGATTCCCTCCGGGACCGTGTACGTAAACGTCCGAAAGAGCGGAACCGGGAGTGCGACCTCGATGCACCCGGTGGCCATTCGTGTCGAGCCTAGCGTCGCCGCACGCCAAGTCCCGGCGTGTTGTCCAGCACGATGCGACCGGCCGGAATGGTCGGTCCCACGAACGGATCGTCGGCCAAGAGCGCCGCGCCGTCCAGATCCGCGTCGTCGAGCAGTGACGAGAAATGCGCGGCAGCCGCGATGCCGAGCGTGGTTTCGATCATGCAGCCACACATCACCCGCATGCCGTGTGCACGCGCGACGGCAATCATGCGTAACGCTTCGCGGAGCGAACCGCACTTGGCGAGCTTGATGTTCACGCCGTCAACAGCCCCGTGCAGTTTCGGAATATCCGTTGCCACGATGCAGGATTCGTCCGCGACCACGTCCATCGGTGCACGCGCGCGTACGAAGCGAAGCCCCTCGATGTCATGCGCAGCAACGGGCTGTTCGAGCATGTCCACACCGTGCGTGGCGAGCACGTCCAGCATCGCAAGGGCGCGTTTCGGCGTCCATGCTGCGTTCGCATCGACGCGCAGGATGGCGTGCGGCGCCTCTTCGCGAACGATCCGCACCACGTCGGCATCACGCGGCGTGCCCAGTTTGATCTTGAGAATGGGATAGCTGGCTGCCTCGCGCACCCGTTCGCGCAACGTGGCGTCGTCCGGCGCGATACCGATCGTGAAGCTGGAGCGCGCAGGTGTCGATGCATCGAGGCCCCACAGTGCGTAGAGTGGCACACCCATGCGTTTTGCCGCCAGATCATGCAGGGCGGCACTGACGGCACAACGCGCCGCCGCGTTCCAGCGCAGCGTCTTTTCGAGCTCACGCTCGATTGCGTCTATCGACCACCCGTCGGCCAGTTCAAGGAGTGGCGTAAATCGCGACAGCGCCCCCATCACCGTCTCCGCGGTCTCGCCGTAGAACCGGCTTGGCGCAGCCTCACCCCATCCCTCGAGCCCGTCGTCTGCACTCTGCGCATCGCGCACGCGTACCCAGACGACATGGAACGCACTCGTTCCGCCGCGGGCAATAACAAACGGGTGGCGCGTGTGCACCGCGATGCGTTCGGCGATCAGTTGCATCTGGCGATCCTCACCGTGGTGTCAGACCGGGCTGGCGCGCCGATCGCGCGCTGCGCAGATCACCGGCCGACCCACTGCCCGCCAGAAACGCCAGCAGAGCGTCCGCCAGGTCGAAGCCACGGTCGTAGCGGTCCATCGCCGGCTTTGCGAGGCACTTCATGACGATGCTACTCAACGCAGGCGGCACCTTCAGATCGATGGTATCCGGCGCGAGGGGCGTTTCGTGCACGTGCTTGTATCCCACGGCGTACGAATCTTCCCCATCGAAAGGCAGCTTGCCCAGAAGCATCTCGTAGATGAGCAACCCGACCGCGTACAGATCGCTTCGCCCATCGACCAACTTGCCCATGGCTTGTTCGGGTGACATGTAGTGTGGCGTTCCCATGGCGCGCCCGGACGCGGTCAGACGCCCGTGAAAGCGCGCCGTCGCAATGCCGAAGTCCGTCAGCGCAACATTGCGGTCTTCGTCAAACAGAATGTTGTCGGGTTTGATATCGCGATGGATGACACCGCGTCGATGCGCGTAGTCGAGTGCGCACGCCACCTGGACAGCGATCGCGGCCGCCAACGTCGGCGCGACCACGCGCTGCCGCGCGAGCAAATCGGCCAACGACCCACCGGCGTAATACGGCATGACCAGAAAATCGATATCTCCGAGTGTCCCCATGTCGCCAATGGCGCACACATAGGGATGCACAAGACGTGCCGCCGCCTCCGCTTCCCGACGAAAGCGCTCGCGCATCTCGGGCTCGGTGGCCAAGGTTTTATGGAGGACCTTGATCACCAGCGGGCGCCCGAGTGCGACGTGACGCGCAAGATAGACATGCGCCATCCCGCCGCTCCCAAGTCGCTTCACGATGGTATACCGATTGCCCGTGGCGAGCCGCAAGTCACGCAGCTCTTCATCGGGGATATCGATGGGCGGCGCACTGACCTCGGGCAGCACGCCACTGCACCGGGTGCACCGCGCGGCGGCAGCGCGATTCCAGGTCCCGCATTCCGGACAGAACATCGACGCGAGGTAAGGGGGAAACGACGAGGCGGGCGAGTGGAGGCGCAGCCACCGGCTGCGCCCAACGGGCACCGTACCAGTACACCACTGGTACACTACTAGTACAGTCGACGACGACGGAGAAAGTACAGTAACGCAAGGCCCAACCCAAGCTGTACGACAAGGAGTAACCAAAACCCATGAGGCCAGTCGGAAAGCGGGATCTTGGTGAAGTTCATTCCCCACATGCCACTGACGACCACAAAGGGGAGTGACATGGTGGCAACGACGGAGAGCCCCTTCGTGCTGGCGGCCAGCCTGTTCGAGATTTGCATCAAATACGAGTCCATCGTGCTATTCAACAGCTCGCGATAGGTATCGAGTGCGTCGTTGATGCGGAGGACATGATCGTAGATGTCCCGGAAATAGATCTGTACGTCGGGCGTCAGCAGGGTGCTCGGGCGGTTGGTCAAAATGTTCATGACTTCGCGCGATGGCTGCAGGTACCGGCGGAGCGACAGCACCAGACGCTTGACCGAAAAGATGTCGTGTAGTGCCGATTCGTCAAAGGTGGAGAAGACGCGCTCTTCCAGCCCATCCAAAAACTCGTCCACGCGTTCAAGAATC
>Ga0209490_10002154_pt1 | contig 18771 bp, 16 predicted proteins | sample MAT06_FD_187209 | JGI IMG/M metagenome (GOLD analysis project Ga0209490, IMG submission 187209) | Freshwater microbial communities from Lake Fryxell liftoff mats and glacier meltwater in Antarctica - MAT-06 (SPAdes) (version 2) | ecosystem: Environmental > Aquatic > Freshwater > Ice > Liftoff... | reverse complement strand
CTGGCACTTTGGAACGAATCCGCCGAGTCTTCAACACGTTCACCATGCCCGCGGACCACCTCCTCGCCGACGGCCGCCGCCGCCTCGCCGCGGTCAAGTCGCTCAAGATCTTCGACGATCAAATGTTCCTCTACGAAGTGGTCACGCCCCTCCTCACCCAACTCGGCCTCACGCGGGCGGACATCCGCGGACCAAAAGTCTTCGCGGTGAAGTGAGAGCAAAAAGGATTCGATCGGCTCCATTTCAGACGCTTCAATCGACGATCGGGCCGCAGAGGGATCTTGTGGATGCAGTCGCGATGTCCGGTCTGCAACCTTCGACTATCGCCCTCGATTGCGGCATGAACCTCTTCGTGGGCAATTACAAGGTAACGATCCTCCCGCTCCTTCTTCCACCAGCAGAAGGGCGGTAAAGGCTCCGATGTCGGCATTGCGAAGCCCGCAACGCACATCCCCCCGAACTACTGCACGATCGGGAGCATCGATCTTCGAGCGACCGTCGAAACCGGGAAAAAAACGAACCGAACTTCGAGATGTAGCGCGACTGAGCCGATTACCACTTCGCCTCTTCGTCGAACGCCAACTTCGGGCGTTCGACGGTTTTTGGCACGCGGGCCTGAAGAATGGACTCCGCGAGTTGCAAGTCTTCCTTGGTCGTAATCTTGAAATTGGCCGCTGATCCCTCGACAACGTGGACTGCGTGACCGAGGGCTTCCACGAGTTGGCAGTCGTCCGTGATCGTTCCCCCGAACAAAGCGCGCTTCGCATACGCTTCGACGATCCAGTCGCGGCGAAACACCTGGGGCGTTTGGGCCTTCCAGAGCCCCGCGCGGGGGACGGTATCGACCAGCGTCATCGTCTTCGGATCGACCTTCTTCAAAGTGTCCGCGAGGGGTACTGCCAGAAGTGCGGCTCCGTGTTCGAGGGCGGCGCGGAACACGGCATCGACCAACCGCAGCGGCGTGAGCGGCCGCACGGCGTCGTGGATTGCAACCAAATCCACATCGTCTGGGACCACGTCCAGTGCATTCGCGACCGATTCGAACCGTTCGGCCCCGCCCGTCACGACTTGTGCGTTCGTGAATGCGAGCATGTGCCCGAAGCGGGCGCGAAATTCGTCGAGGTCGTCGGGCCCGACGACGACGTAAACGCGGCTCACGTCCGGCCGATTCCAGAAGAGTTCCGCCGCCCGCTGCCAAACCGGTCGGCCATCGAGGCTGACAAAGGGCTTCTTCTCGATCCCCCCGAACCGCGACGATTGCCCGGCTGCGGGGAGAATGACGGCGACCTGGGCCATGACCGGAACTCGTGGGTTACTTCACCGCGACTGCCAGTCGTTCTACGGAGAGCTTCCAGTTCCCGAACGACTCGTGCCAGCGATTCCACTCCGCTTCTTGTTCGGCGATCAACTGCTCCGCCCGCTGCACTTCGTTCTCCGCCGCAGCGAGCTTCGCCTGCCAGCCCGCTTCGTCGAACCGGACGATGCCGCTGGGGCTCGGGTCGAAGACTTTGGCAAACTTGCTTTCGTAGCGGCTCAAAGTTTCGAGGCACGCGGAGACGGACCGCTCCACTTCCCCCAAGGTCCGAGCCCAGTCCGCATTCGGTTTCTCGCCCATGTTTCGCTCCTCGCCCCGGTTGCGGGGACGGACCGATTTAGCATCCCCACTTCAAAAAAGGGAGGGCATTTCTTGCGATTTCGCGTTCGAATCCCTTGCATGATTGCCGCCATCGCGGTTATAGCCGCCCGGTTCAGGGGGGAACGCGGTCGGCCGTCGCGGCGCGAACGCGGGGGGAAGATGCGCGACCCCGGCGCGTCGTGTCGGAGGGTGTGACCGTGTACGTAGCCTGCTCGACTCTCTGTTTCGCCAAGCTTCCGTTCGACGAGGCGCTCCGCGTGATGCGGGAGATGCGCTTCGTCAAAATCGACCTCGCGATCCATGAAGAAGGACCGCACCTGAAACCGTCCGAGGTCGCCGCGGACGTGGGCAAAATCGCGGTGCGTATGAAAGCGACGAACCTCGCCGTCGCAGCCATCCACGCGCAATTCGCAGAGCACGACTCGGCGGAAGTTCGCGTTCATTTGAAAGCCCTCTGTCGGCTGGCGCGAATCCTGGCCGTGCCCTTGCTCACCGTGGCCGCAGCCCCGGCGGGTGCGGACCTCGCGGTCGAGAGCGAGCGATTGATCGAGTGGACCGCCATTGCCGCCGCCGAAGGCGTCATCCTCACGGTCGAAACGAAAGTGGGAACACTCACGGCCGATCCGCTCGGCGCCGTGGAGTTGTGTCGGCTCGTGCCGGGTCTCGGGATCACCCTGGACCCCAGCCACTACCACTGCGGCCCGCATGCCGGGGCGAACTACGACTCGCTCTTCCCGCACGTCCGCCACGTCCGCCTGCGCGATACCGGGAAAAGCCCGGAACTTTTTTCCGTCCGCGTCGGTCAGGGCGAAATCGAATACGGGCGCATCGTTACTCAGCTGGAACGGATGCGCTACGACCGCTGCTTGAGCGTGGACATCCAAGACGTGCCGGACAACGCTTTCCCGGTCGAGCCCGAGGTCCGCAAGCTGAAGTATTTGCTCGAATCTTTGGTGTGATCGGAATAGTTTTCCACCGCCGTGCGATGTTGCCAGTCGGCGACTTCTCGCGGCGTTTTCGCTTATTGGCAAGCAGTTTCGTGCCGCGTTCGTTAAAACTCGCGTCGGGCGTAGCCGCATTGCGGCCGAAAAAAACCACCCGTCTTGCCGACGTTTCCTTGAAACGAACCCCCGGATGAGGCAATCTACTTAGTTAGGACCACTTGGGTCCGGACTTTGCTCCCCGCGCCGACGGCGCGTAAGTGCGGGAGCGATCCTCCGGACCCCGATCGGGGAGTCGGAGCTTATGGTTGCCGCACGGTCGCTGCGGCCGATTCTCGCCGCGGCGTTAATCGGGCTCGCTGGATTGATCACGCCGGTTCGGGCCGATGAGAAAATCGTTTGGAAATCGGACCGCACCTCGTCCCCCGAGACCGTGGCGGAACTCAAGGGCTTGCAGGAGCAGGTCAAAAAGATCGTCCAGCAGGTTTCGCCGTCCACGGTCGGCCTGATCGTGGAGTTCCCAGCGGACGACTCCGGCCCCGCCGAAAGCGGCGCGGGAAGCGGTGTGATCGTCAGCGAAGACGGTCTCGTCCTCACCGCAGCGCACGTCATCTGCAAAGAACCCGAAGGTGGCCGCGCTCGCCAATCGTACCGCCGCCGCGTGGCCCGCGAGATCAAAGTCGTCCTTTCGGATGGCACGCTCGTGGACGCGAAGGGTCTGGGCGTGAACCGCGTGGACGGCGGGATGCTCCGCATCACGGGTAAGCCACCGAAGACCGCGAGTTGGCCCGGAGCGAAAGACGGCAAGTGGCCGGTCGCGAAAATCGGCGATTCGGACTCGCTCAAGGAAGGCCAGTGGGTCGTTTCCCTCGGCCACCCCGGCGGACCGCGGAAAGACCGACCGCCGGCCGTCCGAGTCGGGCGGTACATCACTTACATCAAATCCGAAACTGCGATTCGCACGGACTGCACGCTCGTGGGCGGGGACTCCGGCGGACCGCTCTTCGACTTGAATGGAAATGTCGTCGGAATTCACAGCCGCATCGGGCTCTTCCTCACGAATAATATGCACGTGCCCGCTGCGATCTTCCAAGAGCAGTGGGATCGACTCGTGCGCGGCGAAGTCATCGGCCAGCGAGTCATCGTTGAAACTGGCTTCACTCTCAACGAGGATGCCGCGACCTTGAAATCGATCGTCGAAGAAGGCCCCGCCGCGAAGGCCGGGCTCGAAGAAGGCGATTTGATCCTCAAGTGGAATGGCGAGAAAGTGAAGAAAGTTGAGGACTTGGCCGCCATGCTCACCGGGTTCGAACCGAACGAAGTCGTGCCGGTGGAAATTAAGCGCGACGGCCAGACGATGACTTTGAAGCTGACGTTGGCGAAGAAACCGACGAAAAAGTAACCCGATTCGATCCCTCTCCGCGTGCCCCGTGTTTTACCTCTGGAGCCTGCCCGGAGCCCGACCATGAAACGCCTACCCGCTCAATTCCTGGCTGCCGCCCTCGGCGTTTTCCTCGCCGCCGGCGCGTCTTCCGCCCAGACCTCCACGGACAACGGCAAGCGGAGGCTCCCCAAGCTCTTCGCCGAAGCTGTTGCCTCGGCCACGGAATCGACCGTCCGCGTGCAGGTCGCGAACAAGGATGTCGCCCTCGGCACCGTGGTCTCGCCCGACGGCTACATCCTGACCAAGGGCAGCGAACTCCGCGGCGACATCTCCTGCGTCTTCCGCGACGGCTCCGCCTACGACGCCCGCTACCTCGGCTACCACCGACCCTCGGACCTCGCCCTACTCAAGGTCGATGCCGAGGCGCTCAAGCCCGTGACCTTTGCCGAACCGAAGGCCGGAATCATCGGTAACTGGGTCGCCGCGACGGGCATCACGAGCGAGCCGGTGGCCGTCGGCGTCATCAGCGCCGCGGCCCGCAAGCTCTACGGCGAACAGAGTTTCATCGACAACACGAACAAGGGCTACCTCGGCATCATCCTCGGAGACATCGCCGACGGCGACGGCGTGCTCGTCCGCGAAGTGAGCAAGGACGCCCCCGCCTCCAAGGCAAACATGAAGGCGAAAGACGTGATCCTGGAACTCGCCGGGAAAGCCGTCAAGGGCCGGGACAACATGATTGAACTCATGGAAAACTACCGCCCCGGCGACACGATCACGGTCAAAATTCGCCGCGGCGACGAAGAACTCGAACTCAAGATCAAGCTCGGTTCCAAAGCCGACCTGAACAAGGATCCGAAGAATATCGATCGCAGCGAAATTCAGAATGCGATGGGCGGTGCCCTCTCCGGCCGCCGTACCGGATTTCCGATGGTCATCCAGCACGACACGGTTCTGAAACCGACCGACTGCGGCGGGCCGCTCGTGGACCTCGACGGCAAAGTCCTCGGCATCAACATCGCCCGTGCAGGGCGGGTGGAGTCGTGGACCATTCCGGGCGACGTGGTGCTGCCGATTTTGAAAGACCTGAAAGCGGGCAAGTATCCGCTGGGTAAGAAGGACTGAAGCCAGCGATTCTTCAGCACCCCGCGGAGTTTCGCGGGGTGCTTTCGTTTTCGGGGAGTGCCGCCCCGAGATTCGAAGATTGCACTGCGAGGAACGCTCATGGCCGAGCCAACGCCCGAACCGCTTTCGCCCGCGGAAAAGGTCAAAACCTTCCCGACCACGCCCGGCATCTACCTGATGAAAGACGAGAGCGGGGTCGTGATATACGTCGGCAAGGCCAAGAACCTCCGCAGCCGAGCGGGGAGCTATTTCCTGAAGGAAGCCGGCGAGAACATCCGCACGGCCGAGTGGGTCAAACTGATCGCCGATATCGACTTCATCCCCTGCGAAACGGAAGTGGACGCCCTGCTCCGCGAAGCTCGGCTCGTGAAGGATATCCGCCCGAAGTTCAACAAAGACTTGAAGGACGGCAAGTCGTTTCCGTACTTGCAAATCCGCGTCCGCGAAGAGTTCCCCCGCGTCGAGATCACGCGAACCCCTCGGCGAAAGGGCGTTCGGTTGTATGGCCCGTTCACGAGCAAGAGCGACCTCAAGGCCGCGGTGAACGTGCTCCAGCGGGTGCTTCAGTTCCGCACCTGCTCGCTCGATATTGCTTCGACGGATGCCCGCTGGCGGTGGTTCCGACCCTGCCTCTTGCACAGCATCCGGCAGTGTACGGCCCCGTGCAATTTCCGCGTGAGCCGCGAGGACTACCGTCGGCAGATCAAGAAGTTGATCCTGATTCTGGAAGGGAAAAAGGACCGGCTCATCCGCCGCATGGAACGCGACATGGCCGCCGCGAGCGCGGAACTGCAGTTCGAAAAAGCGGGTCGCCTCCGCGATGAAGTGGCAGCTTTGAGAAAGCTCGAACTCCGCGGCGACGTGGACAAAGACGTTCAACCCGAGGTCTTTCCGCTCGACCCGAAGCGGGGGCTCGCGGGCTTGCGCAAAGTCCTCGGCCTTGCGAAAACCCCGCGGAGCATCGAGGGCGTGGACATCGCCCACCTCAGCGGCCAGGAGACCGTCGCGTCGCTCGTTTCCTTCCTGGACGGACTCCCGTTCAAAGACGCTTATCGCCGCTACAAGATCAAATCGGTCGAGGGGATCGACGACTTCGCGTCCATGCGCGAGGTCATTACCCGGCGATTCAAAAAGCTCCACGACGACGAAAGCGTCTTCCCGGACATCCTCCTCGTGGACGGCGGCAAGGGCCAACTCAACGCGGCCCTCGATGCCTTCCGAATGCTCGGCATCGAACCCCCTACGGTGATCTCGCTCGCGAAGCAAGAAGAAGAAATCTTCCGCCCCGGCATATCCGAATCAATCCGCTTGAGCCGCCACTCCGCGGCGCTGCGGCTGTTGCAGTACGTCCGCGACGAGGCCCACCGCTTCGCGCAGCACTACCACCACATTCTGCGGCGGAAGAAGCTGACCGAGGATTAGGAAGAAACTGTGCGATCGCAATTGCTTCGCTTATTGGCACTGCTGCTCCCCGGAGTCGCGATCCTTCTATCTATCCGCACGACTCCGGAGGGGAGGATGCCGCGAGAAGTCCAACTCACTCGCGGCAACTGGGGCCGGATTTTGACGAACGCCAACGTCTGGTCCCCCGACGGCGAATGGATCGTCTACGACACCCGCTCCGACCCCGCGGGCGAGAATTTCGACGGGAACCGCATCGAAGCCTTGAGCACCAAAACGGGCGAGGTCCGAGTCCTCTACCAAACAAAGAACGGCGTGCACTGCGGTGTCGCGACCTGGCACCCGAAGGAATTCAACGTCGCGTTCATCCTCGGCCCCGAAAACCCCACGGCCGAGTGGAACTACGGCCCGAGCCGGCGGCGGGGAGTCATCGTCGATTTCGCCAACCCCGGAGTCGCCCTCAATCTCGACGCGCGAAACCTCGTCGCACCCTTCACGCCCGGCGCTCTTCGCGGCGGGTCGCACGTTCACGTCTGGCACCCACAGGGCGAGCTCCTCAGTTTTACCTACGACGATCAACTCGTCGGTGGTGTCCCTCAACGCAACATCGGGGTGAGCACTTTCGCCAAGAGCGTCACCGTTCCCAAAACCCATCCGCGGAATCACGATGGTTCCGCGTTCAGCGTGTTGGCCACTCGGACTGTCGCGGAACCGAAACCGGGCTCGGATCACATCTCGCGGGCCTTCGAGGAAGCCTGGATCGGCTCCACCCGCTCGCTCGCATTCCAGGGCCACGTCCGCACGCTCACCGGCGAAACGATCTCGGAAGTCTTCGGAGTGGATCTTCCGAACGATCTCACCTCAGTCGGGCTCGGGCCACTCGAAGGCACTGCCGATCAACGCCCCTTCCCGCCCCGCGGCACGGTGCAGCGCCGCCTCACGAACACGACCGACCACAAGTTCCCCGGCATTCAAGGCCCACGGCACTGGCTACGCTCTTCCCCCGACGGTTCGCAAATCGGCTTTCTCAAGAAGGACGACGCGGGGGTGGTGCAATTTTGGACGGTCTCCCCGCGAGGCGGACCTCCGCAACAGATCACGCACAATCCGCACCCCGTTTCTTCGTGCTTCACCTGGCACCCCGATGGCCGCCGTGTGGCATTCGCGATGGACAGCAGTATTTGTGTAACGGACGTGACCACCGGCACCACGACTCGCTTGACCCCGCGGAGCGACGACTCGACCGCCCCGCGGCCCGAGGCGTGCGACTTCTCGCCGTTGGGGGATCGCATTGCGTTCGTGCGCCGCCTTCCCGACGGGGCCGGCGTCAGTAATCAGATTTGCACCGTCACCGCCGATCCCTGAGAAACTCCCCATGCCGCTCTCCGGACTGATCGCCGCTCCGCACACGCCGTTCCACGCGGACGGGTCGTTGAACCCGGACATCATCGACGCACAGTGCGAACACCTGCTCCGCGCCGGCGTGACCGGCGCGTTCGTTTGCGGAACGACGGGCGAGGGGCTTTCGCTCACCTCCGCCGAACGCCGCGCCGTGACCGAGCGCTGGGTGAAAGTGGCCCGCGGTCGTTTGGCAGTTATCGTGCATGTGGGCCACGCCGCGGCCGCGGAGGCGAAAGACCTCGCGGCCCACGCGGAAAGTTTGGGAGTGGCGGCCGTCTCCGCAGTCGCACCGTTCTACCACCGCGCCGCGGACGAAATTGGCGTCGTCCATTTCCTCCGCACGATTGCGGATGGGAGCCCGCGAACGCCGTTCTACTTCTACGACATCCCGAGTACGACCCGCGTGAACGTGAACACGCTGAACGTGATGAAATTGGCTGGAGAATCGATCCCCAGCTTCGCGGGGGTGAAGTTCAGCAACCCGGATCTGGTCTTGCTCCAGGAGTGTCTGCAATTCCAATCCCGCAAATACAACGTGCTCTTCGGCGTGGATGAAATGCTGCTCGCGGCGTGGTCGCTGGGTGTTCGCGGGGCCGTGGGGAGCACGTACAATTACCTCGCGCCGCTCTACCACACGATGCTCAAGAGCCCTCCGGACGAAGCGCAGAAGCTCCAATTCGCCTCCGTGCGAATCGTCCGCCTACTGGAGAAGTTCGGCGGACTGGCCGCGGGCAAAGCGATGATGAAACTCGTCGGCATCGATTGCGGGCCACTGCGGACGCCGTTGAAAATCGTCGATTCCGAGGCGTTGAAAAGCGAATTGGTGAAAGCCGGCTTATGGGACTCAGTTAGCCACGCCCCATAGAAGCGATGCTCAACTTCCGATAGTCCGCCATCAACTCCGCCCGAATCGGCCTCGCTCGATCGCACAGATTGCGCTGCTCCGCAGCGTATTCTTCCCGCCCTTCGCGAGTCTCGATGCGGATGGGCGCGAGCCCGAACGCACTCAGGTCGTACGGGCTGGCCCGCATATCCATCTCGCGGGCGGCGACGGCCAACTCGAACGCATCGCCGAGCACTTCCGAGCGACCGAACGGGGCGATTTTGTACGCGAACTTGTAGAGGTCCATTGTGACGTGAACGCAGCCGGGCTGGTCGTGGACCGCGGCGAGCGAGCGTTCGAGGGGCCAGCGATTCAATGGAATGGCCGCGGGCGTGAAGAACCGAAACGCATCGTAGTGCGAACACCGAACGCCGCCTTCGACGACCGAATCGGTGTCCGCCCTCGTCAACCGCAATGGCACTTTACGGTGCCGAACCTCATCCTCGCGGTAAACCATCGCCCACTCGTGCAGCCCGAAGCACGCGAACGACGGTTCGCGGTCCTGCACGGTTTCCAAATAGTTGAGCGCCCAATCGACGTACTCCAACCGGTGCTTGGGGAACGCCGATGCGAGCAGGATTTGGCCGCCTTCGCAGGGATCGAATTCGGTTCGATAATCGAGGTCGTCCGGCGTGGCGTCGTCGAGCCGGACGTTGAAACCGGGGGACCATCGCAAAAGGTGCCCGGCACGGAAGGAGTAGTACTCGAAGAGGAAATCGTAAACCGGATGCTTCGCCCCGCGGCTCCCCCGGCGAAGCCGATCTTCGGCCCAGAACTTCAACCGATCGGAATGGGCCCGTCGGCGAGCCTCCCACGCGGTGCGCGAAAGCGACTCGTCGCAGCCCCTATCTTTCGCGGTTTCGGTGTGCGATAACACGTCGATCCCCTACCCCGCGATGGCACACCATGCGCCGTTCTCTCGCTTTCATCTTCGGCATTTTCGCCATGAATGTCTCGTTCGCTCTCGCCGCGGACCGCGACCTACCCGCGGCCGGAAAGTCCGGCCGCTCGGTCACTCACGCCACCAACGGCATGGTCGCGACGAGTCATCCGCTCGCAGCGCAGATCGGCCTCGACGTTCTCAAGAACGGCGGCAACGCGATCGATGCAGCCATCGCCACGAACGCCGCGATGGGGCTCTTGGAGCCGACCTCGAACGGCATCGGCGGCGACCTCTACGCCATCGTCTGGGACGCGAAGGCAAAAAAGCTCTACGGCCTGAACGCCAGTGGCCGGGCACCCTCGAAAGCCACTCTCGCTTACTTCAAGGAACATAACCTCGACCAAATCCCCGACCGCGGCCCGCTCTCGTGGTCGGTCCCCGGCTGCGTCGATGGCTGGGATCAACTCCACAAGAAGTTCGGATCGAAGCCGCTCGCGGAACTCCTGGCTCCGACCATCAAGTACGCGGAGGCGGGCACGCCGGTCCCCGAAGTCATCGCGGGTTACTGGAAAGCCAGCCAGCCGATGCTCGCCCGCGATCCGGGATTGAGCAAAACCTTCCTGATCCCCGACGGTAACGGCGGCCGCCGAGCCCCGTGGGTGGGCGAAGTCTTCGCCAATCCGGAACTCGCGGAGTCGTTGAAACTCATCGCCGCCGGCGGCCGCGATGCCTATTACAAAGGCCCGATTGCCGAAAAGATCGTCGCCCTTTCGGACAAGGCCGGTGGGCTCTTCTCGAAGGCGGATTTCGAGAATCACAAGTCCGAGTGGGTCGAACCCGTCTTCACCAACTACCGCGGCTACGACATCTGGGAACTCCCGCCGCCCGGCCAAGGCATCGCGGCACTGCAAATGTTGAACCTGCTCGAACCCTACGATCTCCGCAAACTCGGGCCGCATTCGCCGGACTACTGGCACCTACTCGTGGAAGCGAAGAAACTCGCTTTCGCGGACCGGGCGAAGTATTACGCGGACCCCGCGTTCAGCAAAGTGCCCGTCGAAACGCTCATTTCCAAGTCCTACTCCGAAGAACGCCGCAAGATGCTCGACCTCAAAAAGGCCCAAACCGCAATCCCCGCCGGCGACGCAAAGCTCGGCAAGGCCGAGACCATTTACCTCTGCGTAGTCGATAAGGATCACAATTGTGTCTCGCTGATTCAGAGCAACTACATGGGCTTCGGCTCCGGCCTCGCCGCGCCCGGGACGGGGTTCGGCCTGCAAAACCGAGGTTGTCTATTCGCACTCGACGAACACCACGCGAACCGCCTCGAACCCGGCAAACGCCCCTTCCACACGATCATCCCCGCCTTTGCGTCGAAGGACGGCAAACCGTGGTTCACCTTCGGCGTCATGGGCGGCGACATGCAGCCCCAGGGCCACGTCCAGATCCTCGTCAACCTCATCGACTTCGGCATGGACGTGCAAGCCGCGGGCGATGCTCCGCGAATCGAACACATCGGCTCCGCCACGCCCACGGGCAAGCCGGGCCGTGCTGATGGCGGCGCCATCCAGGCAGAGAACGGCCTCCCCGAGTCGGTCGTGAAGGAACTGGAAAAGCGCGGCCACATCGTGAATCGCGTTCGCATCAACGGCGGCGGCTATCAGGGGATCATGATCGACCCCAGAACGGGAGTGCTACATGGGGGGACGGAGACGCGGAAGGACGGGGTGGCGATTGGGTATTGATTATCCTTAACTCCTGAGTCTTCCCTGCATCGCCACACTTATTCGTAATGCCGAAAACCGACGTCCACTTTTCGAGGAACAGTATGACTCCGAAAACGCAAGCCGCGCATCTCAGGGCAAGCGTAGCGAAAGCCGCATCGGCGTTTCACGCAGATTGCATAACAAAGTTTCCTGGCGAGTCGCCGTATGGACTAATCTTATACTCAGACAATGATGGCCAAACCTGCGGGTTTATTGCTCGGACCGAAGAAGAGTTTCAGCGTCAGGAACTCGAGAGCCCAGGAACAGCCGAACGATGGGATATGGCCGCCTGGGAAATGCGTGATTACGGACGAAACGCCGCCCAAACATCGCTCAACATGCCGTGGATGACTCAAAGTGATGCGGTTTCGAAAACAAGTCGGAGACGTATCCTCGGTCTCGTTTTTGAAGCGTTCGTGGAAGGCCTCCAGGACTTCTTGGAATCGGGGGTTGCTGAAATGAACGGACAGACAGGCCGCCTCGTAATATTCGTGGCGATCGGCGATCCTGACGAAAATCTTGCTCCCAAGTTAAATGCTTGGGCTCGACGTCTAAATCCGGATGCCACCGACCTGTGGTTCCATCGAGTCGGAAATAGCTAGAGATCGTTCAATACTTGGGGCAGGTTTCCGACGTGCCATTTTTTCGGGCACGTTAAAAACGTGCCCCACAGTTGTGACCATCTCTTGCAATCGTTTCAAACGTGGCCGGTTCCCGCAAACCGTACCGCTGGAGATATTCGAGTGCGAGGAATTACGAAAGCAAGCCTGGCTTGCTCGATGTGGTGACTGACTGGAGGTAAGATTACTCGTTCCCACGCTCTGTGTGGGAATGCACGGGGGCGACGCTCCGCGTCTCGCCGTTCGGGCCGTGGAGACCGCGGATCCAGCATGCACTCGCCAGTTTCGCAACGCAGAGCGTTGCGACCGGCGTTCCCACGCAGAGCGTGAGAACGAGGATAAATATGGATTCTCAACTCAAACCATCTCCACCACCACCGCGGTCAAATCGTCGTCGAGCGACTCGGTTCCCGAGAAGGCCCTCTGGAAGAAGAGGATGTTGCGGAGGATCTCCTCGGCGGATTCGCGGCCGTGGAGGGCGAGGTATTCCATGAGCCTGTCGAGGCCGAAGAGTTCGCCGATTTCGTTGCGGGCTTCCATGATGCCGTCGGTGTAGAAGCAGATCTTGTCGCCGGGTTCGAGGACGACTTCTCGCTCGGTGTAAACCTCGTCCGGCATGATGCCGAGGACGAAGCCTTGCGCGGAGAGCTTGCGGACGACCCCATTGCGGGAATCGAAGTGCAGCGGTGGCGGGTGGCCCGCGGAGGCGAAGCGGAAGACTCTGGTGCGGCGGTCAAACATGCCGTAGAACGCGGTCACGAAGCGTTCTTCAGTCACTTCGTGGAGCCGGCGGTTCATCCTGCTGAGCACCTTGCCGGGGCTGTCGGTCTTCTCCGAGACTTCCTTGAAGGCGAAGTGAGCAAGCATGGCGACAAACGCGGCAGGAATGCTGTGGCCGCTAGCGTCGGCGATCAGGAAGCCGAGGTGATTCGGATCCGGTTGCGAAAAATCGTAGTAGTCGCCACCGAGGTGGTCGAGCGGGGCGTAGTGCACGGCCCACTTCATCTCGGACCAGTCCGGCGGCGCGTCGGGGATCATGACCCGCATTTGCAGTCGGCCCGTGGTCCGCAAGTATTGCAGAATCTCCGAGTCGCGAGACATCAGCGATTCATTCGCGCGCCGGAGTTCGGCAGTGTGGTCTTCGATTTGGCGGTTCAAGAACTCTGTGCGGCGGGCCATCAACAACCGCGTCGAAACGATCCCGATCAATCGTTCGTCTTCGATCACGGGCAAGTGGCGAACTCGCAGGCGGCCCATCATGCCGACGGCCTCGTCCCAACCGACGTCGGGGCGGATCGTGTGCGGGTCCGTAGTCATCCAATCGGAAACGGGTAAGTCGCGCCACGAGGCATCGGCTTCGACGACGCGCTTGAGTAGATCGCGTTCAGTGAAGATCCCCGCCAGCCGGCCAGCTTCCTCGACGACCAGGATCGACCCGATCCGCCGCTGGTTCATGAGCGCCAGTACGTCACGGATCGGCGTTTCTGGGGCGACGGCCGCAGGAGAACGATCCATGACCAGACGCACGGTCAGTTCCCGCGGCGCATTCGAATTCCGTTCGCTCAACTCAGCTCCCCCTCGGATTCGCGACTCGACGGTTCCGCGGGCACGAATTTCGCAAGAACTTGCTCTGTCGCATTGACCGCGCGCTTCGGATACTGCCAAGTATGTTGTAACGGATTGTGCGCGAGGTGAATTGATGCCCGACCCGGTTCTGCAAGCGGCGGCGATCCCCGTTCAAAACGGGCGCATCTGTCTGGTCACGTCCCGCAGCGGACGGCGATGGGTGATTCCCAAGGGCCGGATCGAACGCGGCCAGTCGCCTTCCGAAGCCGCAATCCTCGAAGCTTGGGAAGAAGCGGGGTTGGTCGGAGACCTCAGCCCGGTACCGCTGGGGACGTTTCAATACGAGAAGCTCGACCGGGTTTTTCTGGTGTCCGTGTACGTCCTGTCCGTGAAGGAAATCCGATCCGACTGGCCCGAACGTCGCGATCGTCGGCGGGAATGGGTCGAGTGGACCGTTGCGCTGGAGAGGATCGAGGAAGAAGGACTCCGCGAGATTCTCCGCAATCTGCAACCACTTGCACTGGCCGATTGAGCGCCTCACCGGCCTTGAACCAAGGGTCGAATCACACGATCGACATCGGCTTCCGTGCAGACGTTCGGTACGTTCCCGAAGATTTCCCACGACTCGACGAGTTGAGCGGATTGGCCGGGGGCGAGGGTCGCCAGTTCGCCGACGGTCTCCATCTCCAGCATGTCTTCGTTCGAGAAGGTTTGGTACCGCGTACCGCGATCCGGGTAGATCGCCCCTTCGCGGTAGTCGAACCGCTTCACGAAGAGCACGTGCGAATTCAGGTACGCCACCCAGCCCATGCGGTGAGCGAGCCCGATCTTGGTCGGCCCCTTGTTCACGTCCTGGCGGAGCAACGCATAGCGGTGGCCGAACTGCCAGCGGGTGTCCGTGAAATCAAAGTAAGGCCACAGAATCAGTTCCTGATTTGGGGCATAATCTGCCGGCGAACGGGCATTCTTGGTAGAACCGGGGTGCGGTGCCTTCGGCGGGAGTGGAATGATCTCCACTCCGCCCGGGGCCATCACCGTCGGACCCCAGGGAGCGAGTTCGGTCGAAGTTTTGGCGATGTTCGTGACTTTGAGCGTCACTTCGACTTTCGTTCCGCTCGCCGAAATCGCGAGGTGCATTTCTTTCTGCACGCCGTACTCGTCTTCTGGGGGCGGCAGAAACTTTGCGGAATGCGGTCCCGTTTGCTCCCACTTCACCGGCCGATTGTCCGGGAAGTACGTTCGCGTGAGGTCTTCTGGGGCGAGCCAGAATCGGTGGCCGCCGCGGATTTGCCACTCCGCCTCGTTCGTGCCGCCCATCATCGAGTCGTAGTTCTTCATCACGTTGAAACCGCCGGGCAAGCGGTACGCGATGACCCTTGGTCCCACGTCGAGCGTCACGACGAGTTCGACGGCTCCGTTCGACAGCAGCAGGTTGTTTTTCCACCCACGATATTCGACGATTTGCACGGCAATGACCTCGGAACGGAAACGGGACTACTCGGCCGCCTCGGCGGATGCAGCAGCTTTCGGATCGGGGGGTAGTTCCTTGCTTCCGACGATGGTCAAGTTGACGCCGATCTGGACCGGCACGGCCACGCCGTCGACTTCGACAGTGGTTTTCCCGCCGAGGTACCACCCGAGGGAGCCGGTCGCGAATTCTTTGACCATCGCTGCCTGGGGGATGCCGTTGATCGTCACGGTCACCGGCTTCGCGTGGGACCGAAACTGGTCGCGCGTGATGGGGCAGTTAGTTTTGGCCATGAACGGAACCTCGAATCGGGCAACGAAAGGGGCCAGCATAGTACCATGCTGGCCCAGGAGAACTCAACGAGTATTGAATTGACGATGACCTCGTCAGGCTACCGTTACCGATCCCAGTTCGCTTCGCCGACGGTACGCACGACGTAGGGCGATCAAGCCCACTCCGAGAGCGCCGAGCAGAACTGCGGGTGGAGCGGGCACGCCCGGCGTGTCGGGCGGGGGCGGGGGAGGCGGCGGCGGAGAAGGAGGCGGTGGGGGGGGCGGGGGTGGCGGCGGTCCAAACGTCGTTGGTGGCGGGGGCGGCGGTGGGGAACCTGGAGGTGGTGGTGGTGGTGGCGGAGGAGGCGGCGAGCCGGGCGTATCATCCTGCGGTGCGCTATCGCTCGGCCCCTGCTGCGACGGACCTTCGATGGTTTCGGGAGTTACGGCGGCGGCCGTGGTCGGCAAGCTTTCGCTTGCGGTAGTGATCGGACTATTCGCTCCGGGCGAGCCAATGAACGGCAAGCCCGCACCACCGAAACCGGGAACGCCGCCGATGCCTCCGCCGGGAGCGCCGCCGCGGCCACCGCCGATGGGTGCTCCGCCGCCGCCGCCGCCGCCGCCAGAACCGATGGGGCCTGCCGTGCCGCCGGCCGCACTGATCGGGAGATTTCGAACGACGAATTGCGATTGTGCGATGATGCCTTCGGGCGATCGCACCGCCGTCAAGCGAACGATTTCCGTCCCGTTGAAGAACGAGTTATCCGTGAACGCGGCTCCGTCGCCGTGGAGCGACTGCACGTAAGTTTGGGCTTGGCGAACGAATTCGGGAGCCTGCTGAACGTCCGCATAGTTCGCCTGGAACGTTCCGGTGAACAGGTTGAAAGGCACGGGTCCTTCGGGAAACTCCTGCTCTTGGGTCAATTCCCAGAGCCCCGCCTGGAAGGCGTTCGCAGTGACCGGATCCTTAAGCGACGCCTGGTAGTACCGTCCGTAGAACTCGCGGATAAATGCGACTCGGCGATCGGTCCGCTTTCGGCCTTCGTCGGTTTCCGGATCGCCGTAGAACTTCGAATGGTCGATCGTATCGACGGTGAAGGCGTAGCTCGATCCCTTGTACATGGGCACTTGGGGCTCGACGCAGTACGAAACGATTTGCGGATCGAGGCCGCCGATGGGGAACGAACCGGTCGGATAATCGAGGTGCATATCCCCGATCGTCCGCTGGAATTCCCCTTCACCGAGCATTTTGTACTTGAATTCTTGGCCCTTGATGACGCCCAAATACCGCAGCGTGACCTGCGGCCGTTCCGCGGGCGGGACCGGTTCTTGAGCCATCGAGTAGCCGCTGGGGAGAATCGCCCCGGCGAACAGCCACCCGGCGATCCGAAACTGCGATCCGAAGATTCGATTTCTTAAAAACATACTTGCCTCGGCGAACGAGAGGCCTTGTTTCGTAAAACAGGCCGATCCTTCGGGCTGTTCAAACAAGTTACCCGAGTTTCTCTGGTCCGTGTAGTCGAGTCTCTTCTACCAAATCTAAAATATCAGATCAACGCGACTTCGAGTGTCGAGAAATCCGGCACCCTGAAGTTCGCGTCCGGTCTCAACCCCTAAGCGATGCTAATTGCCGTAGGATTTCGGTGTTGCGTCCATAGAATTACCCTATTGGTCCGAAAGAAAGCAACCTCAATTGGTCCGCCTAAATGTCCGGTGTTTCCAGAAAATCGCGTCCGCTCCCCTTAACAGTTGTCGATCGAAATGCTCCCGCGCCTCTTGCGCCGACCTCGATTGAGGAAATGCGCGAACGCGGTTGGGACGCGATCGACGTTCTCTTCGTCACGGGCGACGCTTATATCGACCACCCCAGTTTCGCGATGGCGATCTTGCACCGGGTGCTGGAGCGTGCCGGGTTCCGCGTCGCCATTTTGAGCCAACCCGACTGGAAATCGTGCGAACCCTGGCGGCAATTCGGCCGCCCTCGCCTCTTCTTCGCCGTCTCCGCCGGGAACATGGATTCGCTCATCAACCACTACACGGCGAGCAAGAAAGTCCGCAACGACGATGCTTACTCCCCCGGCGGTCGGATCGGCCTTCGACCGGACCGGGCGACCCTCGTTTACTCTCAGCGCTGCCGCGAAGCTTTCCCCGGCGTTCCCGTCATCGCCGGCGGCGTCGAAGCCTCGCTCCGACGCCTCGGTCACTACGACTATTGGTCCGACACGGTGAAGCGTTCGATCGTGCTCGATTCCAAAGCCGACCTCGTGGCGTATGGGATGGGCGAGGCGACGATCGTCGAGATCGCCCGCCGGTTGCAGGCTGGCAAGTCCGTTAAGGACCTCCGGGATCTCCGCGGTCTCACGTACGCCCTCGGCGCCAAGGAGAGCGAAGAGTTCAAATCGCGAAATCCCGCGGACGGAGACTGGCAGACAATCCCTTCGTTCGAACGAATCCAAGGGGACAAACTCGCCTTCGCGGAAGCGACCCGGATCATCCACACCAACACGAACCCGTTCAATGCGGCGACGCTGGTGCAATTCCACGACCGGCAAGCCGTGGTGCAAACTCCCCCGCCGCTGCCGCTTTCCGAAGCGGAAATGGACGCGGTCTACGACCTCCCGTTCACCCGCCGGCCCCACCCGTCGTACGGCGAGTCGATCCCCGCATTCGAGATGATCAAGGACTCGGTCACGATCATGCGCGGCTGCTTCGGCGGCTGCACGTTCTGCTCGATCACGGCCCACCAGGGGCGGATCATTCAAAACCGGTCGCCGGAATCGATCCTCAAGGAAGTCGAAAACCTCGTTCAAGACCCGCAGTTCAAAGGTGTGATCTCGGACATCGGCGGCGCGACTGCCAACATGTACACGATGCGGTGCAGTCGTCCGGAAATCGAAGCGAAGTGCAAGCGGCTCTCGTGCATTCACCCCGGTATCTGCAAGCTCTTGGGAACCGATCACGGACCTTTGATCGACCTCATGAAAAAAGTCCGAGACGTGGACGGCATCCGCAAAGTGTTCGTCGCGTCCGGCATCCGCATGGACCTCGCACAGCTATCGCCCGAGTACGTCTCCGAACTCGCGGCCCACCACACCGGCGGCCGCTTGAAGGTGGCCCCCGAGCATACGAGCCCCGAAGTCCTCGAACGAATGAAGAAACCATCCGTCGATAACTTCGGCGTGTTCGCGGAACAGTTCAAGAAAGCTTCCGCCGCCGCGGGCAAGCCGAAGCAGCAGATCGTGCCGTACTTCATCGCCAGCCACCCAGGTTCGGGGCTCGCGGAAATGATCGACCTCGCGCTTTACCTCAAACGAACGGGGTATCGGCCGGACCAAGTCCAAGATTTCATTCCAGCCCCATTCGACATCGCGACGTGCATGTATTACACCGGCCTCGACCCGTTCACGAAGCAGCCGGTGCCGATC
>Ga0209490_10002152_pt1 | contig 18777 bp, 12 predicted proteins | sample MAT06_FD_187209 | JGI IMG/M metagenome (GOLD analysis project Ga0209490, IMG submission 187209) | Freshwater microbial communities from Lake Fryxell liftoff mats and glacier meltwater in Antarctica - MAT-06 (SPAdes) (version 2) | ecosystem: Environmental > Aquatic > Freshwater > Ice > Liftoff... | reverse complement strand
AACCGCTGCCAGGTTGGTGACGCCGGTGTTGGTGGAATTTGTCAGTGCACGAAGGAATGCGGTATCTGATGGTGCATACCGATCGGCAACGTAACGTACGAGTGACCACGTGGTGTTGTAGAAAACCGCTCCTGATTGACCGGTTCCATCGCCGAACGGCGACCAGTTCCAGGGCTGGAGCAACTTGTCGCGAATCTCGTTGAGCTGTCGACGCATGCCAAACCCAGGGCGACGCAACGGATCGGCGGCGTTGCAGGTGGCATCGGTGGGGTGGAAGTCGCAATAGAGTCCGTTGGTCGCCGCCGTACCAAAGCCGGTGTTGGCTTTCCATGCAACGCGGTGCAACGACTCCCGTATCCACATTTCCTCGGCGTGACGGGCGGTACCTTCTTCCAGCCACGACTGCTCATACCCCGGCGAAAGATTAGCCACGCGCGCGGACAGCGACGCAATGTGCTTCACTTCGTGCACAATGGTCCGCACCATGAAGTAGAACCACCCATCCGGGGAATCGGTGCTGTTGATATTGAGTGTAGCGGTGATCGGCACAGCCCCGTAAAAAAACTGGCCGAAGTTCGAGCCGGCATTCGCCGTTGCGGTCGTTGGGAACTGATCGCAGCCAGTCACGTACGCCGCTGCGCCAGACCCATTCAGACGCTGTGAAAAGACCATGTGCACCTTGCCATCATTGTCCGTCACGGCGTCGCGCCGCAGGGGATCACCAAATGACCGCGTGACGGAGGCGTGTTGCTCCTGATCATAAATCTGGCCGGCGCGCGCGTAGTAGCCGGCAAGATCTGCATTCACGTCGGACTGGATCGTGTTGGCAGAATCTTCCCAGATGATGGAGCGGGTTCCGGTACGAATCGCCTTCGCGCGAATCACGCGCGTCGTGTCGTTACAGCCACCGGAGAACGTGAAGTAGATGCTCCGCATGTCGCCAACGGCGACGTCGGCGGCACGATCTCCACTCGCCGCGCTGCGCGCCTCGCGCTGTGAGGGCGACATGCGCAGATACTCCGCCATGAGACGCTGGTAGTCCACCCGATTTCGCTCCAACATCACCGCGTGCTGACGCTCGTACCGCGCAACCGCGTCATCGATCGGCGATGGGGCGGGTGCCGACAGCGGCCCCGCGAGCGCACTCGGCGCGGATACGCTCATTCGGGGGGCGGCGACGCCCGCGGGCGTTGGGTTGCCTGCCAGCTCAAACGCGGACAGCGTATTCTGTGATGTTGCGTTGCTGAACACCGCAACCAGAAACCGCGCCGGTCCGCCGGTGCTCACGAGCTCATTGCAGGCCGAGGCTGGAGCGCTGGCGAGAACGAGCGCCTGGCCAAGGGGCACGGTGAGCTGCGTCGTCGCGATGGCATGCGTGCGAGAGACCGGCGAGATGTTGGCATTCATGATCTGCACCGTGGTACTACCATTGCGCGCGCAGGGTACAGTGACCACCAACTGATTTGGCGTTGCACTCGTCACCGGTGCGATCGCGCCGCCGATGGTAACGGTCGAGGTGCCGACCGACGCGTTGAAGCCCGTGATGGTGATCGTCGCCGTACTCCTTGGGACGAGCGTTGCGGGTGCAATACTCGTGATCGCTACGGTGGTCGACTGCGCGGTCAGCTCAACCGATCCGCTGCGCCCTTCACTCGTGGCCGTAATGGTCGTCGTTCCTGCAGATACCGCGGTCACCAGGCCCGTTGTGCCGACCGTCGCCACGGCGGGGCTACTGCTCGTCCAGGACACCACGCGACCGGTCAGGGTGGCTCCACTGGCGTCGCGTAAGGTCACGGTTGCCTGCACGCTGGTCCCGATCGCCGCAACAGGCGACGGAAGCGTCACGCTGATCGTGGCGACCGGCGGCGGCAACACGGTGATCGTGGCCGTTCCGGTTATACCCTCGCTGCTTGCCTGTACGACGGCCGTGCCAGGCGCCAGACCGGTGACCACGCCATTCGTCGCAACGGTCGCAACGGTCGGTGCGCTCGAACTCCAGAGCACAACGCGGTCGGTCAGCAGGCCGCCCTGCGCATCGCGCGTAGCGACCGCCAACGGTTGTGTGGCCCCGGCAACCACCGTAGCCGAGGTTGGCGATACAATCACCGCGGCAACGGGCACCGGCAGGACGGTGATCGTCGTCGATCCCACTATCCCTTCGATGCTTGCTTGTATGGTCGCGACACCTGGCGAGATCGTTGAGACCAAGCCGCTGGCGGACACATTCGCCGTGCTCGTTGACAAGGAGCTCCACACAACCGCACGCCCCGACAACGTTGCGCCCTGTGCATCTCGCGCAGTCGCCGTGAACTGCTGTGGCGTGCCGACGATCACCGAGGGAGCCAAGGGCGATATTGCCACGCTTGCCACGGGGATAGGCTTGGCCGGCGATTCGCACGCCGCTAAACCAGCTGTAAGCAGCATGGCGAGTGTGCGTGCCGTGGTTCGCGGCACGCCAAGCGCACGGGTGAATCGTGATACGTGCGCTGCGAGTGATATCCCTTGACCGGGCATTGGCGATTACGATCGAATGATGAAACCCTCGCGGCAGGTGGCCGCTGGCGTCGCCCTGGATCGGGGCGCATCCGCTGCTGCTGAATCGTCGACGCAAAGCGCTTCGTCGTCAAGAGCGGTGATCGAAAAATCAGACGTGAGACGGCCACAACCCGTAACGACTTGGAAAGATGCGCGTCGATTATTGAAGAAGGACCGTCGTTGTGGTGCGCCGAAAAGTGTGCCCGATGGTACCACTGACCGGAGGAGCGTGTGTTTCCCAGACTCGTATTGGCCGCCTTCATGGCCGCCACTGTAACAGGTTGTGCCACCGGCCGAGGGCGCGAGCGGGGGTGGGAGGTGATCGGATCGCGGCAGGTCACCGATGGGCTCGATCATGACGTCATACCGGTCACGTCCACGCGCGGCGATTTTCGCCGTATCAAGTTTGCGGCGCAGAGCGCCCCGGTCGACTTTCACCGGGTGATTATCCACTACGGGAACGGCGCGGATCAAGTTGTGGCGATGCGCCGGACGGTCGGCGCAAATCAGGAGAGCCGAGCGATCGATCTTGAGGGCAACAATCGTGTAATTCGGAGCGTGGAGTTCTGGTATGACGCGAACACGAATCGTGGGCGGAGAGCGCAGGTGCGGTTGCTGGCGCTCCGTTAGCCCGGCTGGTCCTCCGGCCACTCCACCGCACCCGAGTGCGTCACCGCACCAACCGCCGCCGATCGCACAGTCAGCGCATACTTCTCCAGCACACCACCTCGCACGGTGCTCGCGCGCGGTACCCACGACGCGCGTCGCGCGGCCAACTCGGCGCCCCCGAGCGCGACATCAATACGCCGTACGTCCGGCCGCGCATCGATCGCGATCATATCGCCGTCGCGGAGTAACGCGATGGGCCCACCCTCGGCGGCTTCGGGTCCGGCGTGTCCAATGCACATGCCTCGCGTCGCACCGCTGAAGCGACCGTCGGTCAAGAGGGCAACACCGACCCCGGCATGCTGTCCATAGAGCAACGCCGTCAGCCCCAGCATTTCACGCATACCGGGGCCGCCGCGTGGGCCTTCGTTGCGAACCACAAGCACGTCACCAACTGCATACCGGTGTTGTCGCACCGCCTCCTGTGCCGATTCTTCAGACTCGAACACCAGCGCCGGCCCACGGTGTACCAGCGAGGCAAGTCCCGCCGTTTTCACGATCGCGCCGTCGGGACACAGGTTGCCGGACAATACCGTAAGGCCACCGTTCGCGCTGATCGGCGCGTTGACCGGCCGCACGATAACGCCATCAGGCAACGCTTGCCCGGCGAGTTCGTGCGCTAACGTATCGCCTGTGAATGTCAGCACATCGCCGTGCAGTAATCCGGCATCAAGAAGCGCGCGCAATACAACGCCCGCCCCTCCGACGTGATAGAGATCGCGCGCCAGATATCGCCCGCCGGGCTGCAGGTCGGCGATGAGTGGCGTGCGTGCGAATACGGCCGCGATATCGGAGAGATGAAAGGCAATGCCGGCTTCGTGCGCGATCGCCGGAATGTGCAGTGCCGCATTCGTGCTGCCGCCGGTGGCCGCGACCGCTGCGCAGGCATTCTCCAGTGCTCGGCGCGTCACGATCTCACGTGGCAATGGCGCGTTCTGCATCACCGCCTGCATGAGCGACGCGGCCGCTCGGCGCAGCATCGGCGCACGTTCGCTATACACGGCGGGAATCATGCTCGAGCCGAGTGGCGCAAGGCCGATCGCTTCCGCCACCAACCCCATCGTGTTCGCAGTGAACTGTCCGGCACAGGCACCGGCCGTAGGCACGCAGCCATGACTGATCTCCCGCAGATCCTCAGTGGTGGCTTCTTGTGCCAGCACCCGCCCGATCATCTCATACGTTTCACCCACATGCGTGTCGCGCCCCCGAAAGTGTCCGGGCAACGCCGATCCCCCATGCACGAACACGGCCGGCACGTTGCAGCGCAGCATGCCCATCATCAGGCCCGGCAGGTTCTTGTCGCAGGCGCCGATGGCAAAGATGCCATCCCACTGATGACCGCGCGTGGACGCTTCCACGCTATCGGCAATGAGTTCCCGCGACACGAGCGAGAAGCGCATGCCCGAGTGCGCAATCGACAAGCCATCCGAGATGGACACCACGGGACATTCGTGGGGCATCCCGCCGCCCGCGTAGATGCCCGTCTTTGCGTGCTGCGCCTGGTCGCGCAGGTTGAGATTGCACGGGCTCATCTCGCCACCGGTATGAAACACCCCGATATGCGGACGCGTAATTTCGTCGTCGTCCTGTCCTAACGCATAGAGAAAACTGCGCGTGGCGGCGCGCAGATCTCCCTCATGGAGCGTGGCCGATCGGAAGCGACGGGTCACGGCGATTCGAACATGCGGATCACGCGCGAGACATCGGCGTCGGCGCCTACGGCCGGATGCGCTGCGGCGTCACGGTACAGCTGTGCGGCACATGATGTCATTGGCACGTCGACGCCGTAGGTAGATGCCAGCCGAACCACTTGATCCACGTCCTTCTGAAACGTGGCGAGCGCGCCGATGCGCGGTGTGTCGACACGCTGCGCCATGCGCGCACCAAAGATCTGTAACGGCAGTGAATCGGCAAATCCCCCCGCCAATGCAGCGGGCATGCGCGTGGCATCAATGCCAGCCACGCGCGCAAAGGTCAGCATCTCGGCGATCACCATGAGGTTGCAGCCAACGATAAGCTGGTTGCAACTCTTGGCCAGCTGCCCCGCGCCGTGACCACCCATATGCGTCAGACGTTTCGAAAGGGCGTCAAAGACGGGAGCCGCGCGCGCGATGTCACTGGCCTCGCCGCCCGCGAAGACGATCAGCGTTCCTGCGCGCGCGGCGGGCAATCCGCCGGAGACTGGCGCGTCGATCCAGCAGGCGCCGGTCTCGCGCGCCAGGCGTTCGGCCATCCGCGCTGTGGCGTCGGGTGCGATGCTGGACAGATCGATCAAGAGCTGCGAGTCACGCATTGTCGCCGCAAGTCCATCCGAGCCGAACACCACCTGCTCGACCGCCTCCGTATTCGTGAGGCAGATGCAGATGATGTCACAGCGCAAGGCCAGTTCACGAATCGATGATGCGCGGGCGGCGCCGCGTTGCACCAGCGCATCCGCTTTGGATGCCGTGCGGTTCCAGACGGTCACCGCCAAGCCGCAGTCCAGCATCCGCTCGACCATTGGCGTCCCGATCAAGCCGGTGCCGATAAACCCGATGCCCATCGTGTTCGCGGGGGCGCCAGGTAACGCGTCCGGGAGCGCGTCAGGCATACAGGTGCAGTCCGTTATCCATGCGCACAATCTCGCCGGTCATTCCCGGCGCTAACGCGGCGAGAAAGAATGCGAGTGCCGCAACCTCGTTGACCTGGAGCAACCGCGGAAGCGCCTGTGTTTCCAGATACTTCTTCTCGACGGCCTCCAGACTCTCCGCGCCGAGCACACGACCAGGCAAACCACCAACTACGTACCCGGGAGCGATCGCGTTCACGCGAATGTGAGGCGCGAGGGCCCGCGCCAACGAGAGCGTGAGTGTGCTCACGGCGCCCTTCGATGCGGCGTAGGCCACCGACGATCCCAATCCCGCCGTGCCCGCGATCGAAGACAAGTTCACCACCGCACCGCGTCCGCTGGCCGCGAGGGCAGCGCGGCAGGCACGAATCATCTGAAACGTGCCAATCAGATTGACGTCGTAGGTGCGCATGAACTCGCTGGATGGGAGCGCGTCCAGGTCGGCGTGCGGAACAAAGCGCGTCGTGCCGGCGCAGTTGATCAGCGCGTCGATACGGCCAAGTTCTGCCGTGGTGCTTGCCGCACTTGCCTGACAGCTCTCGTCCTGTGTGACGTCAAGCGAGAGGACAATAGCACGGGCGGAGTACGCGCGGCATTCGACGGCAACCTGCTCGGCGAGCACGGCCGTCTCGGCATCAAGGGCGCAGATGCCGACATCCCATCCGCTTCGGGCAAAAAAACGGGCACAGGCGGCGCCGATCCCTGTGGCGGAACCGGTAACGAGAGCGACTGGACGTTGTGGGGAGTTCATGCGCTGAGAGTACGGTAAAAAGGGGAGCGCGTCGAGGTGTGCGCCGCGATCTGCTTCACGGAGTGGCGCGCGTCTGGAGACCAGTGGCGCGCCTCTGGAGACTATCGAGGTGGCGTTTAAATGACCCGCAGGTAATGGCGCGTTCAAAGCGTGAACGCGGCTTGAGCACAATCCCGTCCACGTCGGCCGAATCCTGTGCGGTTTTGGCCGCAGCGTAGCGCGGTGGACACGGCGCCCACAGCGCGTCGGTAATGGCCGCCTCGACCGATGTCGGCATCCCGGTGAAAAACCACGTCACCATGGATACCACAATCACCATAACAACAATGGTCGTCGTGCGGTGGATCACGCGAATGTGCCGCGGGACGACCATCGCCTATCTGCGTGAGTCGTCGAGACGTTGTTCGCGGCCACCGGGCGTGGTGCGCGGGCCTGTCCAGACGACAATTGACCCACAGTTACTCTGCGTCTGAAACTCGGCGGGCATGCTGCTGGCACGCGAATAGACTTCGACCGCGCGAACCGATTGCGGGTTAATGAACTGATCAAGCACCCCTTCTGGATTCATCACGCGAGATCCATCAAGGAAGAGGGCAGGAATACAGGTCGCACCGCCCACGGTCCCTCGCATCATGACGCGATCGCCAACACCGTTCGACGGCGACACCGTGATACCTGGGGTCGCGCGCAACAGGTCTGACATGAAAATGGGGTTTCGCCGCGAGACCTGTGCTTCATCGAGGAAGTACCCGAAGACACTCTTCTGGCGTCGCTTGAAGTCGGCCAGCCGATCAAACCGCGCATCGCGATCGGCACGCACACGAATTTCATCCAGCGTCGGGACAAACGCGTCGAGGTTGATCTCGGCTGTTCCCACCACATTCTCAGGCACGTCGACGGCAATACGTCGAGGGAGAAAGCCAATCGCGCGCGCTTCGAGCGTGTAGGTGCCCCCAGGAAGTGACTGGAGTAAAAACTGTCCGTCCGTAGACGTGCTGTCTTCCACGCCACTCCCCCAGAGCACAAGTCGCGCGCCACGAACCGGCTGCCCGCTGATGCTCCGCACCGTGCCGCTCAAGGCGCCCGTACCGCGAAGCAACGGCGCTGACGACCGCGCGCTCGCCGTCTTGGTCGCGCTTCCGATATAGATGTCACGAATCAGGATCCCATTTCGTGGTGCGTCGAGCTCGACTACGCCGCTGGAATCCGGACCAAAGAATGCACGCACTGAAAAGGTGCCTTCGGTTGGCACACCGCAAATGGAAAAGGCGCCGGTCGGTGACGTAGTCACCGTGGTGATCGGAGAGCGCCGATCAATACCACGAGCGCCGAGCGTGATCTCGATCCATTGAGCGCGTATGCGCGCCGGGCCGCTCAGCATATCACCACGGGCGGATCGAACGTAGCCCATGAACACGCCAAGAGAGTCTCGTGCAGTCGTGGGGCCGCAGACACGCGTGAGAATGGTGCGTGCCGACGGGATCGCCAGCGGGGCGACGATCTCGCCGTCCGTTTGCACGTCGACCCGAAGGAGTGATGCCTCCTGGCCGAGCGAGTCGAGGCGTGGGTGAATGAAGCCGAGCACGTAGACACCGGCGGCGACCGAATCGAGACGATAGGCACCGCGCTCGTTGGCCGTGGTGCTTCGAACGCGCGCCGGGTCGCTCGTATTCACGAGCTGCACAATGGCTCCAGCGAGCGGGCGAAGCCCCGTACTGTCGAAGACGGTGCCAACGATGCGGGCCGCCGCCGTGCGAGGTGCGGGGGGCGTCTGAGCGGCCATCAACGTCGCGCTGAACGCACACAGCGCAAAGGACCGCGTGGAGATTGCAACCGTAGACCGCGCGATCGCTATTCTGGCGAAGAGGGGAGAGGAGAACACGCCTAATGATGTCATGGCTCGCCCGTCTCTGCCTCCCCAGCCGACGGGCAATCTTTCAGCCCGGGGGAAGGGAGGTGCACCCGCGACGCGCTCGAACGCCGCAATCGGACGCGGCGATCGAGCGGTGTGCCCGACCGTCTACGATCCGATTCTGCCTCGCGCCGTCCGCGAATCAGTCCGTGGTGCCGGCGAGCGCTCACCGCCACCCGCCGCACCGCCACGTGGCGCAGATTCGCGAGGCGCAGACTCTCGCGGTGCCGATGCGCGAGGTTGCGCTTGCCGCGGCTCGACCTGTCGCGGCTCGACCGGTCGCGGCTGAGGGGCCACGCGCGGCGTGCGATCGCGTTGGATGTCGCGTGGCGCGGACTGTCGCGGGATGCTATTCCCGAAGTCGTCCTCGGGTGGACGCGCACGCGGATAGTCGGCAGGAGGCCGTGCGATGACCGGTGGGATCTGTGGCATCGCCACTCGTGGACGATCGCCGCGTGCTTCGCGCTCAGCCTCGCGACTCGCCTCATCGATACCGGCCTCGCCTCGGCCCGCTCCCTCGCGCCGCGTACCGCCGCGCCCGTCATTGGGTCGCGCGATCGCGATCTCGCTGGCCTGCGGCTCCTTGCGCCGCTCCGACGGCGCGCTGGCGCCGTTCCGCTCAGCCCGGTTCTCGCCGCCACGTCGATATCCGTCGGGTGTCAGCACTGCACGGTCGTCGCGCGGCTGGGCCGTACGACCCGTGTTGTCGTCACCGCCACGCACCCCGTTACGATTCTCGTCTCGACCGCCGTTCCGCCCATCGAGAGAATCGCCATTGCGCGAATCGCCATTGCGCAAGTCGCCACCGCGGGCGTCCCGATATCCATCGCGGGAGCCGTCGCGACGCCCGTCGAAGTACGTATCGCGATGCACGCCGACGTAGCGATCCACATTGCGGTAGTTGATAGGCCGTCGGCCTACGTCACGATTCACATAGACGGTGCGATAGCGCGGATTGACGTAGACGTTGGTGATTTGAACGAACGGGCGGGAGCGTGCGCGCCAGCCACCGCCGTACTCGTAATAGGCCGAGTTCCAGCCGTTGTAGTAGACGCGCTGCAGACCCCAGTCGCAGTCATACGACAGCCAGCCGCCGATCGGGAAGCCCACACCAAACGACCAAAAACGGCTCATAAAGTTGGTCCGAAAAACAGGGCGTGTGTAGATGACGACAGGATCGTAAACCGGCACGTAGATCACGCGTGATTGGGTGGGCGTGATGACATAGCTGTTCCCGGTCGTGATCACCTGCTGCTGCGATGTGGATTCCAGATTGCCTTGTTGAGCCGCCATGCTGCGCAACCGTTGAATGGAGGCCATCACCTCGCTGGACTGATTGGCGTAGGCGGTGCCGAGCGTGGTGGTCCAATCCGACTTGTCGGCCATCATGTTGAGCGCGGAGGCATAGTGGGCGACCGCCTTGACGCTTACATCCCACGACTGATCGTCGATGCCGCTTGTGCCGTTGGCGCGCATGTATCGAGCGGCTTCCTCAACCTGATCGGGGAAGGTGGCGGCTACCAAGACCTGTGCAAGCAGGGCATCGGGGTAGAGCGCAATGGGCCCCAGCAGATTATCCAGCTGGCGGGCCGAGTAGCGCAGAAGCTCATTTTCGAACGCCGGTGCGCGCGCTGCGACTTGCCCTGTGCCAGTCGAAGCCACCACGCTCGTCGCCATGAGCGCGACGGTGAGCGGAAGTACCAACGGGCCTATGTAGCGCGTGGCAAACGGCGAGCGAGTCATGAGGCGCTCCAGCAGACGAGAACCAACGGATACGGGATACCGATTGTCCTGCATAAATCATACCTTTGGACGCGTCTCCGTAAGGTCTTTTCCGACAACGTGTTGTGAATCGTGGGACGGACCGGAGTCCCAATTTGGGGACAACCTTGTATCCCCATGGTGACGCAGCGGTGTCGCTGAAATGTGGACCTCTTGAATCACGGAGGTCACGGAGGTCACGGAGACGAGTGATGCAAGAATCACTTTGGAAGATTGCGCTGCCGCCAGCATTGCTCGCCGTCAGGATGCCCGCGAGGCCCGCATCACGCTTGGCCCCGTCGTCGCCGCAGCAGCCACTCGCCGGCCAAAGCCAGTGCGAATGGCACGATCCACCACGCCGACCGCATCGGATGCCAGGGCGTCTTCCGAACCGGGTTGGTGATCAGTGCGTTGAGCACCGTGGGTAGCGTGCCGACGGCGCTGCGATCCATGAGCGCACCGCGGCGCGACTGCACCCACGCATCCAGCAGATCACGATTGACACCGGCGTCCCGGGCCACGTTGGTGGCGACCACCAGGGCCGCGGTTGCCGTGTCGTCGCCGCGCGATACGCGCACCACATAGCGCCCCGCGTTCAGCGGTGCGCGAAAATCGCCGCTGACGACGCCATCGGCGCTCCGTGGCGTTACCACTACCTCGAACAACGGCTGGCTGCCACCGATGGTGTGCAACGTCACCCGCACCGGCGCTTCGGCGAGCTCCGACAACGCGGCGATCGTTATTGATACCTGCTCGCGCGGCTCCACGAGTGCTTTGGAAAGTTGTATGTCGAGCGTGGGCTGTCGATCACTGGCCGCGTGTTCGATCAGCTCGCGCCACGTGGCATCGAAGGTGGATCGTGCACTGTCGCGAAACCGCCACGTGTCGAATGCACCACTCACGAGCAGTGATCCCAACCCCATCGGGACGCGCCAGATCACGGGTAGTGCTGCACCATCGCCCGTTCTCAAGGCATCGCCGTCATTTCGCGCATCGCCCTTTGCTTCGATCACGGCGATCGCTTCGGCGTTGACAGGCAAGCGCGTCGGCACACCGATCGCGCTTCCCAGGAGACGAAGCGGTTCACCATCCAACGTACCGCCCCCCGTTTGTGGGGCAACCATCACGAGTGGTGCGAGCGTGTTGGTCGCCGACCGCGGCAAAACGCGCCATCCTCCCGCGTCCACCAGTCGATCGACTGGTCCGGGATTGGCGTTGTCGGCCAGCAGCAGGACGCTCGCCCCGCGCGCACGCAGCACACGCTCAATCCCGATCACATCGCGCGCTGCGAGTGCATCGGGGGCGCCAATCACCACAGCGTCGAAGCGCGACGATGCCGCGATCGCATCAAGACTCTCCGGCGCGCGCCCCGTTTCCCGAAAACTGCTCGGCGACGTGCTCACACGACTCGTGACCACGAAGCGTGGATCCCGCTCGATCGCGCGACGCACAAAGGTCGACATCCACGAAGGACGTCGATCAAAGAACAGCACCGACCATCGCGCCTCACGAACGTCTATCACAAGATCGTTGCGCACGGTATCCGATGATCCGTCGATCGTTGCACGCACTTGCAGTCTCGTGGCCTCGAGGCTTGAGGGCACGAAGCTCAACGGAACGTGTGCCGTGGTATCACCGCGTACCAGCATTCGCTCACGGGATACAACGAGCGCGTTGTCATCCGTGCTCTGTGAGGATAGCCGAACGAGCTCCACCCTCACGGTGCTCGGCACAGCACCGCGCGGGGCGCCTTCGAGGGCGAGGGTCACGTTCACCGCAATCCGCGACTGCACGTTGCCGCGGGACGGTGCCTCGACACGACGAATCACGAGCCGACTGGTGCCCGTGTTGGGTGTGAGCACCGCAACAGGTGCCGCCAACGCACGGGCGTTCGCCGGCACGCGCTCACCTACAACAACGGTGCCGCTGGCACTGGATAGTGGTGCCTCTATCACCGTGAACTGCTCGCTCAGTGCGCGCTGCGCCTGCCGCAGCAAGGTGCTGTCACGACGTGGCTCGGTGGCGACCAGTGAGATCAGCGGTCGCGATCTGCGCGATGTGCTGATCGTTGGATCGATCGCCGCTGCGATCGCGATCACCAATGCGACGACGCGCAATGCGGTCGAGGGCCACGAACCCTTCAGCATACCGGTGCGCTGCGCAGGCACATCATCGTGTGCCTGGCCTTGGCGGCAGCGACCGTGGCGGCGGCGACCGCGGCGTGCTGCGTAGTGCAGCCTCAAGAGCCGCCTGCAGGCGGCGTGCACCCAGCGACCGCGACGCCGGTGCCGACGCGCGCGCGTCAGTACGAAGCAAAGACGTCAGTCCAGTGGCCGCAGAATCCAGCATGACCCGTTGCGATGCATTGAGAGGCGCACGCCCTGACGATGCGCTTGGCGCAACCGCCGAGAGTTGGGCGGCAACACGTTGTGCAATCACTGATGAGGGATCGACCTGTAGCAGACGCTCGGCGATTGCTGCAAACGGATGCACCGCACGACGGCCATTGTTGCCGTGCAGGTTGGGTGATGCGAATACGGCGGCCGTGAGATCGGCGAGCAGCGCACGTAACGCGATCTGGCGAGCGCTCGACTCTCCCTCGGGAACTGGCAGAGCATTGGTCGCGATCCCCTCCCGGACTCCGGTCAGTCGTCGAGTCAGATCGAGCTGCTCGCGTTGCGAAAGGGCGCGCATGAGGAATCGGTTTCGCGCGAAGGCCTCCTGCAATTGCGCCAAGGCGCGCCGTTCCTGCACGAGCGCCGGTGCCAGGTCGGCCGTCGTGAGCGCAACGGCCGCACGACTCATCGCACGCACCGCCGCCAACAGCGCGGTTCGGCCTCGGTTGACCATACGCCCCGCTGCAAGGTCGCCCTCACTCTCCGCCTCTTCGTGCTCATCAAGCTCCATCATCCCGTCTTCACCCGTCGCCTGCTGCGCAAACTCGCCGCCCATCATAAAGACAAACTCGGCACGCACTCGGCGTTGTTCACTCGCCAGCTGTTGCGATTGTTCCGCCAACTGCGTTGGCGGAAGCGACGCACGCTGTGCAATCAGGCGTTCGGTCTTCTGAATCACCATCTGCTGACTGAGCGCGTAGCGGTCTTCGTCGGGATCGAGCGCAAACCCCAACGCGGCGACGCCACCCGGTGCGGCCAGCTCTGCGATCAACGCGTCAGATTCGACGGGCGGAGAACCCGGCCTCGTGTCGGTCACGACGGCGCGATACACCACCACGTCTCCAGGTTCCTGAAGCAATGGTGCCAGCGCGAGGTCCGCATGCGCAGTCCATGCGCCGGGCGATGCGCGTGTAATGGCGACAGGAAGCTCACCCTCGGAAAAGGTGAATCGCTCTCCGGATCCCGACACCTTCGTGTACCTCACGCGCACTGTACCGATGCCCAGATCATCGTTCGCCTGTGCGTGAATCGCGAGTGTCCGACGCGCGTCAGGCAGGAGGAGGTCCGAGGCGGGAGCCACGATGCGGATCTGCGGCGCGTCGTCGGTGCGGACCGTGAGGCCAATCAATCGTTTGTCGCCGTTCTCATCGGCGCGCGTCGAGCGAGCGTCAAGCCCAACATAGCCGTCGTTTGCAACGATCACCGTGTACACAAACGCGCCATCGGTGTCGCGAAGCAGCATACCAGCGGAGTCACGCGTCGTGATGCGCAAGGTATCGACCGTTGCGCGCACTGTAACGCGTACCGTGCTCCCCTGGAGCGCGTTGATGCGCGTGGGGTTGGACAGTTCGACGACGGCTTGACGGCTATATCGTGGCGGGGTGATCACGACCCTCACGTCGGTGATGGTCGCGCGGCCGGTCGCCGCCGCGATGAGTGCATTCACCGGTGCGGTGACCGTTCGGAGTCTTCCACCGCCCGCCGCGATACTGCTCGCACAGACGACCATTGCCAACAGCACCCCCCACCACGCTGATGTGAAGGGAAAGGCCTGTGCAAGATCGACCATGAGTGCCGCACGATTGGCTCGCTGTTCGACCAAATCGCGGACGTCAGCATTGATGGTCGCTGACGCGGGCGCGCGCAGGAATTCCTCAGCGGTCACCAGCAGATTCCCGAGCGTCGGCACGCGCTGCTCGAGGAGCACGGCGGCGCGCCGCGATCCGGGATACGCCGCAAACCACCCGGCGAGGCCACCGACGATGGCGACAACGCTTACGAGCAGGCCGTTGGCCAACGCAGACCACTCACGGGCACCATTGGGAGGACGCACGATCTGCACGACGAACCACATCGCGCACAGCGCAATAACCAGCGCGGCGCCGCGAAGCGCGCCGATCGTTCCTGCACGCCGTGCGGTTCGGTGCAGCAGGCCACGCCAGGATTCAGTGCCGAACGCGCGCGCGTTTGCCATCACCGCTCCCCCGATGGTGTCGCGGCCGCACTTCTCCACGCGGAGTATCTGCGCACCAACCACTCAACGCCGAGCAAGAGCAAGACAGCGACCCACACGTAGCGACCGCGTGACGCGGGTGACTCGACATCAACCAACGCGAGCGCATTCACGCTCGTGCGTAGGCTGGGCGCGCGCTGCAGGGCGCGCCAGGCTGCACCACGCGCACTGGACGTCGTATCGACGGTCGAAGCAGTCGAGGTGGGTTGAGCAAACACACTGGTGGCCGCCAAAAGCAATGCGGCCGTGTGCACATGAGTCGCTGGTGCGCGCGAGATGATGAACAACTGGGGCGGGCCATCGTCATCGCGCGTTGCGGCAGCAACGATGATGGGAGTACCGGACGTCGTGCGCGCGAGCACCACGACGGACGCACCGAAGATGGAATCGGCCGCCGCATTCGTTCGCATGTCCGCACCGGTTCCCGTGCGGCCATCAATGCGGCCATCCGTGCGCGCGAGAACACCCGGCGCCGTGCTGGCGAGTGTCGTGTCCTGCGCGATGGTCAGGAGAGCGGTCGCCATCCATGGGTCCCACGGTGCGGCTCGTCTCGCGGGCGTGAACCGCGCCAATGCGCCCACCGCTGTGGATGCCACGATGATCGTTGGGATGGTGTCAGACGTCAGCGCTCGAATCGTATCGGCGTACTCACCTTGCAGGGTGACCACGCGTACGTCAGATGCGCCAGCCGATGCGCCAGCCGATGCGCCAGCCGATGCGCCAGCCGATGCGCCAGCCGATGCGCCAGCCGATGCGCCAGCGCCTACTTGCTGCACGGATCGCCGAACGGCATCGGCAATCGCCGGTGACGCGTCCGTCAGCCAGACAACACGACCGCGAAACATCATCAACTGCGCTGCGCTGTCACCTTGCGCTGCTGCCCCTGGTCGAAAGGCAACGCCGATATCTGCGGGAATGCCCGCAATGTCTGCGGAGTCGAGTGCATCGCGAAGCCGATCACCGACGATGACTATCTCGCCCAAGCCGGGCTGCGCACGAAGCCACGCCACGGCGCCGGACAGCGCCTCGCGCGGTTCGACCGCAGGAATGCGCAGCGAGCTGTTGCTGCTGTCTTCGAGTCTCGTGATCGCAGGCTCCAGGGGGGCCAGACGCGCCGTGCTTACCCCGCCGGGAATTGGATCTGCCGGTACAATGATCGCTCGTGCGATGCCGCTCGTGGGGCTCGGCGCAGCGCTACCGCCAAAGCACGTTGGCTGTGCGAGGGCGATCGCTGCCAGGGCAACGACGGCGATGCGAAGCGCAAGCAGGGGCACATCGCTGAGCCGCGTTCGGCGTGCTGGCAGCAGCCGTGATGTGGTCAGGAATTGCAGCGTGGGGAACCGCATCACGCGCGCCTGTCGACGACTGAACAGGTGTACGAATACGGGGAGCGCCACCGCAAGCAGACCGAGCAACGCCCACGGGTTTAGCCAACGCATGGAGCACCCCACGCCAAGTCATGATTGCAGTAACGTGTGCTGTTTCCGGACCGGTGCATACAGCGTCAGCGCTGCGTCGCGCGACGCACGAGGTAGTCGCGCAGGGCACGCTCCGGCGCCTCGCTGGTATCAAACATGCCGTAGTCAATGCCTTCGTGCAGCGCGAAGACACGACAGCGCTCAAGAAACTGCGTCATGGCGTCACGATGCGCGGCCGCGGCCGTCGCCGGCTCTACAAGCAGGCGTATGCCAGTCTCCAGATCTTCAAGTTCTGTTTGCTCATTGAACACAAGTTCACGCTCTTCGCGCGATATGATCTGCAGCATTGCGACATCGTGACCGCGCTGCACAACATGGCGGAGTTCGCGCTGCGTGCCGGATTCGTCGTCGTAAAAGTCGGACAGCACTACCAGTAAGCCGCGCCGTTGCAACAACTCCGCCGCGCGTCCGATCACGAGGCCTGGTTGCCACGCGTCCGCAGGCACGAAGCCGTCGATGCGGGCGATCAACGCGCGGAGATGCGCCCGTCCGCTCCGCGCGGGCAGGTACGCCATGGCCTCGCCCGTCATCGACATCAGCCCAACAGCGTTGCCCTGTTCGGAGGCGAGATAGGCAAGCGACGCCGCCACGATCGACGCATAGCGGAACTTCGTGAGCGGCGATATGCCCGACGTGGCAAGCGGATAGGCCATCGACGCACTCGTGTCTATGACGAGCATGACCGCCACGTTGGTGGTCTCACGAAACTGTCTGGTGTACAGGCGATTGCTTCGCGCGTACACCTTCCAGTCGAGATACTTGAGATCATCACCAGCACGATACGGCCGATGCTGCTGAAACTCGGCGCCGTAGCCGTGAAACGGACTGCGATGTCCTCCCACGCGAAGGCCGTCGACCACGACGCGTGCCGCAAGCTCGAGATCATCAACGGCGGCAACAACGGCCGGCGAAAGCACGCTCATACGCATCTCACCGGCCACTCATCGGCAATCTTTCGGCCACTCATCGGCGTCGCGTGCGAATCACGATGCGCTACGGACGGACAGCAGCGAGCAGCGTCCCAATCACCGTGTCGGGGGAAATCCCCTCGGCCTCGGCGCGAAAGTTGACCAAGAGGCGATGACGCAGCACGGGCAAGGCGATGCGCGTGACGTCATCCAGCGACGGCACCGTTCGACCGTCGAGCAGCGCGGCAGCTTTGGCGCCAAGCAAAAGCGACTGTCCAGCGCGCGGGCCTACGCCCCACCGCACCCACTGCTTGATCGCCGCGGGGGAGGTGGCATCGGTTGGTCGCGTGGCCCGGACCAGGCGCAGGGCATAATCCACGACGTTCGATGCGGCGGGCAGATTTCGCACCAGCAGCCGAGCCGATTCCAAATCAGCACCGGTCGCTACGGGAGAGATCGCGCGATCCGCACCCGACGTGGTCTCGGCGAGAATGCGTCGCTCGTCGTCAAGGTCGGGGTAGTCAATCACGACATTGAACATGAAGCGATCAAGTTGTGCTTCGGGCAGCGGGTGTGTGCCTTCCTGCTCGATGGGGTTTTCCGTAGCCAGCACGAACAGCGGTCGCTCCAGCGGATAGCGAACGCCCCCCACCGTGACCTGATACTCTTGCATCGCTTCCAGCAAGGCCGACTGTGTACGCGGCGGGGTGCGATTGATTTCGTCGGCGAGAATGATGTTCGCGAACACCGGACCGGGAATAAACCGCACGTGTCGCTTGCCGGTGGTGGTGTCTTCTTCAATGACCTCAGTGCCCAGAATGTCTGACGGCATCAGGTCGGGCGTAAACTGAATGCGGTTGAACTTGAGATGCACCGCATCGGCCAGCGTCTTGATGAGCAGCGTCTTGGCAAGACCGGGCACACCGCGTAACAGACAGTGACCACCAGCAAGCAGACAGATCAGGACCTCGCGACGCACCTGCTGCTGGCCAATGATGACGCGCCCGATTTCTGCATCAAGGCGCGTGGCAAGCGACACGGCGGCATCAAAACGAACGGCGGTGTTCGACAGATCGGTCAACTACTTCGCTCCGGCGACGACGGGGGTAAGCACAATGTTGCGGTAGACCACGGGGCCGTGATCGCCTTGCAGATAGATCGGGCCGGGTTCGCCCTCGTTGCTGTCCAGTGCGCCACCGGTAATGCCCGGAATCGTCTGGTCACCTATGATGGTTTTCCCGTTCAGCACCACGGTCACACGACGCCCTATCAACGTGATGTCGAATGTTTGCCATACGTCCGGCCCCTTCGATACGTTCTCATTTGGCACGAGAAAGCCGTAAATGCCGCCCAAATGATCAGACTGCGGCTCAGTGTCGCCATTATCTTCGACCTGCACTTCATGGCGACCACGAAGATAGATGCCGCTGTTCCCACCCTTCGGGTATTTGACTTCGAGATGCAGCTTGAAGTCCGCGTACTTCCCCGTCGTCACAAGGTTGGCGCCGCCTTTCGTGTTGGTGAGCTCGCCGTTCATCGCTTTCCACTGATTGTTGTCGCCGAGTGGTGCCCAGCCGGTCAGATCCTTGCCGTTGAACAGGGTGACCGGTGCGGCCCAGCGAGGCGGCGCGGCCCGGCGAAGCAGCGGTGCGCGCACAGCGGCGAAGGGGTGCTTTTCGCCAGACGGCAGCGTAATGGTGCCTTTCAGGGCATCGCCGGTCAGCGTGGCTTCGGCTACGAGATCGGCC
>Ga0209490_10002151_pt1 | contig 18778 bp, 10 predicted proteins | sample MAT06_FD_187209 | JGI IMG/M metagenome (GOLD analysis project Ga0209490, IMG submission 187209) | Freshwater microbial communities from Lake Fryxell liftoff mats and glacier meltwater in Antarctica - MAT-06 (SPAdes) (version 2) | ecosystem: Environmental > Aquatic > Freshwater > Ice > Liftoff... | reverse complement strand
ATTCTTTCGAATCGGATTTCGGATCCTGCTCCCGCACAAATTCAGCGGCCTGTGCATCGGTCAATTCCGTAAAAAGTGTCTCGAGTAGTTCAAAAGCCATACACTATATATAGAGGTGAAAAGGAGAACCCAATAAACCCCTCTTATCCAGTCGAACTTCACAGCCGATCTCACGCTCCTTCCACTACTTCCTGCACTAGGAGGAAGCTGCTTCCATGCATGTTTTGGGTGATCACCGAAGGGGTGAATACGATGGTGTGAGCAAAGCAGACTTCATAATCAGGGATGAATTGATCCCGATATTAAGCCTTTTTCGGACTCATTCCTCCATATTCCCCTTTTTTTCAGGAGAAAAACGATCCGAAAATCCGACCCATCTTCTCCTCTTGCCTTCCAAGCCGAAATCCCCTACACCATTGAATATTCCCTCCATTGCTAGGTGCGAATAGCATCCAAAAAGGAAAGTAAATCCCGACCCATCCGCCACAAAATCACTGCTTTCTATCGAAACAGGTTTCAATTTCTTTGTCACGGAAATTTTTCCACAACATCATTTAATCGTTTTTGTTTATGTCATTTAATTTCACAACTCTAACCACTACGGCCGCATGCGACGTAATGCTCAGCGAAGCCGATCGCGAAAAGACGGCACTTCAGAACCGCAAGAACTCTTTGGAGTTCCAAATTCAAAACGATTCGTCCGAAAGCGGTATGGCGAATGATCTGGCGGATGCGATTGCCGAGTTGGCAGCCTTCGACATTGCCGTAGCGTCGCTGCCCGAAGGAACAGTGCGCGCGGAGATGGAGATTGACCGCATCGAGGTGAACCTTCGCAGGGCACGCTTGCAACTTCGTGTTGACAATGCGGATGCCTATGTAGAGGTAAACCGCCAGTTCAATTTGACTCAGTTGCTTGCACGCATCGCCGCCATCGAGGAATATCTCGTGCACCTTACGGCGTATCGAGCTGAACTTCCTGCCGAAGGGGCCGCGGCCGCCTAAGGAGCATTGATTGTTGGTTAAAAAGCCCGTCCCTTGTGGACGGGTTTTTTCTGGCCCAAATCTGTCACATTTTTTTTGTCACATTTTAAACGTGACACGGAATATGTGACAAAATCATCCGAAAAAAATGAAAAAGAAAATCACCCACAAAAAATCGCTCTCCCTCGTCGAGGTGCGTGAGGCGTGCGGAATGACACAGGAACAATTTGCTCTGCTGTGCGGCGTGGATCGCACGCTGCTGTCGCATTGGGAGCGCGGACGTAGAAGTATTCCGGCGCAGGCGAAAAAGTTGATGACGGAAGTGGTAAAATTGATGGCCACAGAAACACCGGAAGAAAAAGGGCTCATGAGCAAATACCACCAGAAGTACGCCGAAAAATGGCGTCATTATTTTCTTGGTCGCCTGTACCTACTCACCGAAGAGTTGGATCGTGTGCGTTCACGCCGCGACGAAGCCGAGCGACTCTATCACCTCCGCATGAAAATGGCCGCAAAAATAGAGGCCGTCAAGCATCTCCGCGTTGGCGCCACTGACCACACCTCTGAAAATCTCGTGCTCTTTTGTCGCCTGGCCCACAAGAGCATCCACGACAACTTGAAGCGCGAACCCTTGGAAGAAATGCTTCGTCTCCAACTCGCGGTGGCCACCTTACAATTTCAGCTCAGGCAATTGGGACAGTGGATTGTTGGAGAAGAAAAGAAGAGCAAACCCCACAAGCCAAAAGCGAGTGGTCTTGGGGAAGTTGTGGATGTGGAGGCATTTTCAAGGTGGGCAGGGTGAAAGTGGATTTGATATATCTGACAGTGCTAAGCGAAATAAAAGTCTTGTAACTTCCTCTGAAAACTTAACATATCAGTGTTATTGCCTTCAATACATATAAAAAGTTACGCTTCAACAATAGTCATATCTAAATAATATGCTATCTATTGAAGAATATTTTTGCTTAATTGTATAGCTCCAAAGCGGACATCTTTGGTTGGGAACCAAAAAAATCTTTCTTTTTTCATTTCTGCATTCATTTTTTACTACATTTATCGCACCTAAACCCATAATGACTAAATTCGGAAGCCTATTATTCTATAAGCTTTTCTAACAGTCCAGAATACCAAAATTATTCGTCCATTGATGAAAATTTGACGCTTAAAATTAGACTGGATTGAAAGAAAGCGCCCAAGGTGATTTCAGATTGATGCATATTTTCATTTATGATGACCCTGCGGTACTATATGTTTATGCTCGGTGTTATTTCCATGGGGATAGACGTCCGTGCGGCCACCTTGAATGCCCAATACTCGGATATTCATTTTTCGCCCGATACTGTCTCCCTCCCTAATGTTATTACTAGTTCAGACTCTCTTCAACTTGATCTTTCTGGGCATTCGTTTGCCGATCTTGACAGGTATTTTTCGGGGCTTGCGGCGAATGATAGACTTAAATTGTCTGGGTTCATCACCTTGGGAGCGGACATTGGCTTGGCACAAGATTTAAACACTTCACAATCAAGCGCTCTGCGCTATTGGACCCAAGGCGAACTGAAGACTGAAATGCTCGGAATTCCTGTGATTGTTTCTGGTCAATATTTCCAACAAGCTATACGTCCAGAATCACAGAATTTCATCAGGATTGCATTTAATCGAGAAGCATTAAACACAAGAGCAAACGAAATCACCTCCAGTAAACTTGGTTTAGTTCATAATCAGCGGGATCAGCTCTTGGGACGTTTGCAGGATTTGGACATGCAGTCTTCCTTTATGAGCACATTGGAAATGTACCCAGATGCGGTTTATGAATTGGACGAGTTAAAAGATGATACGCTTCATCCAATAAATCCAATTGAAAGGCCAGACCCAGAAGCTCTAACTGTTCCAAATCTCAATTCAGAAACGATACCTCAAATCAGTGAACCGATTACAGTGGGTCAATACGCAAATCAATCGATAGTTTACGATTCGCTGCGCACTGATGATTTTCATAATGCTCTTGAATTGAGGAGACAGCAATTACAAGACAGCTTAAAGCGTTTGAACGCTTATGAAGCAAGACTGAATAAAATAGATGAAGAGTCCTTGATTTCGACAAATCCACAACAAGGAGCAAAAAAATGGTTAGATGGGATTCAGGCGTTTCAGATGGGACAAGTAATTCCTGTGTTCTCCTCCTTTATTGTTGCGCCCCAGCCTGTGAACGGAGTCTTTGCCAAATATGAATCTGCCAATAGGGATATTGCCGTGGTTCATGGCCAAGTTATCGCAGATATGAGACCACCGCAGGATACCAGAAGTGCATGGCTCCAGCAAATAACAAGTGAAGTCATACCTGTCGGTACAAACATCGGTGATCGAATAACCGCTGGAATGATTTCCCTTTGGAAGAGAGAAGGAAACTTCCTTCGATTCAATGTCATGTCAGGAATCGATAAGTGGAATGAAAATCCCCAAGATCTGCGCCCCAGCGGGTACCCTATCGGACGCAATGCAGCTGCAGAAATTGAAGGAAAGGTATTAATTGCACAGGGGCATTCCGTTGAAGCCGTTTATGCCTATTCCGCTTCTGCAAATACAGTGCAATCTGGTGCGAAAGATGAAGGCCGGTGGAATGCCAACTCTTCAGCCAATTTTGCTGCCAAGGTGCGATGGAACGGCGAATGGACAAAGGCAAAAGTAACCGCAGCCGTAGAAGGAAAATTAGTAGGAGGACAATTCAGAAGTATCGCTAATCCATTCTTAAGAGAGGATCAAGGCATTTATGAAGCACGGATTCGAAAACTTTGGAAGAAAGGTAACGTGGAGCTAATTCGGAAATACCGTCGCAATAATATTTCTAGGATCGCGCCGACAACCACATCCTTTAGCCAGTGGATGGTTAAATACAACCATCGAATTGGAAAGAAATGGAAAGTTGGATTGGTGATTGCTCCTTTACATATGAGTATAGAAAACAATGAAGAGAATACACTAAACAATATGCGAGGAAGGCAGGTCATGGGTTCAGTGAACAGAGTGGCTAGGATAGGTCGAATGATTCACTTCTCGCAAATAGTTTACACTGATATTATTCTGAATGATCAAATTGCGGGGATCAGAAATGAAATGCGCGAATTAATGGTAGATTACCGCATCTCTTGGGAGAACGGATGGATGGTTAATTCCACCACAATGAGTTCGACATATTTAGGAGTTAATTCAGATGATTTGAGTCGTTTGCTCCGATTCGGGTTAAACGTATCCAAAGAAATTGGATCCAGCGGGAGCTATGAAGGAGGCGCCACATGGCTAGTGCAAGAAGGAACAAAACCTCAGCCTGGTTACAGAGCAGCAATATCTAAGCGATGGAAGTGTGGGCTTGAAGCCGCTATTATTTTGGAAAAAACAGTAATGGAAAATTATTTTTCTGAAGAAATATTAGGTATTTTCAGAAATAATCCGTATCGTAGCCAAGCTAAATTAACCTTGTCATTCTAATGGGACACAAATTGCTATTTGTAGTTGCTTTGATATTTGTTAAAGCACAGATGTTTGCTCAAATTACAGTTGTCTTACCCGTTTGGTCTGAGTTTGCAATGAGTCCAGAGCAACTTTTGGACGGGCAGATTCTATCAGTGCACGGTGGAGAGCATGTAGTAGCCATGGTAAGTGTTCGCGATATAATGCATGGTGATCTAATTATATCTACTCGGACCCAACCTTTTGTTCTTCGAAAAGGCACCACACAATTAAAGGATTTTCGCACCTCACTATCTACCTCCTATGGCGGCACCCAACTTGCTGGTTACGTGCGTGTACATCGGCGTTTGCCGCAAGGTTCATTTGAGTGCTGTCTCTTGCTATTACCGGCGGGAGGTCAAGAAGAGCTAGTACAGGAATGTGAAAGGCTTGATTCCGAATCGATGGCAATTCTTGATTTGATTAGCCCTTCTCACAAAGATACCATTGATGAATGTCGTCCAGCACTAACTTGGATTAAATCAGGTGACTTCGTATATGGCAGGGGAAGAATGTTTCGGCTTACTCTCGTAGAGTTGCTTAAAGGTCAGGCGCCTGAGACGGCAATTCGCGAAAATAGGCCGCTTTTATCAGGTCTACCTTTAGAACAAATGGTTTTTAGTTTCCCCGCATCTGCTGCGAATTTAATCCCAGGCAAAACCTACGCTTGGGCAGTGGACTGGATTGAGCAGGAAATTCCTAAGGTGACTACTGAGGTTTGGATATTTACGGTTTCTGAACCGAGGCCGGATCCATTAATAAAGTATGTCATGCTGCGTCGAAGTGGAAGTGCACAAACCTATGAAGCTCGAGGCCAGCGTGTCTACTTTACACTGGAAGATCCTGCTGCAGATCCATCACAATTAAATCTGCGGTTAGTAGATAAGAAAGGAAAAGTGATCAGTCAAACTATGAATGAAAATCTCCAAGCGCTTTCCAGTGCTGGATATAATCAGTTTGAACTAAATCTTCGAGCATTCGATTTAGATGAAGGTATATATCTGTTGAATGTAGTTAATATTAAAGGAGACCGCTACCAGCTTTATTTTGAGTATGAACGTTAAGTTTAGCATTTTCATTATCGGTTTGATTCTTTGTGCGGGCATCGCTGTGGGCATTTCTATGCAACTAACCAAAGTGCCGGTTACTGCTGTAGTTGACTTAAAAATACTATGGGAGGATTTTGAGATGAGAAAAGAGCTTCAAACCGAGCTAGATGGATCCATCGAAGAGCACAGTAAAAGATTGGATGAAATGAAAATGCAATTAGCGAATCAGATGGTAGAAGCAGGAAGTGGAGAGGTAAAGGATGCTTCCATCTACAACCGTCTTATTGGCGAAACTCGTAGAATAGAATCTGAAATAACTTATCTAACGGAAACAGAAGCATTTGAACTGGAGAACTCGATTAAAGTAAGAATGAAAGAATACCTTAAGGAATTTTGTCACAAGGAAGGCATCTCACTTTTAATTTCGACATCCGATGTAGACCCGGTCATCTATTACGAAGGTGCGCTAGACCTCACCCAAAAGGCCTCAGATTTTATTAATTCAAAGTATCTCGGAAAATGAGATATTTCTTAGTCATCATATCAGTAATACTTGTCGGATGCGGTCCTCAAGTCGGCGCAGATAGAAATGAAGAAGCTTCTCATAATGTGAATCACGTAAACGAAAAGTTAAATGCTGATGGATCAGAACCTGAAAACAAAGGTGGCACTTCAAACGCACATCGAATTGGCGATGTAATTTACGAATCCACCGTTGTAAGAAATGTAATTAGGGACAGTTCGAGATATATCACTGTGGTATACACCGTCCTTGAAGATGGTGTGATGGGGGACTATCTTAAACATCTTGCTTTAAATGAAGTTGATTTTAACCGGTTGATTAATTATTGTGCATTTGAAGCTCAAAAAGACTTTACAATTAGTGATGAAAAGGGGCATAGTTATGCCTGTTTGAATAGTGTGTTTGAACGGACCTACGGGTTAAAACAAGGAGTTACATTTAATCTCGCTTTTGAAGTACCCGTGCAAGGGAGTGAGCTAGTGCTGAAATATAATGATCGTCTGGTCGGGAATGGACCAGTGCGGATTGCTGTTCTATAGTTTAACCAAATACATCGCTGTTATGCGAAAAACAATCTTCGGTATTCCTGAGTCGTGGCTCAGGCCAGTGTCTGCTACGCTTGCACTATTGATCATTGCGGAATTGGGCTGGCCAACTGCAGCTTATGCGCTCACAGGTGGGCCTTCTCAGCCAGAAGTTCAGGGATTCACGCCGATCGGGACTTCTGAAATGGTGAATGTGTTCACAGGCGACTTCAGCTACAATATTCCGCTGCTTGACGTGGATGGCTACCCAGTCAATATTGCCTATCAATCGGGTGCAGGCATGGAGGACGAAGCAAGTTGGGTTGGGTTGGGTTGGTCTCTCAATGTGGGGACTATTAACAGGGCCATGCGAGGATTGCCGGATGAATTCAAAGGCGAAACAGTTACCAAAAAGCTGAATATGCGCCCCAGCAGAACTTATGGGGTGAAGGGCACATTTACGCCTGAGCTATTTGGCGCAAATATTGAAAATAGTATTTGGAATTTTAATGTTGGAGCAGGGTTCTATTTTAACAACTACAATGGATTTGGCTTTGAGAAATCACTTTCAATGTCCATGAACACTGGTAAGGGAGGCAAAGGGCCACTGACGGCGGGACTGGGACTTAATTCTGACACAAACAACGGACTTTCTATTCAGCCTTCTGTTTCTCTAAGTTCGAAGGACTGGGACGAGACCAATCAATCCGTAGTTCTTGGAACTTCTCTTGGAGCGAGCTATAATACAAGAACTGGATTAAAGCAGCTGACGCTGAGCACCTCATATAGCGTTTCGAACACAGTTCAAAAGGTGAATGAAAAAAACGAAGTTGTTTCACGATCCAAGGGAACAAGTTCAGGAGGTACTTCTTCCTCATTCAACCTTGGTGTGCCAACATACACACCAAGTGTGAGCATGAGCATGAAGAACCTTTCAGTTTCTGGCAGATTTACGACCGGGGGAGAGTTATTTGGTGCTCACGGTTTGGTTGGAATAAATGCTTATTATTCTTCGCAAGAGTTGAAGGATGAGTCCATTTCAAATCCTGCCTATGGATACTTTTATACAGGACATGGGCAGAGTTCATCCAATGGTTTACATGATTTTAATCGTGAAAAGGATGGAGCGTTTATTCCCTCCACTCCCGTGCTGCCGGTTACGAATTACACCTATGATGTATTCAGCGTGGCTGGACAGGGAACTGGTGGAAGCTTTCGTCCATTCAGAAACAATGTAGGACATGTGTATGATGCAGCATCAGGTTCAGAAAGCGACGGATACTCTGCAGGATTCGAAACTGGATTTGGCAATACAAACCATACAGGTGGCGAAATTTCGGTAAATTCTGTGAATACAATTTCCGGAAAATGGACAGATGGTAATAGTGCGCTAACGAAATTTTCAGCTGTTCAAGATCAGATAGGCTCTCTCGAAGAGAGTTTTTACTTCCGCGAAGCAAATGAACTCGGAGTTAGTTCTGAGCCGGAATGGATAGCAAGTCTTGGCGGTTTTGACCCAATAGAGTTTAAAGTGAATCAGTCGGGTAACTTCAATACGACATTGTCAAGCACCTTAGCCGGATCTTCCGGCACTTATCCAATTTCTACTACCAAGAGGAATAAGCGTGAGCATAGGAATTCAGTTTTGTCTATGCTCACAAATTCAGAGGTAACAGGCGGCCTTGGTTTCAAAGGCACGAATTACAATTCTCTTGGCTACACTTCCAGTCTTCCTGCATATCATCCAGCCGAATTTACAGCTCTCGGCAATGATGGTAGTCGCTATATCTACGCAATACCAGCATTGAATCACAAGACAATAGAAACCACTTTTGCTGTTGGACAAAATATCAATGGCCAAAGTGGACCGTCTCCGCAATGCACGTTTAACGGAGTCAATGTACAGTATTCATCAACAGACAAATCGATGAGCAATGCTCGAGGACTAGACAACTATTTTACAGAAACAGAGACTCCAGCTTATGCTCATGCTTACCTTTTAAGTGCAATTGTCAGCCAAGATTACATAGACTCCGACAATACCCCGGGACCCAGTCTTGAGGATATGGGCACTTATACCGTGTTTAACTATCAGAAAACTAGCTCTGCATATAAATGGCGCAGTCCGATTGGGTCCAATACTGCACAATACGTTGAAGGTGTTCGTGTCGACAAAACCGATGATAAAGCCAACGTGGTATACGGAGAAAAGGAAATTTGGTTCTTAAGCAGTATTCAGACGAAAAATTATGTTGCCGTTTTTGTGACCAGTCCTCGCAATGATGCGCGTCCGGTAAACGGACCTGACGGGGGAGTGAATTTCTCAACCCCTAACAACAATCCGATGCATAAACTTGATCGGATTGAATTGTACACGCGCGCGGGATATCTCGCTAGCGAGCCACCAATTAAGTCAATTATTTTTGAGTACGATTATAGCCTTTGTCAAGACTTACCCAATAGTGGATTGACGAGTCCCGGTGGCGGTAAGTTGACCCTTAAAGCGATTTACATGACATATGTAAAATCAGATATGGGAGCTATACACCCCTATCGCTTTTCATATGCTAATTCTTACTCTGGAGGCACATTTACTTATGATCGAAGGGATATTGATCGCTGGGGTAACTTCAAGCCTGACCTTTCAAGCTCTTGTAATGATTTATTTGGGCCACTACCAAATTCTGCGTTTCCCTATTGCGAGCAAGGAATGGCAACCGATGAATATGCCCAAGCTTGGCTATTGAATCGGATCACTCTACCGAGCGGAGGGGAAATAGAGGTGGAATACGAATCTGATGATTATGCCTTTGTTCAGAATAAGAGAGCAATGCAGATGGCACCCATAGTAGGAGTAATTACCGGGTCCAATCAACCGCTCGCACCAAGCAATGGAATAGTTCCAATTGATTCAGAAACCAAGTACTTATTCGACCTTAATGGTTACAATTCGTCGGATTATCTAAATGGTATTGGTCAAATTGTCTATATGCGCTGTGAGGTGAATATTCCTCCCACTTTCGGATTGCCTGATACTTATAACGATTTTGAATCAATTCCCGTCTATGCGCAAAGAAAAATTTATGATTCAGGTCAAATTTCAGTGGACCTAAATGGGGATGGGAACTTTCAAAACTATGGCTATGTCCAACTCGAAGGAGTCCACCCTAAGGTAGCTAGCTCTGGTTGGATGAGTCCAATTATGAAATCTGCCATTCAATTTGGAAGGCTAAATGCACCCCAAGTCATATACAACGAGAACGGTAACTTACCCGATTTCGCAAACGGCTCACTTGGTGTGCAACTTCTTGAATCCTTCTTGACATTCATTGCAACCAACAATCTTTCTGCTATTTTCACTGATCCCAACACGGACAGATCGCTCAAGCAATGTGGTAGATACTTTAAATTGAACCGCTCATTTATTCGAGTCTTCAATCCCGACGGTCATAAAAGAGGCGGAGGAGCGCGAGTAAAATCTGTCAAGATTCATGATATGTGGGATTCTATGTCGAACTCTTCTGCACCGGGAAGAACTTTCGGTCAGCAGTATTCGTATTTGCTCGAGAACGGTCAATCATCTGGTGTTGCGGCATATGAACCACAAATAGGTGGTGATGAAAATCCTTTCAGAATGCCCCTAGCCTACGTTCTCGATAATATGTTCGCTCTTGATGAATCCAGATTTATTGAGGAGCCAATCGGAGAGAGTTTCTTTCCATCACCACAAGTCGGTTACAGTAGGGTAGTTATTACTGATTACGTGCCTTATGGTGAGCCTTCGAACGGTCGAGTTGTTCAGGAATTCTTCACTGCAAAAGACTTTCCGACTATTGTCAGAAACACTTCGCTTGCCAACCCAATAAGGCAAAGAAGCAATCCTGCAGGGATTTCAAGTCTCTTGAATATTGACGCAAAAGATTACATGACAGCGAGTCAAGGCTTTTCCATTGAAACAAATGATATGCACGGAAAGCAACGTGCGCAATATGTGTATGCCGGATCAAGTCAAAATGTGCCAATTTCTTCTGTTGTATACGAGTATGCTTCCGAAGGATATCAAGGGGCACTCAGGCTGAAAAATGATGCTTCTGTTATTGACTCAGAAGGGAATGTTTCCACAGGCATGATAGGAGTTCATTTCGACATGATAGCGGATTTTCGTGAGTCAATAAGTACTGTGGAAGGCAGCGGAGTGCAAGGGAATGTGGAATCATTTGTACTTCCATTAGTCGTTCCAGTTCCAGTTGTAGCTCCCATTCCTATTCCGTCTTATAGTCTTGAAAAGACTAGGTTCAGAAGTGCCACATTGACTAAAGTGATCCAGCGATTCGGACTATTAGCAAGAACTATTGCAACAGATAACACTTCTGTAGTCAGCACCCGAAATCTTGCCTATGACGCGGTGACCGGTCAGGTTTTGGTTACGGAAACGGTCAACAATTTTGATGATAAAGTATTCAATTTGACGTACCCTGTGCATTGGTACTACGAACAAATGGGCCCATCATTCAAGAATATTGGATTTACAAATAATCTGAGCTTCAACTCGGCAGGTTTTGCCTCATTTGCAAACGCAAATAATTACTATGTGGAAGGCGATGTGATAGGTTCTGCGAATTATGGATTAGGTTGGGTGACAAATGTCAATGCACAAGGTATAATTGTTCAAAGAAAAAATGGATCTCCTTTCGTAGGAACACATACCGTTAAGGTTCTTCAATCGGGAAGAAAAAATCTTTCTACTCAAAGCATGGCTCAAGTCACAACGCTATTGGACCCTCTGGATTATTTCACCTCAAATGTGTTTGAAAAAGTAATTCAAGCAAGTGCTGTGGAATATTCAGACAAGTGGAGTACATATTGCGATTGTTATTCAAAGGATGGATTGAATTTTACTACGAGCAATCCGTATGTACTTGGAGTTAAAGGCAATTGGAAGCCGGTAAAATCCTATGCATATCTCGCAGGTAGAGAGCAGTCTTATTACAACTATAACACCAACATTAAGAAGGACGGAGTATTCACTTCGTATTCTCCTTTCTACCGCAACTCTAACGGCAATTGGGGAATAGACAAAGCCAACTGGACTTTCGCCTCCGAAGTTTCAGAATTCTCGCCATTCGGTCAGGAGTTGGAAAACCGGGATGCTCTTGGAAGATATAGTGCCGCGCAATTTGGCTACAGAGGATTGATTCCAGTAGCAGTGGCAGCAAATGCTCGCTATTTTCAAATTGGATTCAACAATTTCGAAGATCAGTTGCCGAATTTCTGTGGGCAATCTTTGAGATTTGGAGGAGGGGCAGTTGTGAATGGTGGACATACTGGGAATAAGTCTATTCGGGTCACCAATGGCCAGTCGGTCGCATTCTCTCTAAAGGGTACTACTTGGCCTGATTGTGAAGAAAAAGACTGCGGTTTGTCCCTTCAACAAACTGGTGCTGGAAACCCTTATTTTCTCAGTCCCGTCGGAGCATCGGGGCCGATAAACTATAGCTATCAGATAATTTATGGTACACCCGGGATTTCTATTGGTGCGGGTAATGTGATCAAAATATCCGGCTCCGCTTATATGGTCATTTTCACAGTCACCGATTCTTCGGGCTGTTCAGTTTCCTACCAACTTCAATTTTGATGCGACCTATGAAGAACGTAACTCCAATACTAATCGTCCTTCTGATTCTTTCAATGAAGACGTCAAGTGCTCAGTTAGATCCAGAAAGTAATGTATTCACTTTTCCAGTCAATAAAACAGTATATAAAGCTTTTGGAATTACTGATTTGACAACGGGGCAATTGGTTGACTTCAAGATTGACGAAACTAATGAGCTAAATGATGGAAGCTTAATCTGGTTTTGGATCTACGTCAAGTCCGCCACACCTCCAATAGATTTTTTTGGATCTACAGGATTGGTCGGTTTAGAAGTTTACGGCCCGTTTTCCAATGAATATTTGGGAGCTGCTGATTCGGTGCAATTCGGACTTCGAGAACCGATGTTCGTTCAAACACAGCCAGAGGGTGAACCGGCCAGCCAGTTTGCCATTCCGTCGCTATCCCAAGCAGGACTCTATTTGATTAGTCTGAATGCTTACTTAAAAAATACTAGTTTGACCATTGTGCCTCAGGTTGAACTGCTTGGAGCTGTGAAGCCCGAAGAAGTCCGTGATCCTCCCCGCCCTTGTACCTCTTGCTTAGACGGCAAACTGCCACTCCCAGGGAAGTATCTTGTATCAGCTTGGACTCGTGTTGAGAATGCACCTGCGGGAACTACTTCATATTCAGGGCCATCAATCAAGATAAAATTAGGCTACACTAATGGTACGACTATAAATCATCAGATTGGCGTTGTTGGGAATGTAATCGATGGTTGGCAATTGATGGAAGACGAGTTTGAAATAACTTCTGAATTAAACGGATTCGAAATTCGATTACAATGTAGCACAAACGCTTGCCTGTTTGATGATATTAGGTTTCTTCCATTTGACGCCTCAATGAAAACCTATGTATATGATGCTGTAAATCTAAGACTCTTGGCTGAGCTTGATGAGCGTCATTATGCAACGTTGTATGAATATGATGAAGAGGGACGGTTGAGAAGAATAAAGAAGGAAACGGAAAGAGGCCGAATGACCATTCAGGAATCTAGTTCAGCTACCAAGAAATGAAGATTAAGATGCACAGGCTTGTAAGTATTTTGGTTTTCATTTTCACTGAGGGGACAATATCCGCTCAGGTATTTGACCTCAAACAGTGGAGGGTACTGCCTGTAGCTGAAATAGAAAAGTTAGCTGAAAATATTAATGCTCAGACCACTTCACCGTGCACAGTGATAAAGTACACCATGTTATCCTTTCAAGATCAGATGAGCACTATACCCGCTGATGCGGAATTGGGAGAAACTAGGATTTTCAATGGGAGCTCATGGGGGAAGTTCATGAATAGCGAGAGTTACCGTGACGGTAAATTGAGTATTGTAGTAAATCACACAGAAAAAAAAGTCGTGATCAGCGAATCCGGCGTTCTCCCGGAAAAGGATCCAGTAAGCAAATGGTCTGATGTGCTCTATACCAATAGCGAAGTTTATTCAAGACATACTAAAGAAGGAAAGAACATACTGGTAAAGTACCATTCACATCCTGACGTGCTAGTCACTGAATTAATAGTCGACAAAGAAGATCGAATCAAAAAAAGTATCGTATTTCTCAATCGAAGGATCGAAGTGGAAACGGAATCGGGGATTAAGAACTATCAGCCTCGGTTAGAAGTGATTTTTGATCGAATAGAGGAAGATTCTCAGTGTAACCAATCAAAATATAGCCTTCGCTCAATAATCAATTTCACCGAGTCAGGGGAGGTGGTTTTGAATGAAAATCTGAATAATTATACAGTCGTAGATACCCGCCCACGGGCAATTAATAAGTAATGATATGAGCAAGTACATTCAATCATTCCTCATTTTCCTCGGATTGAGTCTTTGTGCATCAAACGTCACTGCTCGCGTTAATTCAGTGCAGGAGCGTATTGGCTTTGGATCCGGAGTACCTCTACCTGTGGTATCCACAGCGCTAAGCTTGCAATATCCTGATCTGCCCGTCAGCGCCAATGCGGACAGACATGTAGAAAACTACGTGACACTTGGCATTGACTATCGATGCGCGGATTATGTTCCAAATGGCACAGTGACAGTTCGAGTGCGTATTAAGTACTACAACTGGCAGCTTGCTTACACTGGTCAGGAGATCGTTGACCTCACAGTAGAATACTCCAGCTTAGGAAACGCTGTGAAGGACAGGCATCGCCTTGCCAGAGAGGGCTCCTATATGATGGTCGCGGATATTCTGGGAATTCAGGATGTCAATCTGAACAATATTGCATGGCCCAGAAATTTGTTTCTGGGAACACAGATCACAGTTGAACGTTATCATAACTTCCAGTCAGTTGCTTCCGTGCCGATTGATCCATTACTTCTTGAGGTCACAGCTTTGGATTCGGATTGTGATGGTAATGCAAATGATGAACTACTAATCTCCTGGCCTGAAGTTGAAGAGGCTGAAGATTACGATCTCGAGTGGCTGTTCATTAACGACTATCTCTATGATTTCACAAATGGTCAGATTCTTACAAAAGCAACCACCAATTTGAAAGTGGATTTTAAGGAAGCCACGCGAGTTACGGTGAGTGGGTTCTCCTACACGGTCTCCAATATTTTTGAAAGAGGATACGTGCTATTTAGAGTGAGGCCAGTGGGCAAAGACCAAAATGATCCTTCCATACCCGTCTATGGCACATGGACCGTGCCCAACGGCTCTATGTTGGTCAGCGATTTTCTTTCTAGTTCGCCGAATGCTTTTTATTACACAAACAATGCTCATGAGTATCGATTGAATTGGCAATTGACGAGCACTTTTGCTGAAGAAGGCAAGCGTAAGGATGTCATCTCTTACTTTGACGGAGCGCTTCGTAATAGACAAACGGTCACCCGACTTCGTTCACAAGGTGTTGCAGTTGTGGGTGAGACGATTTATGATCATTTAGGGAGACCAAGCGTTACAATTTTGCCGGCTCCGGTTATCGTGCTTCAATGCGACCCAACCCTGCCGTCTTCAACAATTCACTTTTACAGAGATTTTAATATTTCAGCCGTTACAAATGCGCCGTATGGCGCGGAGGACTTCGACCAAGGGCTGGTCTGCGGTGCATTGATCAATGCTTTGTCTACTACATCAGGTACATCTGAATATTATTCTGCAGCGAATCCTTTTTTTGCAACGACTATGTCTCAATTGCCAGATGCGGATAAATACCCTATGTCTCAGGTAGAGTACACGCCGGATAACTTAGGCAGAATTAGACGTCAGGGAGGTGTTGGAGTGGAATTTCAGATTGGCTCCGGACATGAGACAGAGTATTTATATGCAAACCCACATCAAGTTGAGCTAGATCGGCTATTTGGTTCAGAAGTCGGAAATGCTGCACATTATAAAAAGAATGCAGTAGTGGATCCAAACGGGCAAGTTAGTGTATCCTATATTGATATGGCGGACCGGATTGTCGCTACTGCGCTAGTAGGTGCTTCTCCCGAAAGTCTAGATGCCTTGCAAACCGGAGATCCAACTTTACCGATTGAGCCCTATTTAGAGTCTGAAATTTTAACTGTTGACCTTTTTAATTTCGACGCAATTGGAAATAGCTTGTTGAATGTTGTAAATCCAACGAACACAGGTGTTGATTTTATTACCCAGGTTTTAGTAACGGAACCACAGTTATATCTTTTTAATTATACACTTGATGTTAGCCCCTTTATTGACATCTGTGTTCCGGGGTTTTGCATGCACTGTGTATATCAACTCGAAATTGAGATATATAACGATTGTCAGGAACTGATATGGAGCACAGCAACAGATGATCTGCATCCGATGCTCGGTCATTTTACGGAATCAAACGGTCAAATGGTGTTTGATGCTAGTTGCGAAACAGATAATCCATATCAGTTTGTGTTATCGTTCGAGCCACATGAAGGCGTGAATGATCCCCTTCAGGTAGGCGTATACACTGTGGTAAAGCGCCTTACAATTAACGAAGAAGCAAGGGATTATTACATTCAGGAATTCATGCTGCAGTCCAATGAGGATTGCATTATGACATTCGAGGAATTTCAGGATGATTACAATCTGGAGGAATTATCCGAAGATTGCTTTATTGAGTATGATTGTGCCACTTGTCTTGCTGACCTGGGAGATAGGGGGGGGTACATAGCTACCGGACCAGGCAGCGCTGCGGAGAATGAATTGAATTATGACTGGAGATATGAAGAGTGCATGAGGCTTTGTACGCCAAATAACTTATGTAAATCAGGCTACCAGATGATGCGCAGTGATATGTCGGTTGGTGGTCAATATGGTGAATACGAGAATCAGATAGGAAATCTTAGTGTCCTGAACCCAGCACTATTTCCTCTCTCAGTGTTCAACGATAACAACCTTCTACCTCTCAACGATGCGAATGCGTCTGGCTCATGGCGAAATCCTCTGATCGAACTGAATGGATCGACTTATAATTATTATCTCAATCAATATGGATCTCAAGCTCTAGTGCAAATCTACCCTGCCGGAGGGAACACTTTCAATCCTCCGATAACGGACGTATCGGAAGTAATCACTGTGAACGGTTCATCGTATATTCCTCCTCAGTATCTGTTGAATTTTAGTGATTTTCTGGCGAATTGGGAGGAGACCTGGTCGTATTCACTCGTGCAGTATCACCCTGAATGGTGTTTTTATGAATCTTGTAGAGAGTACTCAAAAATGCAGTCGCCTTGGGATTACCTTACCAGCGATCAGTTTGATGATTTGCTCAATCAAACGCTTACGTTTCAGCAGGCAGTGGATACCGGATTGATCGAGGAAACTGGAAACCCTTCGAATCCCTATGATCTCACAGATTGGCTGCCTGCAATTTCCTTTGCTGATATAGCCAGTGATCTGCCTGCCTTGGGCGAGGCACCGTTCAGCACAGATCCATCCGATCCAGGTGGTGCCGACATTCCTTATGATGCATTTGGTTTGTATGGCGATGGTACCGGTGAAATATTCTCCGGGTCAAGTTCGCCCTATTTCGGTCAGCTACTACGAGATAGAATTTATTCGGACTACGATGGGCAGGGACATTCACTAGAGTTTCTGGTGGCAAGTTTAAAGCAGTGCGAGCTTGGCGTTAATTGCGGAGATTTATTTTCTGGCAATTCTTTTGGTGCCGATTTTGGCTCTAATCCTGCTGACCACTTGGAACACAAGAACGCTATGTGGACGATGGCTAAGCAGCTTTACTTGTCAAGCAAGTCCACCATTCAACATGAAAGGGATGTAAACTATACGATTGAATCTTGCCCTGGGTATAATGGTTGCATTGGCAATGTGAATTTCAACGCCGCTGATTTTGAATTCGCTGCTTCAGCAGGTCTGCCTATTTTTGAGGAGCAGCCGTGTAACCCGACTACTTCTGTCCTCTACGCGGGCATGACCCCGCGATTCCCATCGATCGAACAGATTATTGCTACTACTCCGTCCGTTGTTCAATCGGATGTCTGTGCTGATGCACAGAGGTTTCAATTGCTCCTTAACGCAATTGCAGGAGATGAAAATCTGGATAGCCCAATGTTACCCTTGATCAACTACCCGGAATTCGCACAAGTATTTACAAGCCCTCTAGTAGTCGCTAATCCCTTGCCGACTTCCACAGTTTGGTCTGCCGTTGCCGGGGCGAATGGCCTCACCGGAACCCTAGGTCCTGCCACGTCCTGTCACTTCTTCCTTGAACATCCTAGTGGCCTGCCCTCATGGGATGATGTGCTTTACTTCGGTGGTATTTCAGGCAATTCCAATGGTAATTTTACAATCACCGTTTTTTATTTAAATGCCCAAGGAGATCAGATATCTGAGGTGATTGATGGTTCCATTAATTGTATCAATGTTGACTGTACGTATCCCCCTATTACCTCATGTGAGCCCAATCAACTTTATATGGATATGGCTATATTGATTAATGAGCTGATTGAGGATGAATTGTTCAACGCTGCCTCATTACCATTGATTCCTGCCTACCAAGACTACATCACACCTGTCATTCAGGCCAATATTGGTTCTTCTCTCGATCCTCAATCGTTTACATGGACGAATACGGTGAATTTTGTCGGGATTACAGCACAAGTGGCCAACACCACTCCACAACAAATTAAAAAAGTCGGATTCTATTTCACGAATGTGGCCACACAAGCAATTATGGATGGCGTTACGGCTATTGCAGCATTTGACTGTGATTATTACTTTGAATCACTTGGAGTTTATTCTTATTCCTTAACCGTTATATCCAACGGTGGGCCTGTTGTACTTCCCGGCAATTGGGAGATGCCAAATCCTTTTTGTTATTGTTCGGAGACTCCCGTAGATTGTTGCTCAGGCCCGGGTTACGACGCCTTCTATCAGGTGGTTGATGTAATCACTGAACTCATTGGAAGCTTGGGATCAGCCTCCAATCCAACTCCACCCAATCTGCTCACACTTAATAGTATTACGCCGGGACTTGCTCAATATCTTGATTTGAATACCCCATATGTACCCGTGTTGTCTCCAAGTGGACAGGTAGAAGGGTTAACCTATGACGGTGCTTCTTGCGATCTGACCATTACGATCTACGGAGC
>Ga0209490_10002144_pt1 | contig 18816 bp, 18 predicted proteins | sample MAT06_FD_187209 | JGI IMG/M metagenome (GOLD analysis project Ga0209490, IMG submission 187209) | Freshwater microbial communities from Lake Fryxell liftoff mats and glacier meltwater in Antarctica - MAT-06 (SPAdes) (version 2) | ecosystem: Environmental > Aquatic > Freshwater > Ice > Liftoff... | reverse complement strand
ATGAGCTTCATGCATAGTCAATGCAACAGCATTACCTCCTGAAGCAGCTACTTTGTACAAATCTCCTTTGTAACTAAAAACAATGGATTGTCCATCCGGGGAAATTGCTGGGTAGCGCATCCATAATGGGTTATTTTGAGCGGTTACTGTAAAGGCAAATGCAAATAAGCAGATGACAATGATTATTTTCTTCATAAGTGTTTAATTTTGTAGGAGTTTAAAGATAGATATCATAAAGTATGAAAACAACAATTTTAGCAGAAAAATTAAAGCAAATATCCTCCTTTCGTCCCTATCCAATTGTTGCTTTCAACCCTTCAACAGACTTACTTCTAAAAATGGATTTTACCATTGCAAATAACAGCTTAACTTCTAAAATTATAGAAAACGTTGAGTTGTTTTCTAATTATATAACTCAACAATTAGAATCTAAAGGTGCAGCTTATGGCATTGGAGGTTATGATGAACATAGAACTGTTTACAGTAGGAGTAAGGTATTTGATGGTGCTAACAATGAGTTACCCCGAAGATTGCATTTGGGAATAGATATTTGGGGGCCAGCTGGAACGGAAGTTTTTGCACCTCTAGATGGTGAGGTTCACAGCTTTGCATTCAATCAACAATATGGCGATTATGGTGCAACTATAATATTAAAACATCAAATAGATGAAATACAATTTTATAGTTTATACGGACATTTATCTTTAGCAAATATTCAATCAATAAAAAAAGGTGATCAAATTAAAGGGGGTGATTTATTAGCACATTTTGGCGAACCAAATGAAAACGGACAATGGCCTCCTCATTTGCATTTTCAACTAATGTATGATTTAGAAGGAAATTTTGGCGACTATCCGGGTGTTTGCTCTTTGGAAAATCGTAATCATTATTTGAGCAATTGTCCAGATCCAGATTATTTATTAGGGCTGATTCAATATGCTAAATAATTATTCCCATTTTTTAATTTCACCTGAAAGAATGGTAAATGTTCCTTTGTTATTTTCAATTGCCTTAAATACCATGCAAGCTGCTATGGCTCTTGCTTTAACTGAAGTGTAGTTTCGTAATGGACCAACCAGTAATGGCTCAATTATTGAAAATAGGATTAACCCGATTTTCTCTCCTAATCTCTTTTCTTTTCTCTCGCCATCTATAAATGAAGGGCGTAGAATATATAAAGAATCAAAACCAATTTTTTGTAAACCAGCTTCCATCAATCCTTTTGTTTTGCTGTAGAAAATACTTGAACTCGCATTTGCTCCCATTGCACTTACAACTAAAAATTGTTTACTGCCTGCATTCTTTTGAAGTTGTGCAATTTTAATTGGATAATGTAAATCCACTTTTTCAAAAGCTTCTTTTGTTTTAGCAATCTTTATAGTTGTTCCTAAACAGCAAAACACATCATCTGCAATAACTGCTGAATTTATTGTTTCAAAATCAATAATTACCTCAATTAGCTTAGAGTGATTTATTTGAAGGGATTTTCTCACATAAATCGTTACAGAAGAATAATGGTCATTGGCCAATAATTGATGGATTAATAAACCCCCTGTTAATCCAGATGCCCCAATAATTAATGCAGTTCTTTGCTTCATTTCACAAATTTATGAAACAATAGCACTGCATTTTTTGTATTTTCGATAAGTTATGCAAAACAACCAGCTTCATAATGAACCAAATAATCAAAACCCCGCCGATAAGGAGTTTGAGAATAGTATACGCCCCAAAGAAATTGACGATTTTTCTGGTCAACCTCAATTGATCGAAAATTTGGTCATTTTTATTAAAGCAGCTAAAATGCGGGGGGAAGCATTAGATCATGTATTGTTTCACGGACCTCCAGGATTAGGCAAAACAACTTTGAGTAGAATTGTTGCCAATGAGTTGGGGGTCAATATTAAAGAAACATCTGGTCCAGTTATAGAGAAGCCGGGCGACTTGGCTGGATTGCTCACCAATTTGCAACCCAATGATGTATTGTTTATAGATGAAATTCATAGACTAAGCACAGTAGTAGAAGAATATCTCTATGCTGCTATGGAAGATTTTAAGATTGATATTATGATTGATACTGGCCCTAATGCCCGAAGCATTCAAATTAATCTTAATCCATTTACTTTAGTAGGTGCAACCACAAGAAGTGGATTACTTACTGCACCATTATTATCGAGGTTTGGAATAAAATCTAGATTAGAATATTACAATGCTACAGTATTACAAAAAATTATTGAACGAAGTGCAGGCATTTTAAATACAACTATAACTAAAGATGCTGCAAAAGAAATTGCTGGAAGAAGTAGGGGCACTCCTAGAATTGCCAATAGTTTATTAAGAAGAGTGCGCGATTTTGCGCAAGTTTTAAATGACGGCACTATCGATATTGGCATTACTCAACATGCTTTAAAAGCATTGAATGTAGATGCTCATGGATTAGATGAAATGGATAACCGAATTCTTTCTACAATCATTAATAAATTTAAAGGCGGACCAGTAGGCATTACTACAATAGCAACTGCAGTGGGCGAGGAGTCTGGCACTATTGAAGAAGTGTACGAACCATTTTTAATTCAGGAAGGCTTTTTACAAAGAACCCCAAGAGGGAGAGAAGCTACATTAAAAGCCTACAATCATCTTGGGGTTACAATGAAAAGAAGTGAGGGGGGGGAACTATTTAGTTAGGCGCAACTAAACGGAACCCGTTACCATGAATATTTACTATTTCAATGGTAGGATCTTCTCTTAAATATTTTCGAAGTTTTGCTATATAAACATCCATACTTCTTCCGTTGAAATAGGTATCGCTGCCCCATATTTTTTTCAATGCTCTTTCACGTGGAAGTAAATCGTTTTTATGTTCGGCTAACATTTTAAGCAATTCATTTTCTTTAGGAGAAAGTGTTTGAACAGTATCTCCTTTTTTAAGTTCTCTTAATTTTGGATTAAAATGGTAAGAAGCTAAATCGAATTCAATATTATCGCTGATTCTGTTTTCTTCTTCGCTTCTTTTAAGAATCGCTTTAATTTTTAATAGGAGAACTTCACTATCAAAAGGTTTAGTAATATAATCATCTGCACCCAATTTATATCCTTGAATGATATCTTCTTTCATGGTTTTTGCACTTAAGAAGAATAAAGGAACATCCGGATCGATATCACGAATTTCTTCAGCCAATGTAAAGCCATCCATATTAGGCATCATTACATCTAATAAACAAATATCAAATTTCTCACGTTGAAAAGCGGCTAAGCCTAATCTTCCATCTCTCTCCAAAATAATATCATAATCATTTAACTCTAAATAATTCTTTAAAACCATACCTAAATTGGTATCGTCTTCACAAAGCAATATTTTAAAATTTTTCTTGTCTTCCATGTTTAGTTATTTGTTATATTAAAAATAATGTATACGCAAGTTACAAAGAACCTTTTTTAAAACGTTGTTAAAATAGTTAAAAGGTGAGATTTTTAAAACGCCTATCAGTTAAGGCTTTCATGAAGCTAATGAGGTCTTTTTTCTCTTCATTTGTTAAACCAAGAGGCTTTGAAAGGCTAGAGTCTATGTTAATTGGATTCTTTATAACAGTAGTTGTGTTATTGTAGTAATCTATAACTTGTTCTAAAGTGGTAAACATTCCATTGTGCATATAGGGTGCAGTAATGGCAATATTTCTTAAGCCTGGCGTTTTAAATTTACCAAGATCTTCTTTATTTCTGGTTATGGTAGAACGACCTTCATCAATTAAACTGATTCCATCGTATAAACCAATATTTTTAAAATCATCATCCGTAAAATCTGGACCGCTATGGCAATCAAAACATTTTGCTTTATCTCCAATAAATAATTTTCTACCTCTTTCTTCAGAAGCCGACAATGGATTTTTATCATCAAACGATAAATCAAATTTACTATTATCAGTTTCCAGGGTATTTTCAAACGCAGCAATTGCCATTGATAAGGTTTTTACCGATGGTGCTGTGCCAAAAATATTTTTAAACAATTGGTTGTAAGTATTGCTCTGTTGTAATCTTTTTACTGCCTCGGCAATTGGTAAGCCCATTTCATGTTTATGTTCAATAGGCATTAAAGCTTGTTGTTCTAAAGTACTTGCTCTTCCATCCCAAAAAAAGTAAGGCCTGTTTTTCATATTCAATACTGTGGGCGTATTTCTCGATGTTGGTATTCCTTCAATACCAATACTAAATGCCAAAGTATCTGAAAACCCTCTTGATGGAATATGACAGCTAGCACAACTAATAGAATTGTCTTTCGAGAGTATTTTATCTGAAAATAATTTCTTTCCTAGCCCAGCTTTGGTTTTTATGGGCGCCGGTGAATTATTAGATAATAAGACTACCGTAATCATAAAAATGAATAAAATAATTCCCCATTTTTTCATATTTAAAAGTACAATACAAAATTTATATAAATTGAATTGTTCCTTTTGGTATTTTGCAGTAAATATAGATTCTATGCCCAATCAAGGTGAATTTCTACATGCTGTGTAAACTGGATATCAATATAAAGGCGAAAACATAAAAATTTGCTGTGGTATATTTAATGGCGAGGTGGTTGCTGAAGCTGATATTTTCCTTCCTTTGAAAACATTAAATCGACATGGGCTAATTGCTGGTGCTACAGGTACTGGTAAAACCAAGACGCTTCAAATGATTAGCGAATGTTTAAGCGATAATAGTATTCCCGTTTTGTTGATGGATATAAAAGGCGATTTAAGTGGATTAGCTGCGGAAGGAACTTTGAATGATAAAATTAAAGATAGAGCTACCAAAATTGGAGTTGAATGGAAAGCCGTTGCTTATCCTGTTGAATTAATGACACTAAACAAAGGCAAAGGTGTTAAAATGCGCGCTACGATTAGTGAATTTGGTCCGGTGTTATTGAGTAAGATTCTCGGTTTAAATGATACACAAGGTGGTGTTGTTTCTATGATATTTAAGTATTGTGATGATAATACAATGCCCTTGCAAAATTTAAAGGACTTTATTAAAATACTCCAATATATTGGTGCAGAAGGAAAACAGGAATTGGAAAAAGCTTAAGGAAAGATTTCTACCACAACCACTGGTACCATTTTGAGAAAAGTAGTGGAGTTACAACAGCAGGGTGCTGATGTTTTTTTTGGTGAAAAAAGTTTTGAGATAGATGACCTAAGCCTTATTACAACAATTAGAGACTATTATTAAGCTTATACGTTCAAAAGGTATTGGCATATTCTTTTGCACCCAAAATCCACAAGACATTCCTGCTTCAATATTAAGTCAGCTAGGTTTAAAAATACAACACGCTTTGCGCGCTTTTACTGCTGCAGATCGTAAAACTATTAAGAAAGCAGCAGAAAATTTTACTGAATCTGATTTTTATCAAACTGATGAACTGTTAACTCAATTGGGTATTGGAGAAGCATTCATTACTTTACTAAATGAAAAAGGAATTCCAACTCCTTTAATTCACACTATGCTTTGTACCCCTAAAAGTAGAATGGATGTGCTTACTGATGAAGAAATTGATGCTATAACTAAAAAAAGCAAACTAGTTGCCAAATACAATCAAATAGTTGATAGCGATAGCGCTTACGAAATTTTAACAGCCAAACTAGAAGCTGCACAAGCTAAATCTGAAGAGGAAGCAGAACAAGATGTAAAAACAAAATCAACTAAAAAAGAAGAAAGTTTTTTTGATAATCCAGTAGTTAAACAGGTTGGCAGAACTGCTGCTTCAATTATAACAAGGAGTTTATTGGGAGCTTTGGGATTAGGTGGAAGATCAACTACGAGAACACGGTAACTTAATTATTTACCCACTTTATTTCTTTGGTTTCTGTAATTATAATTTTTTCTTCTGATTGAAGAAAAGTAAGTGCTGCCCATACTTTTTCTTTATTCAATAATTTAAAGGAATCAATAAACGGATTGAGTGCAATAACAGTATCTCCTAATGCTTTCAATTTTTCTTCAATTAATCCAAATTCTTTATTGGTGAGTTTTTTCTTTTTCTCATTTAAGCAGTTATCGCAAATTCCACAGTTCTTTTTAGATTCATCGCCAAAATAGTTGGATATATATCTACTTCTGCATTCAGAGAGTGTTGATGTATAATGAGTAATGGTTTGCACCCTTTCTTCATATAACTTTTTCCTTTCTAGGTATGCGTCTTGGTTAATAATTAAATATTCTGCAGGAGCTCTGTTTACCAAATATTGTATTTGAGGAGTTTCCTTTTTAGGTAGATATTCAATAATTCCGTGAAGCATTAACTGTTTTAATGCCAAATTAATTTCTTCTATTTTTAGTCTGCATATTTTAGCAATCTGTTGTTCATACACCGAAACTCTATTATTGATTATGCCTTCGTATGATCTTAATAATGCTTTAATAATGGGTTCTAAATCTGCATTTTCTTTTTCAAATAAATTAAGCAAATCTTTATCAACAGTAAATGAAACTTGTGAAGGCAAGAAAATATTTTCTGAAAAACTAATATGGTCTTCTTGTTCTAATACTTTTAAAACATTCACTACTAGCAATGCATCTAACTTAAAATATTTAGTAAAACCAGCTAAGTCAAAATTGTAATAAATGCCTTCTCCGCTGCCAACTGGTATTTGCAAATAATCTGCAATAGCTTGGTATACTTGTTTAATAATTTTAATTGAAGGAAATTTTTTCTGAGAGTTAGAAAGCAAGTCTGCCATATCTTTTAATTGATACAACAAAACTGCATAAGCTTTCTTACCATCTCTACCTGCTCTTCCTGCTTCTTGATAATAATTTTCTAAACATTCAGTTACATCATGGTGAATTACAATTCTTACATCTGCTTTGTCTATACCCATTCCAAAAGCGTTGGTACAAACCATTGTTCTTATTTTATTTTGTAGCCAAGCTTGCTGCTTCATTTCTCTAATAGGTTGCGTTAATCCGGCATGATAAAAATCCGCTGCAATGCCTTGTAATGCTAAAGCTTCAGCAACTTTTTTAGTTTGTTTTCTATTTTTACAATATACAATACTGCTTCCTGCAACTTTATGGAGAATATCTAAAATTTTATTGATTTTACTATCTACTGCAAAATTGCTATACGATAAATTTGGTCGCTCAAATGATTGCCTGAAAACTGCAGTTTGTTTAAGCGCCAACTTATGAATGATATCATTTTGCACTCTTGGCGTTGCAGAAGCGGTTACAGCAATAAGTGGAATATTGCCTAATTGTTTTTTTGTTGCTGCGATCCTTAAATAAGGCGGTCTAAAATCATAGCCCCACTGCGAAATACAATGTGCTTCATCTATTACTAGTAAACTTATTGGCAGATCAGGAATAAATTCAATAAAAAGTTTACTTTCTAATCGTTCGGGTGAACAATACAAAAATTGATAGTTGCCTTCAACTGCTTCACGAAGTAAATTTTTTACTTCATAAAATGTGAGCCCACTATGTAATGCTGCGGATGGAATACCTTTTTGATTTAAGGAATCAACTTGGTCTTTCATTAAAGCAATTAGCGGACTAATCACCAAACACATTCCTTTGAGCATAATGCCTGGAACCTGAAAACAGATAGATTTACCCCCGCCTGTAGGGAGTAAGGCCAAAGTATCATTACCATCTAAAACAGACTGAATAATTGCTTCTTGCGATGGACGGAAGTTTTGATGCTTCCAGTATTTTGCTAATATTTCTTTCGGATTACTCAATAGTGTTTATACAACTTTCTTAAAATTAAGCCTTACAGAATTAATGGCAAGAACAACATCACTTAACCCCATTGCTAAAGCGCTAAAACTTGGACTTAAAAATCCCAAAGCGGCTATAGGTATAGCTGCAACATTATAAATAAGTGCCCAAAATAAATTCTGTTGAATAGTAATATAAGTATGCTTGCCCAAAGCCAAAGCAAGGGGTAGGTTTTTTAATCCGTTGTTCATTAATATCACTTCTGCACTTTGTACAGCAATTTGAGATGCTTCACTCAAAGAAATACCTACGGTAGCTTTTGCCAATGCTGGAGCATCATTAATTCCATCTCCAACCATTGCAGTTGGGGTTATATTATTTAGTAACTCAATGCGCGATAATTTTTGTGCTGGAGTTTGTTCTGCAAAAACTTCATCTATTTGCAATTGTTGTGCAAGCTTTTCACAACTTTCTTGTTTGTCTCCACTTAGTAGTATTGTTTTAATACCTCTTTTTTGTAAATATTTAATAAGTTCAAACGCTTCTGTTCTAATTTCATCTGCCAAATCAATCCATCCTAATAACGTATTATTTTTAATGATGTAAATATTGTGAAAATCTTCATTTGTAAGGTTATTGGCTGCTTTATATGATCCTGCTATAAAATTATTGCCTTCTTTATCTGTTGCTTTCATTCCAAAGCCTTTTATTTCTTCAATATTACTAAATCGGATATCGTCTTTAACTTTCCATTCTTTAGTAATTGTTTTAGCTAATGGATGATTAGAATATTTTTCTAATGAAAATGCGATGCGTTTTAATTCATCCATACCAATTAATTTTCCATCAGCAGTTAATTCTGAAGCTATTATGGCAAATTTTCCAGTTGTTAAAGTCCCTGTTTTATCAAATACAACCTGTTTGATATCTTTAAATAACTCAAGACTCTTGGTATTTTTAAAAAATACTCCATTCCTTGCAGCCCTTCCTAGACCAACAGCAATTGCAGCTGGTGTAGCTAGGCCCATTGCACAGGGACAAGAAATTACTAGTACAGCAATTGATCGCATTAAACTTTGGGTAAACGCTTGTTCACCAACTGTATAGTTCAATAAAAAAGTGATTACTGAAATTCCTATTACTACAGGAACAAATACTGCACTTATTTTATCTGCAAGTTGTTGTATTGGTGGTTTTTCTGTTTGGGCATTTTTTACCATTTGTAAAATATTACCCAAAATCGTATCGTTTCCAATTGCAGTTATATAGGCTTTTACATTTCCGTTCACCGCAATACTTCCTCCAATTAATAGGTCTTTTTCTTTTTTATTTATAGGTAAAAATTCGCCTGTTACAATCGATTCGTCAATAGAAATATCACCTGATAATATCTTGCAATCCATTGGTACCGCTTCTCCGCTTTTTATTAATATTAAGTCGCCCACTTTTAATGAACTACTTTCTATAGGAAAAATATGTTCTTGGTGCTGATCATCATAGGCTATCATATTTGCCATGGATTTTTGCGAGCTAACTAATTTTCGCAGAGCAGTCTGAGTAGTTTCAACAGATTTATCTTCTAACCAATTGCCTAAAAAAACCAATGTAATAATTGTAGCGGTAGTTTCATAAAACATATACTCTGCTGCTTGTCCGGTAAAAGTTCCATATAAACTATATACAAAAGAAGCAATTGCGCCAAGGGCAATCAATACATTCATATTGGGTATTCCTTTTAATACACTATGAATAGCGCTTCGTCCAAAAAAATCCATACCTACAATAAATACTGGAACTGTTAATGCAATCTGTACATATGGATTCATCAGGAAATGAATATGTATTCCTGGAATCATATGAATCATTAATGGCAAAGTAAAAATCAAACAAAACGCAAAACGTTGTAAATTGGTTTGAAATAATTTTTTATTCCCATTTATAGTTTCTCCATTTTTTACTTGATAACCTAATCCATCAATTCCTTTTTGTATATCTAATTTGTTAATACCCTCGGGTATATTAAAACTCACATCGCCACCTAAAAAATTAACCCTAACCTCTTCAAGTCCTTTTCCATTTAAATATTTATCAATGGTGAGTGCACAGTTGGTACAACTCATACCTGCTACTTTCCAATCTACTTTTTCCATTTTCTGATTTAACAATGCAAATTTACGAAAGGGCTTAGAACCTTCATTTTCGATATTAGGATAATAATTCAAAAGCGGTGTTTATCTTTGCCTCATGGATGCAATTTTTGGATTAGATCAGATCAATTCGGTAGCGACAGCTATTTGGAAAGAGGGCAAGAAACATTCTGTTTGGGCTTTTTATGCACCTATGGGCTCTGGTAAAACCACTTTTATTCATGCTTTATGTGATTTATTAGGTGTTGGTTCTAATGTTAGTAGCCCCACCTATGCAATTATCAATGAATACCAAACCAAAGATCAGGCTGTTATATATCATATGGATTGGTACAGGCTAAATAACGAGCAAGATGCCTTAAATGCAGGTGTAGAAGAGCCATTAATGAGTGGAAATACCTGTTTTGTTGAATGGCCGGAAAATGCCATTAGACTATTGCCAGATAATACTTTTCATTTATCCCTCGAAGTTTTAGATGAATTTACTCGCCGTATCTATGTAATGAACAACATGAGCTAGAACCTTAAACTCTCCCATTTAGTAGTTAACTTTAATTCATAACTCCTAATTCATAACTCCTAATTCTTAACTCTTAACTCATAATTCTTAAAATGGCAACTACCAAACCAAGCATTAGTCCCTCTCTTTTGTATGAAACACTTGAAGAAGTGTTAGATATTAAAACGCCTGGGGCTAAATTAGACATTGGCATACCTAAAGAAATTGCATTTCAAGAAAATAGAATTGCGCTAACTCCAGACGCGGTTGGTGTATTAGTGGCTAATGGCAATCATGTAACCGTAGAGCATAAAGCGGGTGAGGGAAGCCATTTTAAAGATAAAGATTATGCTGAAGCAGGTGCAAGTATAGTTTATGATAGAGCTGAAGTGCATAAATGTCCAATTTTAGTAAAGAGCGCTCCTCCAGTTGCGGAAGACATGCCTTTGCTTCAATTAAATCAAACCATTATTTCCCCCATTCATTTGTCGGCGCTGAAAAAAGAGTACATCGAAAAAATGATTGAGAAAAGAATTACTGCGTTGAGTTTCGAAAATTTTAAGGATGATAGTGGAACATATCCAATTGTAAGAAGTATGAGTGAAATTGCAGGCAGTGCTGTAATGCTTATAGCTGGACAGTACCTGAGTAGTTTTAACGACGGTAAAGGAGTATTGTTAGGAGGAATTAGTGGAATACCACCAACCAAGGTAGTTATTATTGGTGCGGGTATAGTAGGTGAATTTGCTACCAGAAATGCATTGGCATTGGGAGCATCGGTTAAAGTGTTTGATAACAATGTTTCTCGATTAAAACAATTACAAAATAATTTAGGTCAGCGTGTATGGACAAGTGTACTTGAACCCAAAATTTTATCGAAGCAATTAAAGACTTGTGAAGTTGCAGTTGGTGCATTAAGTAATGAATTGGGTAGAGCTCCAGTTGTTGTAACCGAAGAAATGGTTGCTGCAATGAGGCCCGGAAGCATTATTATTGATGTTGCTATTGATAGGGGTGGATGTTTTGAAACTAGCGAATTAACCAATTATAAAGAGCCAACATTTTTAAAACATGATGTGATACATTATTGTGTTCCAAATATTCCAAGTGGATTTGCAAGAACTGCTAGTCAGGCTATTAGTAATGTTCTTATGCCATTGCTATTAGATGTGAGTGATGAGGGTGGTTTAGATGAAATGATCTGGCATAAGTTTAATGTTCGCGAGGGTGTATATCTTTTTAAAGGATCCCTTACAGATTTTTATATTAGCCAAAAATTCGATTTAAAATATACCGACCTAAATTTGTTGATTGCGAGCAGAAGATAATTTTATTTGAATGATTTCTTTAATAGATTTACTAGATGCTGAACATTTTTTATTTTCATTGCATCTTTTTCTGAGATAACTATTTCAAAATTTTGTTCTATTGAATTGAATAGATAAGTGATTTCCCAATCTGTTAATTCCATGTCTTTTCTAAAATCTGTTTTTGAATGAATCAACTTTGGGTTGATATTTAATTTTTTATACAAAACAGTTTGTATGCCATCAATAAATGGTTGCATATAGTTAAATCATTTGATTTTGCTATAAGAGCCAAATGCCGTTCCAATGTTTATTAAGGATCTGTTAAAACGCGATTATTTATTTATTTGGTATAAGGAATAGGATCAGCTATACCATGATTTGCTTTAAATGTTAAGTTTAATATTTGTGCCATGGTTTGTGCAAATTGCTCCTGAAAAAATTGTTGACTCGTTTTTATTTCACCCTTTGCTGGTATTCCTGGTCCTAATAGTGCAAACCAAATTTCATCTGCTCCTTTAATATTCTTACCATGACTGGTCCATTGACTTTTTATAAAATCTCCTCTGCCATGATCTGTAGTAATTAGTAGTGCAGTTTTATCTTTATAGTAAGGATCTTGTTGAATATAATTCCATATTTCTTCTATCCATTTATCTACTTGATTGGCTGCATTTAAATACGATTTATATTTTCCAGCGTGGGCCCATTCATCGGTTTCTCCATAAGAAATATAAAGCACGCTTGGTTTTTTTTCTTTTAAATAATTAAACGCTGCATAATGGGTAAATACATCTAAACATTCTGCATTATCAAATGGCCTATAGCTATTCGTGAGCATTTCGTCTATCAACAATTGATTAGGTGAAGGGTTTATTTTTCCTGATTTATCAAAGCCGGCAATTACAGGAAATGTTGCTCTTTTATCATTAAGAATATTATTAAATACCTCCCATGCTCCAAATGCAGCTACTTTGTTTTTTAGATTGGGTTGTTGCTGAAAAAAATCTAAAATAGTAGAATTCGGATTTGGTACATGTTCATTACTATTGATAGCGCTGTCTACAAAGCCAGTAAATATTTCGCTATATCCCGGATAACTAATGCGGTACGGGTTTGCGTTGTTTACTTTATTATCATAGCCTCTGTTGCCATAAATTTGACCTTGTTCATTAATTACCGACCAAAGGAAGGGCATTAATTTCTTTCTTCTTTCTTTTAAATTGTCGGAGTAATATTTGGCATACAATTTATTACTATCATCTTCATTGTAAGTCTTGTTTTTTGCAAGGGAAGTATCCATTCCGGTAAACAATTCTTGCCATCTAAAACCATCAGTTGTGATTACAATTAAATGTTCGGCTTGTTGTGCATTTACAAATTCGCCACAAAAAAAGAAGAGTAATAAAAGTAGGGAGCGCATTTTTTATTTGTAATCTACAATATTCAAACGTTCTGAACAAAATTCAATTTCGGCTTCTTCGTTGCTACAAATAATTAATAATTTGTTATTACAATAATCATTAATTAATTGATGATATAATTTATATCCTTCTTTATCGAGATTGGTACAAGGCTCGTCTAATAATAAAATAGGAGCATCGGAAAAAATTGCTTGAGCCAATTTTAAACGTTGTTTCATACCACTGCTAAAATTGCGTATTTGTTTATTACTAGCTTTCTCCAAGCCAATTATGTTGATTATTTCTTGAATAGATATTTTGCCAATTAGTGGATTAAATTGTTGGTGAAATTGCAAGAATTCTATACTTGTCATCTCTTCAACAATCTCAAGATAAGGAGCACATATAGAAATTAATTTAAAAACATTTTCGCTTTCAATTTTTGTATCAATTGTATTATTCTGATAGCTAATATTTCCTTCGCTTAGTAGCATACTCCCTGCAATACATTGAAGTAAAGTGCTCTTTCCACTTCCATTAAATCCTATAATACCATAAGAATTGCCGGATAGAAATTGGTAATGTAAATTTCTAAAAATCCATTCTCGGTTAAACCTTTTACCCGCACCACTAATTGTAATAGTTGTATTATTCATCGTCATTTGCGCCTTTTGTAAAACGCTTAATTATTCCTCTTCCACTTTCGCGAATAAATGTTACAATTTCATCGCGTTCATCTGTTGCTTGCAGTTCTTCTTCAATAAATTCTAATGCTTGCGTAGTATTAAATCCTTTGTTATAGATAGTTCTATAAACATCAAGTATATGGTTAATCTGTTCTAAAGGGAATCCTCTTCTTTTTAATCCTACACTATTTACTCCACCATAACTCAATGGATTGCGAACGGCTTTAATATATGGAGGTACATCTTTACTTACTAAACTACCTCCAGCAATAAATGTATGCTGACCAATGTTTACAAATTGGTGAACTGCACTAACTCCGCCAATAATAGTCCAATCTCCAATTGTTACATGACCAGCAACTTGCACACTATTGCTTAAAATACAATTATTCCCAACAATGCAATCGTGTGCAATATGGCTGTAGGCCATGATCAAACAATTATTTCCAATAGTAGTTTTACCTCTATCTTCTGTTCCTCTATTGATGGTTACAAATTCACGGATAGTAGTATTGTCGCCAATTTCGACAGTAGATTTTTCGCCAGAAAATTTTAAATCTTGCGGAATTGCACCTAGTACTGCTCCAGGAAAAACCCTGCAATTTTTTCCAATTCTTGTACCATCCATAATGGTAATATTACTGCCTATCCAAGTTCCTTCTCCAATTTTAACGTCGCCATGAATTACTGTAAATGGATCGATCTTTACATTGGGAGCAATTCTTGCATTAGGGTCGATGTATGTATATGGATGTGTCATAATTTGTTGTTCAGATAATAAATTAAAATTGGCATTATGGTCGTTTAACAACTTGTGCAACAAGGTCGCCTTCAGTAGCTACTTTTCCGCCAACATAAACAGTTCCCCTCATTTCACAGATTCCTCTACGAATTGGAGCTTTTAATTCCATTTTTAAAACCATGGTATCACCAGGGCGAACCATTTGTTTGAATTTGCAATTATCAATTTTTAAAAAATAAGTATCATATTGACCTTCTGGCATAGAATTGATGCAAAGAATTCCACCAGTTTGCGCCAGTGCCTCTATTTGCAAAACACCTGGCATTACTGGGTTCCCAGGAAAGTGCCCAGCAAAAAACCACTCATTATAAGTTACATTTTTTATACCAACAATATAAGTGTCTGTTAACTCAATTATTTTATCAACTAATAAAAAAGGATGCCTATGAGGTAAAGTTTTTTCTATCTTTTCTAAAGTATAAACAGGAGGTATTGTTGGGTCGTAAATAGGAACACCTCTTACGTGTTTATTTTTCTTGATATACTGTTTTATTTTTTTTGCAAACTCAACATTAGAACTATGCCCTGGTCTATTTGCAATAATCCTTGCTTTTATAGGGTAGCCAATCAATGCAAGATCTCCAACAACATCCAATAATTTATGACGAGCAGGTTCATTTGGAAAACGAAGCTCAAGGTTGTTCAAATACCCTTCACTCTTTACTTCAATTTTATCTCTTTTAAAAACTTTTGCTAATCTGTGCATCTCAGCATCTGTTACAGCTTTATCTACAACTACAATAGCATTATTTATATCGCCACCTTTTATTAAATCATTATCAAGTAAAGTTTCAAGCTCATGCAAAAAACAAAAAGTTCTGCATGGTGCTATTTCCGTTTTAAAGTCTTTTATAGTTTTTAATCCAGCATGTTGAGTTCCTAAAACGGGACTATTAAAATCTATCAGCGTGGTTATTTGATAATCTATAGAAGGCAATGCAACCATTTCAACTCTTTTACTATCATCATAATGATAAATATTTTCATCCAAACTATACCAAACTTTGGTTGCATCTTGTTCTAAAACACCAGTTTCTTCAATCAATTCTATAAATGGAGTTGAACTTCCATCCATAATAGGAGTTTCTGGTCCATTAATTTCAATCAACACATTATCTACACCCATTCCAACCAAAGCAGCAAGAACATGTTCTACCGTACTCACTTTAGCTTCATCAATTTGAAGAGTAGTTCCTCTACTAGTATCTGTAACTAAATCGCAATCAGCTTTAATTATTGGCTGATTTGGCATGTCAATTCTTTGAAACTGAATTCCAAAGCCCGGATTTGCTGGCTTTAAAGTCATATCAACCAAGATGCCAGTGTGCAAACCTGTTCCGCTGATGCTAATCGCACTATTAAGGGTATGTTGCTTATCTGGATTGAAAGTTGCGTCCATATTGAATTATTAAGCGCTGACTAATATAAAATTAATAATTTACAAAAATAAGCTTTCGGGGTGGTTTTAAAACCTTAATTAGGATTTATCCCTTTTAGAAATTAACTGATCTACTATTTTTTCTAGTTCTTTAACCCTTTTTTCCATCTCTGGAAGGCTACGTGTTAAAGCCTGAATGCGGAGCGAACTTGAAAAATCAAATGCAGGTGTGCCGTTATGTGTACGGTTTGGAACTTTTATGCTTTTGGTTACCCCTGCTTGCCCGGCAATCTTACTGCCATCAGCAATTACAATATGCCCAGCTGTTCCAACCTGTCCACCAATCATTACTCCATTGCCCACTTTAGTGCTTCCGCTAATACCAGCTTGTGCTGCAATCACCGTATTGCTACCCACCTCTACATTATGCGCTATTTGTATCAGGTTATCCAGCTTGGTTCCTTTCCGGATGATTGTTGAACCCATGGTGGCGCGGTCTATAGTAGTATTTGCCCCGATTTCCACATCATCTTCAATGATCACATTTCCGATTTGCGGGATTTTATAATAAGACCCATCAGCGGTTGGTGCAAAACCAAAGCCGTCTCCACCGATTATAGCTCCAGCTTGGATGATCACACGGTTTCCAATAATACAGTCGTGATAGATTTTTACGCCTGCATGAATCATAGCTGCATCACCAATTGTAGTTCCGTTTCCAATAACTACACCAGGGTAGAGTTTCACGTTCTTCCCAATCACCACATTTTCACCAATATGGCAGAATGCAGCCACAAAAATTCCCTCGCCAAGTTTTGCGGATGTAGATATATAGCTTGGCTCCTGAATTCCCACCATTTGTTGGGTTATTATTTCTTGGTATTTAGATAGAAGGATTGCAAAAGCCGTATATGCATCTGGTACCCTTATTATGGTTGCTTTTACAGCCTGTTTCAGTTCTTGGGATTCATTTACTATAATTACAGATGCTTCTGTTTGATAGAGCCATTCCTCGTATTTGGGGTTGGATAGAAAGGCCAATTGCCCTTTTACTGCCTCCTCAATTTTACCAAAGGAAGATATTGCTGTTGAGGCATCACCTTCAACTTTCCCCTGTATAATCATGGCTATTTGAGAGGCGGTAAATTGCATATATACTTATTATGTTAACAGACAAATGTAGAATTTTTTTACTTGTGTAGACAGATTTTGCTGAATCATAGTATTGTCTACTTGAGTAATGTCTTTTACAGTTCCATCTTTATACAAGATATTGATTTTTTCCTCTTTGCTTTGATAGGCTGTATTAGTAGCTATTCCTGTAAAACACATATAATGTACATCTGCATCTGATAGTCCAAATTGTTTTTTGGCCTGTTGTTGCTTTTCTTGAAGAAAGCTTTCAGAAATAGGTTCGGCCTGAATCTTTGATTTATATAATCTTCTATCTAAAAATCGGGTACAAAGCAATGAAAGAATTGGGTCTGTATGAGTGCTCCATCTTTTTATTGCACTAATAATATCATAATCGTCGAGCTTACAAAATTTCGCCAATGATGTATTATTCATAGTTCCATTAAAATCTCCTAAAAAATAATCTATGGCAGAATGTGTTTTAATTGATTCATCTGCATTGGAGTATATTTCTCTTACTCTTTCTAAAATTTTCACTAACATTTTTTCTGCCGATAAAACTGTTTTATGCAGATAAACTTGCCAATACATTTGGCGCCTAGCTACTAAAAATTTCTCTACACTATAAATTCCTTTTTCTTCAACAACTAATTGATCATCTTTTACAGCCAACATTTTTAAAATCCTATCATATCCTATTACTCCTTCACTTACACCTGAGAAAAAACTATCTCTACTTAAATAATCCATCCTGTCTACATCTAATTGACCGCTAATAAGCTGATGTAAAAAAGATTTATGGTAGTTATTTGTAAAAATTTGAATAGCTAAAGTTAGTTTACCATCAAATTCATTGTTCATCACTTGCATTATTTGTAGCGACAATTGTTCGTGACTAATTCCTAGAATGAGTACTTGCTCCAAAGCATGTGAAAAAGGTCCGTGCCCTATATCATGAAGTAAAATAGCGGATTTAACTGCAATTTCTTCATCTTCTGAAATTACTACTCCTTTTCCCCTTAATTCAGTAACTGCATTACACATTAAATGGTAAGCGCCTAATGAATGATGTAAACGAGTATGAACTGCTCCAGGATAAACAAGTTGGGCCATTGCCATTTGCTGAATTCTTCGCAATCTTTGGTAATAAGGATGCTCAATAATGGCGAAAATTAATGGATGATTAATAGCAATAAAACCATAAACCGGGTCATTGATTATTTTTCTTTTGGTATTCGTCATCATGTTCAAAATTTGTTAAATCCACCGAAAAGGCAAAGTGTAAAGGTGCAATTTAGTAATTCAATCGAAATTATAAATAGCTTTATTATATGGCAATAGCAAATATACTATGGGTAGATGATGAAATTGAAAATCTGCAATCTCAGAAATTGTTTTTAGAAAGTAAAGGGTATGCGGTTCATACTTTGACCAACGGCTTTGATGCAATTGAGTATATTAAAGATGCTGATGTTGATGTTGTTTTAATGGATGAAAGTATGCCTGGCATTACTGGACTTGAAACACTATCTAGAATGAAAGCTATTCATCAGCACCTTCCAATTGTATTAATTACAAAGAATGAAACAGAAAACTTAATGGATGAAGCAATTGGTAGTCAAATTAGTGATTATCTAATTAAGCCTGTTAATCCTAATCAAGTATTACTTAGCTTAAAAAAAATAATTGATAACAAAAGATTAGTTGGAGAAAAAACTACTGTTTCCTATCAACAACAATTTAGTCAATTGTTTATGGAATTTTC
>Ga0209490_10002136_pt1 | contig 18840 bp, 19 predicted proteins | sample MAT06_FD_187209 | JGI IMG/M metagenome (GOLD analysis project Ga0209490, IMG submission 187209) | Freshwater microbial communities from Lake Fryxell liftoff mats and glacier meltwater in Antarctica - MAT-06 (SPAdes) (version 2) | ecosystem: Environmental > Aquatic > Freshwater > Ice > Liftoff... | reverse complement strand
CGCGTTTGCGCTCACCCGCGAGAATTTCGCGAAAGCGCGCCCGCCACAACGGATCAAGTCCGGAAAAGGGTTCGTCGAGAATGAGTAATTCGGGTGCATGCAGAATCGCCTGAGCCAGACCGAAACGCTGGCGCATGCCCTTGGAAAAAGATCCGAGTTTGCGCCGACGCAAGCTGTCGAGGTCGAGAATAGAACACACCCGATCAATGGCTGCAGTCAGCGCAGCTCCGCGCAGGCCGGACAGCTTGCCCAGATAGGTCAGGTATTCCGCGACTTGCAGATTCTCATAAAAATAGGGCTGTTCGGGCAGATACCCGATGCGTCGGCGCAAGGCATCGTCGCCCAAGGGCTGACCGAAGACCTGGATCGTTCCCGCATAGCCCAAGAGCAGGCCCACGGTCAATTTGATCGAGGTCGATTTCCCGGCCCCGTTGGCACCCAAGAAACCATAGGCTGAGCCGGTCGGAACGCTGAACGAGACTCCGTCCAGGCTTTTCACGCGGTTGAGCCAATCACCGCGATAGGCGAAATGGACATTCGAGAATGATAGGATCGGGGTCGCCATGGGTGCGACGGATCATGTCGGCCTAGACCTGCGCTTCCAGCCGATCTTGGGGTCTGCGACGATTCACGAGGTGCAGGGCCGCCCCTCCGAGCACGGCGGCCGTGGCCGCGGCCAGAACCGGCCACCACCACGCTCCTGATGGCGCCTGCGGCCACATCGGCCCGAGCAGAGGGATGGCACCCGGATAGGCGTGGGTCTTCCACGGCCAGAGCGCCACCAGGCTTCCGAGCATCAATCCAGAAAGAAAAGCCATGGTGCGATCATGCGCAACTGCCAACAAAGCCCGCAGCAACGGCACCGCCACGGCGAGGCCGAGAAGGATTCCGCCCCCGAAGGCACCTATCGTGATCAGATCGCGCTCATGCACAGCCCCGGCGACGGGCTGATACAGGCCCAGCAACAGCAGGACCATACTACCGCTAATGCCGGGCAGAATCATCACCGCAATCGCCAAAGCGCCGCCGAACACGATCATCGGCAGTCCCGGAGTTCCTGCCGAGGCCGGCATCAAGGCCAACCCGCCAGCGACGACCGCCCCCAGTCCGCCCAGAATCCAATCGATGCCTGCGCGGGTCTTGCGCGCGCGCAGCGGCTCACCGACGGTCACCGCAACCAAAGCGAAGAAGATCGCGAAGACCACCGGCGCGGTCTGCGCATTGATGAGTAATCCGGGCGCAGCCTCAAGCGCGCCCCGGGCGGAGATCGCATTGTCACCCAGCTCCGGCTTGGCGCCGACCAGCAGCATCACGCCGATCACCAGCGCGGTCGCCTGCATCGCCACGAGAGGCGCCAGCAATCGCGCTGCGGTCAGAGCAGCGCGCCAGCGCACGACATCGAAGGGCCGCCGCAACCACGCCAGCACGGCCGCCAGCGCGGCGAGATACGCATCCAAGATCCCCGCCACCAGCAGGACCGTGCCGCCGGACACTCCCGGCACCGCATCGGCCAGGCCCATGCCCGCGCCGCAGGCCAACACTTTGGGCAAGGATGGTGCCGACGTCTGTATTGAAGGGGCAACTGCTTCAGACGGTGACATGGGTCGCGATGATGAATCCCACCCTATCCAGCGCCAGCAGTCATTGCCGGCGGCGCATCCAGCGCCGAACGAGCGCCTTCTCCGTCTCAATCCAAACAAACATCGCCACGGCCGTGACCGCAATCACGCCCCAGGTCAGGGCATCAATGGGCGCGGTTTTGAACAGCTGCTGCGACCACGGCAGATAGGTATAGCCGATCTGCAAACTCAGAACGCTCGCCGCCGCGATCCACACCCAGCCATTCTTGGGCGGACGACGGGCGCCAAGAACCGGACCAGTAATCGAACGGGCGTTGAACAGATAAATGGTCTCCAGGACCACCAACATATTCACAGCCGCGGTCTGTGCCTCGGCCAGGGAGGCCTCTGCGCTCCGCAGCCACATAAAGACCCCAAAAGTTCCGGCTGCCATCAGCAGCGACACTTCGACAATGCGCCAGAGGAAGAGTGGGGGCAGCAATGAACTGCGCATGGGTCGCGGCGGACGCTGCATCAGATCGCGCTCACCCGGCTCAAAGGCCAGGGCCAAGGCCAAGGTCACCGCCGTCACCAAATTGACCCACAGAATTTGCACCGGGCTTAGCGGCAAGGCAAATCCCAACACCAGCGCCGCCAGAATGACCAGCGCCTCACCACCGCTGGTCGGCAAGATGAACAGAATCGCCTTGCGTAAATTGTCATACACCGTGCGCCCTTCCCGGACCGCCGCCGCGATCGAGGCGAAAGCGTCATCAATGAGCACCATATCGGCGGCTTCTTTCGCCACCTCGGTGCCCTTGAGCCCCATGGCGATGCCGATGTGCGCGCGCTTGAGGGCCGGGGCATCATTTACACCATCCCCCGTCATGGCGATGGTGCGTCCGTGCGCCTGCATGGCCGTAACGATACGCAATTTGTGCTCGGGGCTGACCCGGGCGTAGACATCGCAATTCATGACCGCCGCTTTCAGGGCCTCATCATCGTCGGCGTCAATGTCCACCCCGGTCAGAACGGTCTCTGCGCGCAGGCCCAATTCGTGGGCAATGGCGCCAGCGGTGATCGCATGATCGCCCGTGATCATCACCACGCGGATGCCGGCTTCGTGGCATTCGGCAATGGCCGCGATGGCATCGCTGCGTGGCGGATCGATGGCGCCAATCAGGCCCAGTAATTCCAGATCGCCTTCGACCAGCGAAAATGTCAATTCATTGGGCAGTTCCGCGAATCGACGCCGCGCTAATGCCAACACCCGGCGACCCCGACGGGCAAGATCCTCGATCGCCGTGGTCCAAGCAGCAACGTCAATTCCCACACAACGGGCAAGAATCACTTCCGGCGCCCCTTTGATGGCGGCTTCACCTCCACCGGCATGATCACGGTGCAGAGTGGCCATGAAACGATGTTCGGATTCGAAAGGGATCACATCCGCACGCGGATGCTGCTCTACATCCGCCTTCGGATCGAGGCCTGCTTTCATCGCCAACGTCAGCAAGGCCGCTTCGATCGGATCACCCACCGGCGTCCAATGCTGGTCGTCCTGCTGCAAACGAGCGTCGCTGCAACGCGAACCGCAGCGGGCGAGATCGAGCAGTCCGGGAATATCGCCGGGCTCGATACTGGCATCAGAACGACGAAAGGTGCCGGTGGGAGTATAGCCTTCGCCATCAACCTGAACCGGCGCGGCTGGGTTGGCACCATCCGGCAGCACCACATCCGCCACCATCATTTCATTGCGGGTCAAGGTTCCGGTCTTGTCCGAGCAGATCACATCGACCGCGCCCAAAGTATCGACCGCATGCAGACGGCGGATGATCGCCTTGCGCGCCGCCATGCGCTGGACGCCGATGGCGAGGGTAATGCTCAGAATAGCCGGCAGTCCTTCAGGAATTGCTGCCACCGCCAAGCTGACCGCGATCAAAAACATCTCACCGACCGCATAATCCCGCACCAGCCAGCCCAACAAGAACGCCAACAGCGCCAGCACGACCACGACGATGGAGACGATACGACCGAAGCGGTCGACTTGGATCAGCAGCGGGGTCTTCAGATTGACGACATTCGCCAGCATCTGTCCGATGCGTCCGAGTTCGGAGGCGGCCCCCGTGGCGACGGCGACGCCAGTGCCCTGGCCGGTGGCGACATAGGTGCCGGAATACGCCATGCTGGCGCGATCACCGAGGGCCGCCTCGGCTGCGGCGGGGTCAGCGCTCTTGCTCACCGGCACCGACTCCCCAGTCAGGCTGGCTTCGGCGTTGCGGAGATTGCGGCAACTGAGCAAGCGCACGTCGGCGGGAACGCGATCACCGGACTGGATGAAAACCACGTCTCCTGGCACCACCTGCTCCGCCGGAATCGTCTGACGACGACCATCACGTTCGACTAGGCAATCGTGAGTCAGCATCTTTTTGATCGCGTCCAGCGATCGCTCGGCCTTGCCCTCTTGAAAGAAACCGATGAGGGCATTGATCACCACCACCGCGGTGATCACCGCGGTGTCGATCCAGTGCCCCATCGCGCCGGTCACGATTGCCGCCGCGAACAGGACGTAATTCACCATGTTATGGAATTGCTGTAACAGGCGCAGCCAAGCCGGGCGGGGGGCGCCTTCCGGCAAAAGATTGGGCCCGTATTGCGCGAGCCGACGTTCCGCCTCAGCAGCAGTCAGCCCAGCCGCCGTCGTATCGAGCGCCCGCAATGCCTCTGCAACCGGCTGAGCATGCCAAGGCGTGTCGCCCGGCGATTGGGCGCGATGACCTTGGCTTTTCATACCTCCGTGTACCCCGGCTGTTCAGCAGGGCAATGAAATTCGGATACTTTTGTCTTTTAAGCTTGCTGGCTTTTAGCTTGCGGTCGACTCTCCGCGTCTGCGCCGACCTCTGCGAGCAGACGTTCAAACCTGCGTCCATATTCGACATAATTCGTGTAGCGTACTTCGGCGTCGGATTTTACGGAGGCGTCATGAAAAACGACCTTTAGATGCGGCTCCATGGAAAAGCCGCCGTCGTAGCCACGCGTCAAGAGGTCGCGCACGATGGCGCGGACATCGCCGGTGCCGTCGCCGGCAAAGGTGTGCACATGGGTGCGGGTGACGGGATCGAAGATGCCGTCTTTCATGTGGACATAGGCGATGTGATCGCGGACCTGGCGATAAAAATCCCAAGAGGATTGTTTCGGGCGATGACCATCCAGGCCGGGCGGGACGGTCATATCATCGCTGTGTGTGGGATTGCCGGTGTCGTAAACCAATTTCAGGCCCGGAACGGCTTCCAGCATGCGCAGGGTGAAATGCCAGCCCATGCCGCCGTAATTCATACAATTTTCGTGCACGGGAGTGATGCCATTTGCGGTAAACAGCGCGACCAATTCACGCAGACGGCGAAAGCGTTCGTCTTCGAGCTGATCCGTCACGGGTCGCCCGTCTGCATCTTTGCGTACGGCAAAGCTCATGATGCGCACCAGCTTGGTGCCGAGGCGCTGCATGCGCGGAATGGCACGCTGCGCTTCTTCCAACGAACTGGTAAAGGGCGCATCCACCTGCTTGGCCCAATTGGCGATAGCAGAACCGAAACAATTGATGCTGACGCCAGAGCCTGCGAGCGTGGCCACTGCTGCCTCGAACGCCGCCTCCGGAATGTCATGCACATTCAGCTCGCCACAGCGACGTCATTCGATCTGCGACCAGCCCAATTCCCGCGTCGTGCGGATTTGGGTGGCAAGATCAGCGCCCGCTTCATCGGCGAATCCGGTTAAGTACACGGTTAAACCATCAGTGCATACGGTTGTTTTTTTGGCGCGGCAATGCACGCCCTTCCACCAAACCAGAAGGTGTGGTGGAGGGAATTCCTATCGAGACGGTCGAGCCGTTTACTTGATCAAATTGACGCTGATATAGTCATACGACTGTTTCAGCGAGACGAACGGATCACCAGGACAGGTGTCCTGTTCAACGATGAACCATTCGCAACCAGCCTGCTCGGCAGCAGCACAGATACGCTTGAAGTCGAGATTGCCATTGCCGATTTCACAGATTTTGCCGCCCTGGCCGTCATCGTGGACGCCGTAGTCCTTGAGATGGAGCAGGGGCAGCCGGTGATTCAGACGCTGACACCAAGCAACTGGATCGCCGCCGCCGGCTTGCACCCAATAGGTATCAATTTCACCCTGCAAATTGCGCGGATCCGTCTCGTCATAAATCACGTCCAAGATGGTGCGGCCGTCGAATTTCTTGAATTCCCCAGCATGATTATGATAGGTCAACACTTGGCCTGCCGCACGCATTGCCGCGCCAGCCTGATCCAGGGACTTGGCCAACCCCTTGGCATCTGCGGTAGAATTCAGAGGCAGATGGGGAAACGGATACGCGGTAAATTTCGTGCCCAACTTGCCAAGACGGTCGATGACCTTGTTGATGTCTTCGGTGATCGTCTTGCCATTTTCATGGGTGGCACAGATGACGAGACCTTCACCTTTGACGATGCGCACGATTTCATCTTCAGGGATGGGGCCAACGCCGCTGATTTGCACCGCGGCATAGCCGATCGCTTTGACTTTCTTCATCGATTCAGCGAAGGTAGCAGCGTCCTTGCAGAAGTCACGAATGGTGTAACATTGGGCGGCGACTTGGGATTTTTTCATGGGGGTGTCCTTGTGCGTCCGAGGTCCGAGGTCCGAGGTCCGAAGTCCTAGGTCTCGATGCTGAGTGAGCGTGAATAGTGGTGAAAGAATAAAAATGAACGAGCAGGTCTTAGGTTATGCGGAAGTGGCCGTACCGAGGCGAGACCACTTCCGCACAGGAGACTTCCGGACTTCCGGACCAGGGGCAATCGCCGCGCTCTAGCGCCCGTACGACTTGGCGAAGTCATCCGCACCGACGGGGGGCACAGCGGCCTTTTTCTCGAACTTCGAGTTGGCGATGAGCCTCTTCAGTTCGGCCTCGTAAACCTTGCTGTCGATGGGAATGCTCACGCTCTTGTCGAGTTGGCTCGACAGGATCATCGCATTGCCAAGTTCGACCGAATGGATGCCTTCGATGCCTGGGGCGCGCAGTTCGCCGCCATCCAAGATGACGTTGATGAAATCCTGGAGGATTTCGACGTGCTGGCCGCCGCTGCCATTGATCGGAATTTCAACGTTCCAGGTTTCTGGGCGGCCGAAATTCTCAGTCGTGGTGCGACTAAACTCGCTCATCGGCACCACGTTACGGGTCCAGGTGAACTTACCGTGTTCGAGGACGACGCGCCCACGTTCGGTGGCGACTTCCAGGCGGTTGGTGCCCGGAGCTTCACCGGTGGTGGTGATGAACACGCCGGTAGCGCCATTCGGATATTCAAGGTACGCAGTGACCGCATCTTCGGTTTCGATGTTGTGCCATTTTCCGAATTGGCAGTGGGCGCGAACTTTGTTCGGCATGCCAAAGATCCACTGCATCAGATCCAGGTTGTGCGGGCACTGATTAGCGAGCACACCGCCGCCCTCGCCCTTCCAGGTCGCACGCCAGCCGCCCGAGGAATAATAGGATTCAGGACGGAACCAGTCGGTAATAATCCAGTTCACGCGGCGGACTTCGCCCAGTTCACCGCTACGGATCAATTCGCGCAGTTTGATGTACTTAGGATCGCTGCGCTGATTGAACATACAGGCGAATATTTGTTCTTTACGCGGACGCTTTTCATAAGCGGCAATCAAACGTTCACAGTCAGCCTTGTGCACCGACATCGGCTTTTCGACCATCACATGCAGACCCTGTTCCAAGGCGTCAATGCCAATGGTGGTGTGGTCGTAGTGCGGGGTGGCGACTAACAACGCATCGATCTCGCCACTGCGAATCAACGCCTTGGAATCGGCGAAATGCTTGTACTCGGGGTATTTCGTGAGCTTTTCCGGATTGCTGTCACAGATGGCGGTCACCGCCATGCGCGACTGTTTGCCATCACGGATATGGTGCAGATGGCCATTGCCCATGTTGCCGATGCCGACGATGCCGAGGCGGACCTGTTTGGTCATGAGAGTCATTTCCTGAGGGAAGCGGGGGTGAAAACCGGGTGGGTATAGCCACGGACCGGCAACGCGATGTCGTTACCGCCGGTAGCGGAAGAATGGTAGACGCCGAGCACGACCTGCACCGAAGTCGCCGCGTCTGCAATGCGGAAGCGGGGACTGCGCCCGGCAATGATCGCCGAGAGCGCATCGGCAATTTGCAGGGCGTGAAAATCACCGTATTCGGCTTTGCCGCCGCTGTCGTCGACGGGCAGAATGGCGTCGCGTAGGCGATCGTGGCCGTTGATATCAGCGCGGATAACGGCACTGGGATGATCCAACGCAATCAGCGCGTAAGCGCCCTTGCCCAGGCTGAAGCTGCCGCGTTCGCAGCGCACCGTGATATCGGTGACCCAGTCGGAGATGCCATCATTGGCAGCCGCAAAAGTACCCCGATGGCCGCCGCGATACTGCACCGAAAATGCGGCGTGATCTTCGCATTCAATGCTGTTCAGACGCCGACGTTCGACGGTGCCGGCAACCGCAAGAGGTTCGCCACACAGCCAATTCACCGCGTCGATGGTGTGGATAGCCTGATTGATTAATAAGGCCCCGCCCTCACCGGCCCAGGTCCCACGCCATGCGCCGGCGGAATAATAACTGTCCGCGCGGGTGCAGCGGAAATCCATGCTGGCGGCTTCGATGCGCCCAAAATCACCCACATCGAGCAGGACTTTCAGGCGCGCAATTAACGGATTGAAGCGATGCTGAAAGATCCCGGCCATGACCAAGCCGTTTTCTTCGCCCCGCGCCGCAGTGGCCACCATCTGATCCACCTGACCGGGATTCACGCCGAGTGGCTTTTCGCAAATCACGTGCTTGCCTGCAGCCACCGCCGCCACGAGCGGATCGGCGTGGTCGGCATGCGGCGTGCAAATGCACACCACGTCGACGCTGGGATCAGCCAATGCTTCGCGGTAGTCGGCAGTGAACTGCGCAGCCTGAGGAATGCGCTCGCGCGCCTTGCCGACATCCAGGTCGCAGGCCCACTGCACAGTGGCCCGACCATCCAGGATCAGAGCTTTGGCGTGGGTGGGGGCGATGACCCCGCACCCGATCAGAGCGGCCTTCAACATGGATGGTGAGGCTATCTCTTGGTACCGCCCGGGCTACACCTAGACGCGCAACAAGATGCTCTATTCGATCATGGCAGGACCGCACTCCCAGATCGAGTAAAACCAAGGTTAGAGAATATTATTTACATAAAATGCTATTATGTGGAAGTTTATGGCTTTTCATGAGGCGCGATAAGCACGTTTGCGCGCCTTTATCAAGGTCCGGCTCTTCAGGCGATGTGCCCAATCCGGATATGGCTTCGGACGGGGGCTCACCCCCTCTGGTCTCCCTCACGGTCGCAGGTCGCCGCCTGAGGCCACCTCAGCAGCCCCATGGTGACCGCATCGCGCAAATCCGCGACGGTATCACAATCCGCCAAACATGTGCCGCGGGCAGAGGACATTGCACTCGCCTGCAAACGGCTGGTGGTTTCCGCGAGCAAGCGCGGTGTCGACCACGGCAGATCGGCGCTGGTGACTAAGGGAATTATTGACGGGTCCGCGACCGCGATGCCCCAATAGCCGCCATCATGCGCTGGCCCGAATGCCACCGGCGCCTGGGTCAGACCCTCAATAAGTTCGCGCAGATGTTGCGGACGCAGCCCCGGACAATCGGTACCGATCGCGACCGTTCGAGGTGCTTGCGTCAAACCCCACTGCAAGGCCGCCGCAATTTTTGTCCCCAGATCACCGGCTGGCTGGGTTTGCCGCGGCAGATGACCGAGACCGGTCTGAGCCCAGCCAGCATCGTCACCGCTGCTATATAACAGGACGGGGCCCTGCCACGCGGCTTGAGTCACCGCGAGGCGATCAAGCAATTGCCGGGTGACATCCAAAGCCGCGGCAGCACCAATATCCGCCGCTAAGCGTGATTTTCCGCACCCCCATTGCGGCGCGCGAGCGATAATCACTAAAGCAGCGTCAAGCATTGCTGGCAATTATCGAGGTGGACGGGCGAACGCTATCCGCATATACCGATTCACGCGGTCGGCACCGCGGTAACAGCCAAACTCCCGGTACAACTTGAGCCGCACCCAGCCGTGCAGGCAAGACAATGCGAGGCCATCGCGATAGCGTCGCCCGTCGTGCTGTCGGGATCAATATCCCACAAATAGCGACCTACCTGCCCGCCCATGGGCAGATCCACGGCGAGATTAAAATCACAGTCGTAGACTTTTCCCTGATAATCGACACTGACCGTCGACCGGCACATGAGTCCCGGCAAGGTTTCTGGATTATAGGCAGCTAGCAACTTTTCTTCGTACGCCGCCAATTCACCGCGTCGTTCGAGATAGGTGCGAAAGCGGGTGATCGGCACGTTGGCCAGGCACCATAGCCCCGTGAAGCGGATGCCCCAATCTTCACATAAGCGCTTGCGATAATCGCTCTCCAACGCTTCCTGCGCCGGCGGCAACGCGGCGCCGCCCGGATTATAGACCAGATGCAACGGCAAGGCGTCATCGACGCCATCGACGCCATAGCCAGCGGCATTCAATTGCTGCAGTCCCTGGATCGAACGATCGTAGGTTCCTTTGCCACGTTGCTTATCCACATTTTCAGCCAGGTAACAGGGCATGCTGGCGACGACGTGGACCTGATGGGCAACCAGAAATTCGGCAAGATCTTCCTGGCCAGGCTCTTGCAGGACGGCCAGATTGCAGCGATCAATGACCTTCGCGCCGATTTCGCGAGCGGCGATCACCAAATCGCGAAAGCCAGGAATCAATTCCGGAGCGCCCCCCGTGAGATCAACAATGCCCGGGCGGTACGTACGCATCCAGGCAATGACGCGTTCGCGAACGGCTGGACTCATCATTTCGCGGCGGTTAGGACCCGCTTCGACGTGGCAGTGGGTGCAGGCCAGATTGCAGAAGCGGCCCAGATTTAATTGCAAGGTGGCCATATCACCGCGGCGCACGGACTGCTCCCACGGAAGATCATGCGATAGGGATAAAGTCGTCATGGCAGCAGCTCCCGAGGCGGGAGATAATGCAGGTAGCAGAATGATATCCACTAGCGGCTGGCTGAGGTTCCGCAGCGGCAACGCCACAGTCGATTCCAGCGCATGCACTGATAGCGCAAAAAAGTCCGCACGATGCCCTGCTGAACCCAGGCGCGGCAGGAAATCAGCACGGGACAGGCAACCACGGTAAACCGACCGCGCCGCCGCAGACGCCGTGCCATATCGCTGGTATCATAGGGGCCGACCGCGCGGAAACCGCCCTGGCTCAGAATGGCCTGACGCAGAAAAAATGGGGCTTGGTCCATATACGCGCCGCCGGTCCACTCTGCGCGCAGGGCCGCGCAGCCTTCCAGCCAGCGATAGAAAAAAGAGCGTCGGTCATGGCGCTGGCGCAGGCATCCGGCAACGGCGCCCCTGCCGACGGCGGCGCGAATTGCTGCCCAGGCCCGAGGGTGCGGGCGCGCATCGACGGGGAGAATGAGGATTATTTCCCCGCTCGCCAGTGCACAGGCGTCATTCAAGCGCTGGTGGCGGGGACCGCCCTGGATCACTTTGACCTCGGCCGGCAACGACAGGTCGGTGTTATTATTGCCGGCTTGATCCGTTGGCGCGTAGGCGGCAATAATAGTCTCATGGCAGCCGTTGAGCGCGGCGAGATGAGCCAATAGGCCCTGCAATAAAGCCGCCTCATCGCGCACCGGAATGAGAATGCTGATCCGCAGACCGGCTAATTCTCTATGGAAGCGAGAATTTTTCAATCAGCACCGCCGCGACCCACCCACGCGCATAGGGCCCAGATGCCCACCCCCAGCAGGGGTACGGCCACCCCCACCACCCCGACGAACCACGCAAAGGTTCGCGGCGACCGCCGCCACCCGAGATAACGCGCCACCCACGCCAGTTGTCGAGGCGACGCATGCGCACGTTTCCACGAGCTGGCGACCTGTACCACGGCTTCACTAACGGTGGGATAGACATGAATGGTGTCCATTAATTTACCCAGGCTCAAGCCATGGCGCATGGCCAAAACAAATTCAGGCAGAATTTCTGCCGCCTGGGCGCCGACCACCGTGACTCCCAGAATCGTGTCGCGGCCTGGTTCAGTCAGTACCTTCACCGTGCCATAGGCAGTCCCGTCAGCGATCGCACGATCATTGTCGGCCAAATCAATGCGGGTGATTTCATAGGGCGTCTCGAGCTTTTTCGCTTCCGCTTCGCTGAGTCCCACTCGGCCCACGGCTGGATCCGTAAAGGTAATCCACGGCACGATGGCCTCATCAAAGCGCTGTTTGGAAAATGGCGCCAGCAGGGCATTGGCGGCGGCTCGCCACCCTTGAGCCCCGGCGACATGGGTAAAGTGGAATTGCGACGATACGTCGCCACACGCATAGATGTTGGGGAAATTGGTGCGCTGCAGGTCGTCAACCTGGATGGATCCCGTTTCTTTATTCATTTCGACGCCCAGTTCCGGTAATCCAAGACCGCTGGTATTCGGCTGGCGCCCAACCGCAAAGAGCACGACATCGCAGACATGGCGCTGCTCCTGCCCATCTTTATCGCTGATGACCACGCGCTCCTCGTTAACCCGCTCACCGCGAATAACGCGCCGACCTGTTTCCACAATGATGCCTTCATCCTGAAACCGCGCCGCGACCAGCGCGGCCATATCGGCATCTTCTTTATCCAGCAGGTGCTCAGCTCCGTGAATGATCGTTACCTGGCTGCCGAAGCGGGCGAAACATTGCGCCAATTCGCAGCCCACCGGCCCACCCCCGACCACCACCAGCCGTTTTGGTAACGTGCGCAGGGACCAGATCGTATCGCTGGTGAATGCCTCTAAAACCTCGATACCGGGGATGGAGGGCACTTTGGGCCGGGAACCGGTGGCGATGATGATCGAACGGGTGGTTAAAACCTCGCCGTTGACCGCGATCCGATACGGATCACGAACATGCGCGGTACCGCTTACACAGGTCACGCCCATGGCGCGGTAGCGCTCACGTGAATCGTGCGGCGCCACGGTGGCAATAACTTTCTGCACCCGTTCCATAACGGCAGCGAAATCGACCGTGCCAGCAGATAGGCCTAAGCCCCATTCCCGCGCCTGCCCGACGTCGTTACGCAGGTGAGCAGCGCGGATCAACGCTTTTGACGGCACGCAGCCGGTATTCAAACAATCCCCACCCATGTGCGACTTTTCAATCAAGGCCACTTTTCCGCGCAAGGTCGCAGCAACATTTGCCGCAGTGAGTCCACCCGATCCAGCGCCAATGACCACCACGTCGTAAGCAAACGTGTGCGGACGCGGAAATCGCCCGCTGGTGCGGTGGAATTTCCACCAGCCAATAATGATCTTGGCCAGCCAGGGAACCAGTGCTAAGGCGAGAAGCGACCCAATGACGGTGACCGAGAGTATTTCGCTCGGCGAGGTAATCTGAGCAAGCTGCGTCCCCGCATTCACAAAGATGAACGTGCCCGGCAACATGCCGACGAAACTGACCGCTGCGAAGGCCAGCACGCGCATGGTGGTCAGGCCCATCACCGTATTGATGACAAAGAACGGAATCACCGGCATCAAGCGGAGGGTGAATAGATAAAATACGCCGTCACGTTCCACTCCACGATTAAGCGTACGCAGACGCTGCCGGAAGCGCGAACGAATTGAATCGCGCAGGATGTAGCGGCTCACCAAAAATGCACCGGTCGCGCCGGTCGTGCTCGAACAAATGACGATCAGACTGCCCAGCCTTATGCCAAAAATAGCCCCTGCTGCCAACGACATGATCGTGGCGCCGGGCAAAGAGAGTGCGGTGACCAGCACATACAGCCCAACGAAACCAGCAATGGCGAGGGCGACATGATCGGCGTACCAGGACTGAAATGAACCCTGACTCTTTTTCAGGGCTTCAAAGGACAGATGGGATGGCCCGTCGAAGACAAAGAATGCGATGATCGCGGAGATCACCAGGATCGCCCCCCCTATTTTGAAGACGCTCTTCAACATAGTGATACTTTTGGGTGGCGTGGGTAGAGGTGCATCAGGGTTCTTTCTGGCGAGTAAATGGAGACAGCACCAGCCACCACCAGCGGGCTCCCGAGGCGGGTGTGACCGCAGGCAAACCAATATCCATCCCCAGATGCCCGGCGAGCGGTTGCGCGCGGTAGGTTCTGAAAATCCGATCCCACCACGGCAGATTGAAGCCGAAATTGCTGTTGGTCTCATCGCGTATCTGCGAGTGGTGCACCCGATGCATATCCGGAGTCACCACCACCCAGCGCAACCAGCGATCCAGACCCACCGGCATGCGCACATTGCTGTGATTGAATATGGTGGTCGCGTTCAGCACGACCTCAAACACCACCACTGCCGCAACCGGCACTCCCAGCAGCATGACCACCGCGACTTTAATCAGCAGGGACCCAATTATTTCCACCGGATGAAAGCGCAGCCCGGTGGTCGCATCAATCATCGGATCCCCATGGTGCACCCGGTGCAGGCGCCACAGCAATGGTATTTTGTGAGTCAAAATATGCTGGGCATAGATTGCCACATCCAGGACCACAAAGGATACCACCAACGCAATCCACGCCGGCACCTGGACGAGATGAAAGAGTCCCCAACCCCGCTCCGCCGCCGTCAGCGCACCAACAACCGTAATCCCCGGCACCACCACCCGCGCTGCAATGGTACTCAACGCACTCAGACCCAGATTTGCCCAGCCGCGCCGCCAACGCAGCGCATGCGGCACGCGCTTGGGCGCCAACCACTCCCACGCCAGCATGGCCACCAAAATGGTAGCAAAGACACTGATGCGAATAACCGGTTCGTGAGCGGCCCAATCCATGCCGCTATACCTGACATATGCCCGCCCCGAAGCAACAGAGCAGAACGCCAACCTTGAGAAATGGCCTCCCCTTTGTTGATGCGCAGTGGCTCGCCCACAACACATCCGCGCTGACCGCACCGGCGTTTCGCAAACCCGGAACCAACATCGGGATGAACCCTGATTGCCCAAAAAATCGGCGCCAGTCCAGACCGAACCAAAAATCCTTGCCGTCAGCACCACTGTGTATTCTCACATCTGCCTATTTTCAGTGCGGATAATGAGGCCACCCTCTCGCTTGCCCCCACGCTGACGAAGTAAGGTCCCCCTCCTCGACCAAATCCTCGATAGCGCGACGCATGGTTGGTCGCGACACGGCATAATGTTCAGCCAAGGTCTGCTCGGTTGGCAAAAGATCCCCTGGGCGCCACTCTCCCTGGGCCAATGCCGTCTTGAGGGCACGCCGTGCAGATTCCCTTGGCGAGTGACGTAACTGCTGATCATTGTTCATTAAGATTCAATATAGTTCAAAATTGTTTATGCCAATGGAGTGCCATCCATTGGCAATGAAGCCGGCGTCGATTGATCCTCAATTCGGGGATGCGGTAAATGACTGGTAAATTTGGGTAAATTGGAGAGGCACTATGGCTATTAATTCTACATTTAGTGCATCAAGGTACTAATGGTCATACCTGACCTGTTTCACACGACTAAGACACCCCACCTGGTAACACGTGGTCTCCTTTCATTCTACCGTTAGCGGCCATGCTCCTTGCCCGCACACACCTCGCCTGCGCAGACCAACTCGGCTGCTACCATCTCGTCTCCCGCAGGGTGCGCAGAACCTTCCTCTGCGACGACGATCACGCCCCTCTCAAAGGTTGGAGCCGAAGAGGTCCGGAAGACCACTTCAGCGGTACATGCGCGCATGCCAGCGTCCGGCCCCTCACCTGAGCGCCGACCTATGGCAGGATCAGCTAACGCTGATCATTGCCGCCGATGGTGACCACCACCAGCATGGGATCGAGTGACTGCACGTCGCGCTCACCATGCGCCTGCAGTCCGGTGGAAGTATCACCGGCAATGCCGCAATTCACCGTGACCGGTTGGCGACCCACCTGATCGCCCACCGCCACCGACAACCAACCGCGCCACGACCATCGACCGTGGTTAGGCCATGAATCTTCGGTGTTGCTGGAACAGAAACCGACCAACTGCACGCCCTGAGCGGGATTCTGCTGCCAGCGCCGTAAGTTCGTATGCTTGGGCAAAACCACAGTTTGGATCTGATGATACGAAACATGACCCACCTCGTGATGGTTGGAGAGATGGCGATTGCACAACGCGCAGCGCTGGGTGGTGTACCCCCTCGTAGGAGCCTTCCATGCTGCGTCACCTCGTCCTCACCCTGCTCGCCGCTGCCCCACTGTGCGCCGCGCAAGTCCAGGTAACTCTCACTGACGGGCATATCATCGAAGGTGAACTGCTCAAAGAGGATGACACCTCGATTACCGTGCAGCAGCGCATGGCTGGCCGTGGCGGTGGAATGAAGGCCACCATGACCTATCTGCGCACCCAGATCGACAAGATCGAACCCGTGGTTGACGCGGCGACGCGCTACGCCGACCTGGCCGCCGAGACACCTGACACCGCCACTGCCCAACTGGGTCTCGCAGAATGGTGCCGCGACCATGATCTGCACGACCAAGCGGTAGAATGCGCCAAACACGTCCTGGTGCTCGATTCCACTCATGCCAAGGCCAAGGATCTCTTGAATGGGCTGGGGCTCTACGAACTCGATGGCGCCTGGCTGAGCGAGGCCGACTACTGTGAGAAGACCGGAACAGTCCGCTACAAAGACCGCTTCCTGACCCCAGCAGAACGTGAGATCGCTAAGGCCAAAGATGCCGCCGAGACCAGTGCCAAGGCCGCCAAAAACGCAGCCGACCAGGCAGGGAATCGCAGTGAACGCCTAGCCGACGATATCAGCAGTGTCGACAAGCAGATTGCCGCACTCGAAGACAGCAAAGCCAACGTCGAAAAAGATGTGACGTCGGCTGCCGCCACCCAGGATCGCTATGCGGCGTTTGAACGTGATTACAAGGCGGCACAGAATAAAGCCGACAACGAAAATAAAAAGAACGGCAAGGTCAGCCAAGGCACGCAGAACGAAGTCGATAAGGCCCAGGCGCGTTACGACAAAGAACGGGCCAACAGCCGCGAGGCCAAACGCACCAAGGAATCCGCGACCGCTCGACTGACCTCCCTCAACAAACAGATCGCGACCTTGCGCGAGAAGCGTCAAAAACTGAGCGAGGACAAGACGGCGAGCGACAAGGCTGCTGCTGACAAGCAAATTGCTGCTGATAAGGCGGCCGCGGAAGCGAAAGCAGCGGCAGACGCTGCGCCGGCGACCGTCCCCGCTCCGTAACCAGCGAGCGAGTTGTTCATACACTGGAGATGGTTATTGGACATGCACCCATTCGTCATAACCTAAAACAACTACATCTATAAGACAACGTTGTTGATATCAGGGCGACTCAAAGTTCGCCATAACTAGCAGTATCTAACCAAGGTTAAATAAGCCACTGAACAGAGATAATTCCGCCCTTATACCCTGGGCATGTCGTCATCTTCAACGGCGTATCTCTCTCATTACCGTCCGCCCGCTCATGGGGGCAGCCGATGTTGAGCGGTGGAATACGCTGATGCGTGCGCATCATTATCTGGCGACGTCGAATTTAATGGGCGGGCAAATACGCTATGTGGCTGAGCATTGCGGGCAATGGGTTGCGTTGCTGGGTTGGAGTAGCGCCTCGCTTAAACTGCAGGATCGCGATGCGTGGCTTGTTGCACCATATGGATATCACCGACACCGTGGTCACGTGCGATGCCGCTCATACGAATAACGAAACGGCGACGGTGATCGTCGAAAAAAAGGGCTCTCCGTGCTTGCCCTTCAAGGAAATCAACCTCGCCTTTGGGCTGCCGCCACGCGCGCGTTTGCCCAAAACACGTCTTTAGCAACGCATACGACCTGGAACCATGGACACGGACGTGAAGATCGGCGGACCATCTCTGCGATCACCGTGACGCCACGTCATGGCGATTTGCATATAATTCCCCAATTACACCACATTTTTAAAATCGAGCGCAGCCGTTATTATCATAGCACCGGGCGCACAGAAACTGAAACGGCTTACGCCCTCACGAATGCAGCACGGAAGCGACTCTCGTTGCCCCGCGCGGCTCAGGCCATTCAAACCCATTGGCGCATTGAGAATAATCTTCATCGCCAAAAAGATGTGCGCATGCGTGAGGACGATGATCTCACGCGCACTCGACACGCACCCCATAATCTCGCCACTCTGAGGAATCTCGCGCTTTCAATCGTTCACATGGTCACGAAGCCCGCATCAACGGCACGCAGATGGCGCATCGTGAAGGCGCAGCCCTGGTTTGCCTTGAAAAAGATGGGGATTGAGATGGGCTGAACTTTGAGTCGCCCTGTATCATGCGCTAACATGCCCATCGCCCGCAAACACCTCATCAGCGCAGACCAGCCCGGCTGCCATCACCTCATCTCGCGCTGCGTGCACAGAGCGTTTCTCTGCGGCGATCGCGCCGATCGCGCCGAGCACCGCCGGGCTGGGTCACTGAACGGATTGGGGCCGCCGCTGCGGCCTTCGCCGTGGATGTCCTCGCGTATGCGGTCAGAAGACTTGCGTGTCTTGGGTCAGGATGCCGTTGGATTCCTGGGTTTTCCGGCTGTTCGCATCGTAGCTGTAGGTAAACGCAATCACCCCGGGAATGGCATTGGTGGCGACCAGGTTGCTGTCCGGAAGGTAGCTGCGGGTCTCGACGAGGCCGTTTCCATACGTCGTCGTGCCGAGCTTGCCCGCTTCATCATACAACCGCGTGGCGATGGTCGCAAAGCTGCCGCTGCCCGCGAGTTTATGTTTCACCTGCTGGAGCTGATTGCGATCCGTGTAGGCACGGGTGACGGTGGCGCCGTCGGGATCGGTCAACGTGGTGGTGCGATTCGCGGCGTCATAACCATACATCACGCTATACGCCTGAGTGCTGATCGTATTTCCCGACTGCTTTCCATCCCGGTAGGTCTGGGTCTCGGTGGTCAGACGGCTGCCAAGGTCATACGCGCGGCTGATGGGTAGCGAGGACACGCGTGGCCTTTCGGGTCAGACCACGTCCATTCTTTGTGTCCACTGTGTGTCCAGAAGGGCGTGAATTCGGGTGAATTCACGGACCTCAGGCGCACTGCGGATTCACCGGCACTTCACGCTCAGTCCAGCTCCTGCAAGCTGTTACCAACAGAAATGCCCAGGACGGGTGGTCCTGGGCATACTACTGGCGGAGAGGGG
>Ga0209490_10002134_pt1 | contig 18848 bp, 15 predicted proteins | sample MAT06_FD_187209 | JGI IMG/M metagenome (GOLD analysis project Ga0209490, IMG submission 187209) | Freshwater microbial communities from Lake Fryxell liftoff mats and glacier meltwater in Antarctica - MAT-06 (SPAdes) (version 2) | ecosystem: Environmental > Aquatic > Freshwater > Ice > Liftoff... | reverse complement strand
GCTATTCGTAAGTCCATTGTTGATATCCGAATCTTCTGTGTCCGCAATCCATCAAAAACTTCGATCGCTTCAGCATTGAATGGTAGCACTGGAGATGTTGAAAAACCATGAAGCGTCTCTAGCAGGATCGTATATCCACGAGCTATATCAGTCCTTGTTTGAGCACGATTAATAAAAGTGTGAGCACCAAGAACCTGCTCATGAAAGCTAACAACGGATAAAGCAAAATCTGCTGGCGAGTGTTGAGCAATTCGAGCGGCCAAGTTTATAAACTCTGAGCCTGATCGGCGTTGGAGGAAACTAATGTGATCGGTATCAAGCAAGTATTTCACGCTTGCTTTCTGCTCTCATCGACAGGTTTATCAGACTGGCGGAAAGAACGACCATATTCAAGGGCTTCAAGAAAAGCAGATTCGTCGGAGATTGAGCCGATCAGATTGTCCAGCCAGTTACCTCTAGCAGGTTCAGTATTAGATTTATGCTTAAGGTCAGCAACCTCTATTTCCAAAGTGTTCAGCCGACGTTCAAGAATCGCTTCATTCAACATAATTTCCTCCTTTGAGAACTAAGTTAACCCATAACATTAAAAACAACACTACTTCATTTTAGAACTACCTATATTATGAATTGGCTAACATTTGCGGTGGAGAAACTTGCCATAACTGCTCTAACTGAGATGCTCGGATGGTCAAGTACAAAACATCTCCAGCACTGAGATACCCTTCCAGCAAATCCCAGCCGTGAATAGTTTGGGAACTGGTTTCCATATACAGAGGCACAAATCCCACGCTTCTCGCCGCATCTTTGACGCTTTTGCCAACAAAGGGATGATTTGGGGTAATTAGCGTCGCCAGTGATACCCACAGATCATCACCGACAATGCCGTTGCCTAAAATTCTGCCACCTAACGCCACCGCCGCAAAAGCAGGAGCAACAATATCAGGCGGGCTGAGCACAAATTCAAATTGGAATACCTGCTGCGCCATCTGAGCAAAGTGTGGATCTTCGTAACGCACGATCGCTGGCACTTTTGGCGCAAATCCTTTGGCATTAAGGGCAATTTCGAGGTTGGCAGTATCGTTGCTAGTAACTGCGAGGACTGCTTTTGCCTGATCGAGATTCGCCAGTTTGATCGTGCTAGGCAGGCTGGCATCTTCTAGGATAATTGCAATCTTGAGCGATCGAATCGTATTTAAAAACCGATTGTTGCGATCTCGTTCGATCACCACGACCTCATGCCCGTAGCTAGTCAATTGGCGCGCAATCTGCACCCCCACACTGCCCAATCCACAGACAATGTAGTGACCTCGCTCAGGAATTGGCACGGATTTCCAAAACTGTTTGAAATGAGTACCTAAAACAAAATCATTTATCAGCGCATACATAATGCCAATTACCGCCGTACCGATCAGCATTGTCGCGGCGGTAAATATTTTAACGTTGTCAGTTGCCTGCTCCGCCACGCGATCGTTGCCGCCCGCTCCTGTCACCATGCCTACCGAGAAGTAGATCGCATCGATCGGTGAAACATTGGCGGTGAAGCAAACATAAACAGTCGAAGCGATCGAAATTGTCAACAACAAGATTAAAATCGCCACCAGCATCGAACGCGCTTGACGTTGGAGGTGTTTTAGTCCTGAGGTAAATCTGATTAACCTTTGAGATAGAGATTTTGGGCTGTTCCGCACACTGGGCTGGGTAGCGATCAAGATCCGATCGTCCAGCTCAATTTGACGGTTGTTAAGCACTGCCGAAACTAGATCGATTGGTTCATGGGCAGCCAAATAATAAATCATCATGCAATGGCGATCTTCCCATAACTCACTTAACTTGCGCCCCAGCCAGGGATGTCGATCGTCAATATGCTCTTCATGTACTGGCCAGGTTTGCCGAAATAATTGCAATTGCCCGATCGCTTTTTTGCCCATTGCCGTAAACGCAAATACAGGTGCTGCTAATGCCGCCACGCTCAACGTCACATGACCATCAAGGGTTTGATCTAGTCGATTGCCAAGACTGGTGTTAAAAAGTCGATTAACAATCCGAATGTGAGGATTAAGTACCCGTGCTTGCATCAAGATCGTGAGATTGACCGACTCATCAGATCCCGCCAGAATCAAAGTCTGAGCTTCATGAATCCCAGCTCGCACCAGCGTTGTGGCAGCCTGAAGGTCGCCGATGATGATCCCACTGGAATCTCCCGAAATTGCTCGATCGTTGACTCCGATTACGAGTACATCCTGCTGTCGTAGTAGTCGCAAAATCTCATAGCCAGTTCGATCGAGTCCACAGACAATAATCTGAGGTTTCATAAGTCCATCAAAATTAACCGCAGGATTTTTGATATTAGCTTTCATTTTCTGTCTAAGCTGGTTCAAATGGCTGTAACTGAAAGCACTATTGCGATCGATCGATAAAAAGTTAAAATTAACCAACAGATCGCCGCTTATTACAAGTTTAATTCTGTTCTTTGAAAATTCTGGTATTAAGATATTGAGTCTTGTTAAACCTGCGATCGAAATTATGGAAGGATTGACCAAACGAGAAGTTTTAGCCGCACTTGCGATGCAAGGTCTATTAGCTAATTCTTTCAGAAATGAGAAATCTATAGCTGAAGAAGCTGTAACTTATGCTGATAATCTGATCGCTGAACTGGAAAGAAGCAAATCATCTGACCAAAATGTGCGTGAAACCCTGAGAAGAATTTATGACATTTATGGGTATGCTTGGCCTGACCCAGATCGTCGTACTGTCCGTCAAGCTTTAGGCATGGATGATCGCTAATTTCTGCATATATTTCACTACATCCAAAGGAGGCCCACCATGCGTAATCAAATGCGTAAATCAGTCAAGATCCCTGTATTTTCCTTACTCCTGCTCCTGCTCGGTTATGCGGCTTTTGGCTGGTTGCTAGCGATTTACAAGAACAGTATGCTGGTTTGGTGGATATTGACTGGCTCGATCGCTTTTGGTTCTGCCTGGTTTTTAGCGCTGGCTTGGGCGATCGCCGCTGTATTTTTTGTGTTCTCGACCAAAACTCAGATCTTGCCATTGGTGATCGGAGTTTGTTTGATCTGGGCTTTGTTGATGTTTATTGCTCGCACAGAAGTAGAAGCAATTAGTGATAACAAGATCCAACGTTTTTTTGCTTTAGCGTTGGTCGCAGCTCTGGGCATGGGTTTAGGTTGGCTGGCAGATAGCACCGTGCTCGGCAGTTTAGGGAATTCGATCATGCAGGTTAGCCCAAAATAAAATAGGGAGGCGATTAATCACCTCCCCACTTAAAGTTTTATTTAGACTCGTAAATCTAGTTTAAATCTAGTTAAATTTACTCTTCAGCCGTATCATCAGGTATTTCTTCTGGCTCAACCGCATCAACCGCATCAACAGCATCAACCGCATCAACCGTGATATCAGGAGACACATCATCAGCATCAACAGCGATATCAGGAGACACATTAGCAACGTCTTCAGATGTACCCTCAGAATCGGGTGAAACCGCACTGCCAGGTGGAGTATTCATCTGTTCACGATACTTAGCTGCCATCTCTTCTGCGCCAGTGTAGACAACTTGAGGATCGCGAACCATATCGCCTGGCTCAGCTTCCAACTGCTTAGTAGAAAGAGAAATTCGACCACGATCGGCATCTAGATCGATAATCATCACCTTGACTTCATCATTGACGTTGAAGACATTGTGAGGCGTATCGATGTGGTCGTGGGAAATTTCGGAAATGTGCAGCAGACCACTGACTCCACCAATGTCGATAAATGCACCGTAAGGCTTGATGCCGCGCACAACGCCAAGTACAACTTCGCCAACTTCTAGCTTGTTCATCTTGCGTTCCACTAAGGCGCGACGATGACTCAAGACTAAACGATTGCGATCTTCGTCTACTTCTAGAAACTTCAGTGGCAACTCTTCGCCAACTAAATCTTCTTTGGGTTTGCGAGTGCTGATATGTGAGCCTGGGATAAATCCACGCAGACCCTCGATCCGCACCAGTGCCCCACCGCGATTGGTCGCAAAAATTAGCGATCGAACCGTAGCATCTTCTTGCTGTAACTGGCGCACACGTTCCCATGCCCGCATGTACTCAATTCGACGAATCGAAAGCGTGAGTTGCCCTTCTTCATTTTCATCAGCGAGGATAAAAAACTCACGGGTGTCGTTGTTTTGCAGCACTTCTTCGGGCTGGTCAATACGATTGATCGACATTTCCTGAATAGGAATGTACGCGGCAGTTTTTGCACCGATATCAATCAGAGCGCCTCTTGGTTCAAGGCTAAAAACTGTTCCTGCCACGATGTCGCCAGGACTGAAGTGGTAGTCGTATTTGTCCAGCAAGGCGGCAAAGTCGGCATGAGTAAAGCCAACATTACTCGTGGAAGCATTGGCAGCAATGCCACCATTGGCAACATAATTGCCAACTTTATTAGAAGATTTGGTTGATTTAGTAGAGGTTTTCGTCTGATTGACCATACTGAAGTTTTCCTAGCGGGTTATCTCCTTAAGTTTTTACTCCTCCTAGAAATGTAGTAGCATCTGTGATAGCAGCGCGGTATACATCTCACGTCTGAACTAGTCTTGGTATTCACGCAGACTTAACACATGAACCCTAGGCTCGTTAGATATAGATTCAAAATTATAGCGCGATCTGGAAGAAAAGGTACTTAAACAGGTTAAGAGTATTTAAGCTGCGCCTGTTTTTACTAAGCTTTAACTTGTAATTCTAGAGGCATAGTTTTGGGTGATCCAATCCTGATAAGCCCCAGATTTGACTCGATCGACCCAAGCGGTATTACTCATATACCAATTAATTGTTTTCATTAGCCCACTATCAAAACTTTCTTGGGGTTGCCAACCTAATTCTCGCTTGATTTTATTGCAGTCGATCGCATAGCGGAGGTCATGCCCAGGGCGATCTTTGACAAAGGTAATTAAACTAGAGTGCTTGAAGTTTGGCTGTGGTGCAAGTCGATCGAGAATCGCACAGATTTTTTCGACCACTTCTAGGTTACTTTTTTCACTTTCGCCGCCGATGTTGTAGGTTTCACCAACTTGCCCTTCGGCTAAGACTAAGTTAATCGCATCACAGTGATCTTCAACATATAGCCAATCTCTGACATTTTGACCGCTACCGTAAACTGGTAATTGCTTGCCTTCTAGGGCGTTGAGAATTGTTAAGGGAATTAATTTTTCAGGAAATTGGTAAGAGCCATAGTTATTCGAGCAATTTGTCGTTAAAGTCGGTAACTTATAAGTGTGGTGATAAGCTCTGACTAGATGATCGGATGAAGCCTTAGAAGCAGCATAGGGACTATTTGGCGCATAGGGTGTCTGTTCTGTAAAAGCGGGTGCGGTAAAGCTGAGCGTGCCATAAACCTCATCAGTTGATACATGCAAAAACCGAAAGCGATCTTGCTGTTGCGGCGGTAAGTTCTGCCAATAAGATTTCGTCGCCTCTAATAACTGAAATGTGCCAACGACATTGGTTTGAATAAAGTCATCAGGTTTGACGATCGATCGATCGACATGACTCTCGGCGGCAAAATTTACGATCGCGTCGGGTTGATATTCTGCCAGCAAAAATTTTACAAATTCCAGATTACCGATATCAGCTTGAAAAAACTTGTAGTCTCGATCGAATTGCAATTCTGCTAGTGTTTGCAAGTTACCTGCATAAGTTAGCTTGTCAAGATTAATTATGTTTGCCCACTTGTTGCGTCTGGCACGCAGGATAAAGTTAGCCCCAATAAATCCCGCCCCACCTGTGACCAAAAATGTTTTCATGTATTTTTAAAAGATATCTCTCTTTTCATAACCCCACTTTAGCCACTCTTGCACTGCTTGGTCGAAGCTAGCATCGGGACTAACAGGATCGGCATTTGTAATGGCTTTGAGGGCTACAAACCAATGATCGGGGCTTTGTTTAAGCTCATGTAATATTAATGGAACCACAGCTTCTCCCATTGAGATAATTCTTAGGTGAGAAAAATTTAGTAGTTTCTTGGAGACAGAAGAATGACCAGCAGTTTCATCTTTCCATTGCTTGACTAAGTTTGAAAATTGCTTCTCAAATTCTATTTGTTTGATTCCATTTTGATGTTCAACGGAAATAACCATTTTATTTGCGAAAATTAAAGATGTATCGATCGGCTCAGATCCATATTAACCTAGATCCTGCCCAGCATCTACCGTGTGACTCAGGCAATGTCTCTGGGGTAAATCCTAGCGCAAACTAAGTAGCCTTGTCGTACAATAGGCAAGAGTCAACGTAAATTTTCCTGAAATCACGCAAAACAATTATGGTTCACTGGGATAACGAAAAAAATGGTAGCAAAAAGTACAAATCTTTTCAATTACCAGGAGCCAAACCCCATTACAACCCCGATCGACCAGGACAGGTAGAGCACATTAAACTGGATTTAGAGCTAGACATTCCCAACCAAACCCTAGAAGGAATCTGCCAGATCCGAATTAACCCTGTGCGTAGCGGCATAGTTGACCTGACGCTTGATGCCGTAAATATGCAGATCGAGTCAGTCAAAATCCTGAAAACGACCCAACACTTTGACTATGACGGTGAGTTTCTGAAAGTGCGCCTCAAGCAGCCAACAGTTGCAGGTGAAGTATTTACGCTCTCGATCGAATATGTCGTTGTTCAACCACAAAAAGGGATTTACTTTATCCTTCCCACCGAGCATTATCCTGATAAACCCACACAGGTATGGACTCAAGGCGAAGATGAAGATTCGCGCTATTGGTTCCCATGTTTTGACTATCCTGGACAATTGGCGACATCAGAAATCCGAGTGCGCGTCCCAGGTAATATGATCGCGATTTCCAATGGTGAATTAGTCGAAGTCAAAGAGAAAGGCAAAGATAAAATCTATCACTGGTCGCAGAAACAGATTCATCCTTCTTATTTGATGACATTGACCGTGGGTGACTATCTCGAAGTTAAAGATGAATGGCGCGGGATTCCTGTTAATTATTACGTGGATAAGAATCGCACCGCCGAGGATGTGATCTTGACCATGGGCAAAACGCCGCGCATGATCGAGTTCTTTAGTCAAAAATATGGCTATGACTATCCCTATCCCAAATATGCCCAAGTTTGCGCTGCCGACTTTACCTTTGGTGGGATGGAAAATACCTCCACTACAGTTCTTACTGATGCTTGTATATTGGATGCCCGTGCTTCGATCGACAATCGCGGTTCCGAAAGCCTAGTAGCGCATGAACTCGCCCATCAATGGTTTGGCGATCTGGTTGTGATCAAGCACTGGTCTCACGCTTGGGTGAAAGAGGGTGCTGCCACTTATGCCGAAGTCCTGTGGACAGATCATGAATACGGGGCAGAAGATGCCGCTTATTATCGCTTGGGTGAAGCACGCGGCTACTTTAGTGAAGACTCTGGTCGCTACCGTCGTCCGATGGTGACACACGTTTACCGCGAGGCGATCGAACTATACGATCGACACATCTATGAAAAGGGCGGCTGCGTCTATCACATGCTGCGAACTGAGCTAGGTGAAGAGCTATTCTGGAAATCGATCCATACTTTTGTTAACGACAACGCGCACAAAACTGTTGAGACGATCGATCTGATCAGATCGATCGAAAAAGCATCAGGTAAGAATGTGCTTTTCCTGTTCGATCAATATGTGTTTCGCGGTGGACATCCTGAATATAAGCTTGGCTATAGTTGGGATAACGACAATAACCTCGCAAAAGTCACGGTCACACAGACTCAAGACGATCTCTTCGATCTAAAGCTGCCGATTGCCTTTGGGTTTGTCGAGCCGAAATCAGCCGAGAAGTTAGCTGAAAATCCAGATGAATTACCAGTACTATCACTCAAAACCTTCACCGTCAGAGTATTTGAGAAAGAGCAAGCATTCTATTTCCCATTAGAAAGTAAGCCCAGCTTCATCAGTTTCGATCATGGCAATAACTATCTCAAACAAGTCACACTTGAATATGGCTTAGCCGAACTCAAAGCTGGCTTGCAGTTCAATCCCGACCCATTGGCAAAGATCCAGTGTGCTGAAGCGATTGCCAAAAAAGGTGGACTCGAAGCCGTGAGAGCTTTGGAGAAATCCTTATTGGAAGAGACTTTTTGGGGAGTGCGGGTGGAAGTCGCACATGCCTTGGCTGAAATCAAACTAGACCAAGCATTTACAGCTTTAGCCCAAGGCTTAGCAGATACCGATGCCAGAGTTCGCCGTACTGTAATTACCAATCTCGCTAAGACTAAAACTCAAGCCAGCTTGGATTTGATTAAACCCTTCGTCAAAAAAGGCGATCCGAGCTACTATGTCGAAGCCACCGCCGCAGACTGTACGGGCGATCTAGCCGCCGCGCTCAGTCACGATCGAGAACCAAGTAAGGTAATCAAACTTTTAAATACCGTACTCAAAGAGAGAGCTGGTTGGAATGAAACAGTCCGCTCTGGGGCGATTTCGGGTTTATCCAAACTCAAAGATGCGGATGAGGCGTTAGAGATCGTCCTGAAATATACTGCGCCTGATGTGCCGTACTATCTGCGTCTGAGCGCAATTCGATCGCTTGGGGCAATGGGTAAATCTCAATCCAAATCCAAAACCGCACAGATTCTCAATCGCTTACAGTCGATCGCCAGAGAACCTCTATTCCGCACGCAAATGTCTGTGGTGATTGCGTTAGGACAAGTCGATAGTCCCGCCGCAATTGGGATTTTGCAGTCTTTTGCAAACCAAGAAACCGATGGCAGAATCAAACGCATGGCAGAAGAAGCAATCCAACGAGTCCAAAAAGCAATCGGCAAAGATGAAGGCTTCAAACAACTGCGCGAAGAATTCGATCAACTTAAAAAAGAGAATCAGGAGTTAAAGAGTCGGTTAGAATCGATCGAAGCAAAGGCGGCATCGAAATCTAGTAAGTAAGAGTCAAGCCAAAAGGATTATAGAACCCATTTGACATCTTAAGAAGAGGCTTGCAGCCTCTTAAGCATTAGTCGGATAAATCGTAATCTCTGGTGGGATGTTTTCTGAGCTAAATCTTAGTTGTACATCGCGTACCTTAGAAAAATTTTTTGTCCCTAAAATTCAAAATTGATAAGGTTTGGTATTTGCTTTTAACTTCAAACTGTATTACATAAGAGTTTACCAAAAAGTAAATGATCCCATTACTTAAGAAAATTGCTGCTATAGGAGTGGGCGATCCCAGTGATTTCTAAGGTAAATAAAGGATCGATTATTTTCTGACTGTCTCATATTTCAATAAGAATTTCAATCTAGCTTTTGTCGCAATTTTTTTAACTGTAGTTGCTAGCACCACTGCTTTTAACTTCAGTCAAGCTGACGCACAGACTCAACTTGATCAATCACCCCGCGCTCAAGAAATTCGCAAAGTTGGTAAGCTGGTAGTTGGTATTTCTGGTCCCTATGAACCAGCAGTTTTTACTGATCCCAGTACTGGTAAATGGGTAGGGTTTGATGTTGATATTGCTCAGGCGATCGCGGCTAAGATTGGCGTACCAATTGAATGGAAAAACACAGTATTTGAAGAATTATTGCCCTCACAAGCATCAGGAAAATTCGATTTAACCTTGTCTTCCATCACCATTACTCCAGAACGTCAAAAAACACTTGATTTCTCGGAAGGCTACTTTAAGGCAGGCTTATCTCTAGTTGTAAATCGTTGTAATAAATCAGTAACTAGTACGAAAGATTTAATGGGTCGGTCAGTAGGAACAACAAAAGGCACAACCAGTGACAAGTATGTGCAAAATCTTAAAACAAATGGGGCAAAAATTACCATCAAACAATATGCTGGTGAGCGTGAAATGCTAAGCTCTTTGCGGGATGGTGATGTTGATGTCGTGGTTAATGGTTCGATCAATTCTGGGGTGATTTTAAAACGGGCTTCCGACTTAAAGTTTGCTGGTGAACTGATTCAGCCTGAATTTATTGGTGTTGCCGTCAAAAAAGGTGATCGGGAATTGTTAAAGACCGTCAATGGTGTTATCCAAGAATTTCGCTCTCAAGGCAGACTTAACTCTTTGTTTGAACGTTGGTTAAATTCTCAACAAGGCTAATTAATGCGTACTTTTTACCTAGTGGGAGTAGCGATATCTATTTCGTTGCAAGCCTGAACTATTCTCTGGTAGTGTTCCCACCGCCGCGATCGACACACCAGTAATAACCAAACTCACAATCAGTAAGACTAAGCCCATTAAAATAGAACCACATACCCCAACCGCAGGCACCACGATTAATGTCAGTGAATTTATAGAAATTGGCAGAGATTGCTGTGACTTTGTCACAGTTCTGGGTTAAATAAGTTCGCGTTATGTTAAAGCTGGCGATCGCATTTCGAGCGCTTTTTTGTGAGTGATAATTTTGGGTTGGTGGGGGCGCATCACCCGTTCCCACAGGTTGCGTGAGAATTTAAAAATCATGGGCGTAAAACAAGATTAAGACTCAATCGTAATCTAGACTCATATTTATTGTTTTAAGCTTAGCTAGGTAAAACACCATAACATAAACCCGACAAGCTAAAGTTAAGGAGCCTCACTTACAAAAGAGTTATGTTAATTCCATCTGTCGGTTCTGAATTTAAGTCTGGGTTTGTCGCTTTGGTAGGGCGACCGAATGTGGGTAAGTCCACTTTGCTCAATGCTCTGATCGGGCAAAAGATCGCGATTACCTCTCCTACAGCTCAAACTACGCGGAATCGATTACGGGGCATTTTAAATTTAGCGCAAGCCCAAATTGTTCTAGTCGATACACCTGGTATCCATAAACCCCACCATTTGTTAGGCGAAGTATTGGTAAAAAATGCGATTGGAGCAATTTCCTCGGTCGATTTAGTGGTTTGGTTGGTCGATGCCACTTCAAGTTTGGGTAATGGCGATCGATACGTCGCGGAAGTTATTCAGCAATCCAAAATTCCTGCGATCGTGGGATTGAATAAAATTGATGCGATTGGTGATACGCCTGGGATTTATGAGGGCTATGCCGACTTCGCCAAAACATCAGGTTGGGATTTGATCGATATTTCGGCATTGACAGGCGAGGGATTGGAACAGTTGCAACAGATGTGCTGCGATCGACTTCCACATGGGCCCTGCTACTATCCCCCCGATCTTGTCACCGATCAGCCTGAGCGTTTTATTATGGGGGAATTAATTCGAGAGCAAATCCTTTTACTTACCCGTGAAGAAGTCCCGCATTCGGTGGCGATTAGTATCGATCGAGTTGATGAGCAAGCCAAAATCACCAAGGTAATGGCAACTATTCACGTCGAACGAGATTCCCAAAAAGGGATTGTGATTGGCAAAAAAGGCGCGATGCTCAAAGAGATTGGCACTAAAGCTAGAGAACAAATGCAGAAATTGATTATGGGTAACGTGCATCTAGAGCTATTTGTCAAAGTCCAACCCAAATGGAGATCGTCGCAGTGGCAACTAACCGATCTCGGCTACAAAGTCGAGCGATAGTACTTCGAGGGCTATGTTAAGAAGCGGCGACAAGACTCAAATCTTGGGGTGATAGGTTGTTATGGATCACTTGTCCATCGCGGAACCAAACAATCCGACGAGTGGCGCGACCGACATCTAATTCATGGGTCACAATTACGACTGTGATTCCACCTTGATTCAATTCCGTAAATAAATCGATCACCTCCCTCGTAGTGTGTGAGTCCAGTGCCCCAGTCGGTTCATCCGCCAGTAAAAGTACAGGTTGATTGACGATCGCTCGTGCAATTGCCACCCGTTGTTGCTGACCACCAGACATCTCATTTGGTTTATTCTTGAGGCGATGTCCCATCCCTACCCGTTTAAGCGCATCCGCCGCTCGATCGACCCGTTCATTTCCCTTTATACCCGCATAAACCATCGGCAGCATGACATTTTCGATCGCGCTGAGTTGAGATAATAAATGATACTGCTGAAACACAAAGCCAATCTTGAGATTACGGGTTTTAGCTAACGCCGCTTCCGATAGATTTGCGACATCCTCACCATCGAGATAGTATTGCCCCGAAGATGGACGATCTAGGCAGCCAATCATATTCATTACTGTTGACTTACCCGAACCAGAAGCTCCCATAATGGCGCAATATTCACCCTGATTAATTTCAAGATTGACATTATCCAAAGCGATAACCTCAGCATCGCCTGCACCATAGATCTTGTAGATATGCTCTAACTTGATAATTGTTTTTTGCGGTACTGGGATATCGATCGAAGGTTGGGAATCGGTAAGCATATGAGTAGATCGGATTACTAATGGGAAAAAGTCTTTGGCTAAGAACTTTGGGGCACTTCAGCTAGGCACTCCTTAATGCCACAATCGGATCGAGCTTTGCGGCTTGCTTGGCAGGTACAACACCAAAGAATAGCCCAATCGCCCCAGAAACTCCCACCGCTAGGGTAATTGCTCCCATTGATACGCCTGCCTTGAGCGGAGTAAAAGTTCCCACGATCAAAATGCCTGACACGCCGACCCCAGTCCCAATCAATCCACCCGCGACCGATAGAATCACAGCTTCGATCAAAAACTGAGTGAGGATATCAGACTGGGAAGCACCGACTGCTTTACGCAAGCCAATCTCAGATGTTCTTTCTGTAACTGATACCAGCATAATATTCATAATACCAATACCTCCCACCACCAGCGAGATTGCCGCGATTGCCGCCAGCAGAAGGGTAAGCGCATTCGTAATATTACCAACGATTTCGAGTGCATCTTTTTGCGTGCGAACCGTGAATGTCACTTCATCAGAGGCACTGCTGGTATTTCTGTGTCGCAGCCGCAATAAATTGGTGATTTGAAATTTTGCCGTTTCAACGTTGGTGTTATCCTTAGCGGAGAGCGTAATCACCTGCACAGCAACTCCATATGGAGAAGTCCGTCCGATAATGCGGCTGGTCATAGTCGAGAATGGCATAAATACGGTGTCATCTTGGTTTGCACCGAGAAATGCGCCCTTTTCATCCATGATCCCGATCACTTCAAAGCTGATGTTTCTAATCCTGATCTGCTGTCCGATCGCTTCACCATTCCCAAATAAATCTTTGGAGATCGAACTTCCCAACGTCACAACTCTGGCATTACGTTTAACATCATCGGCTGTGATAAACCGACCTTGTTTGACATCAGCATTTCTCACAGGGCTATATTCTGGCGTTGTCCCAATTAAAGAAGCACGTTTGGCATTATTACGGTAGGTCGCTAGCTCTGAGCCATTAAGTTGAGGTGCAACTTTATCAACGGAAGGCACTTGGGTGGCAATTGCTTCTGCATCAGCCAAAATTAAGCGGTTAGGCGGCGCGATCGTATTGCGACGAGCATTATCTGTGCCTGGCAAAATAAATAGGACATTTGTACCCAATGACTGAAATTGGCTTTCAGCATAGATCTTTGCCCCCTGCCCCACTCCTACCATGGCAATCACCGAGGCATTCCCAATGATGATGCCCAGCATGGTCAAGCCACTGCGTAACTTGTTAGCTGTGATGGTTTTACCCGCCATTTTTAAACTTTCAACAATATCCATGAATACTTTCGCTAAGATTGGGGTGGCTACTTTATTAAGGGTAACTCATGGCAATGATTCGGACAAAATTAGTCGGCGATAATCCCGACAGGCAACAGTAGAATGAGAGTCTCAGCACTCTTCAGCAGCAGCCTAACCAATGACAAATCAATGGGTTTCAACGCTTGTTTAAGAAAGTGTCCGAACTTCCAAATTATTGTAATAAGAACAAACATCTTAAATTGTCATGAGGTGATTGTAGCTTTTTCGATTCAGAGATCGTTGCTATGATGTGAGTAAATAGATTGTAAAGAAAGTTTAAGATCATCCATCAGAAATATATGCAGCTAACTCGGATTGATATGAATAGTTGGATTATGCAGATCGCGGGACAGACGGTGCTGATTGACCCCTGGCTGCTCGATCCACTGGTATTTTATGGCAAGCCTTGGCTATACGAAGCCTATCATGTCCATCCTCCCGCTTTCACCCCCGATACCTTGCCCAAGATCGACTTGATCCTGATTTCGCAGGGATTGGACGATCATTGCCACAGACCGACTTTAGCCAAACTCGATCGATCGATTCCAGTAGTAGCTTCACCCGATGCCGCGAAAGTAGTTAAGCAACTGGGCTACTCGCAGGTTACGGCAATCACCAACTGGGAGAAGTATATTTTTGTCGATCGACTCCAAATTACCGCTATTCCTGGAGCAATTGTGGGAGCGCAGACGGTGGAGAATGGCTATCATCTCAAAGACATCTCAATGGGTGAATCGATCGGTGAAACAGCATATTATGAACCGCATCTATTTCGGGCGGAAGTCCAAATGGAGCAACGCATTCCTACAGTTGATGTCGCGATTGCACCTGTAATTGCCCAAGTGTTTCCCCTGTTGGGCGAAGTTGTCCAAGGTCCACAGCAAGCACTTCAGCTAGTCAAAACCCTACATCCTCGTGTTTTTGTGCCGACGACAATTGGTGAGGTGACCGTTACAGGCTTACTACCAATGCTGACTAAATCCTATGGGAGTGTGGCAGAGTTCCGCGAGTTGTTACTAAATTCAGGCGAGCCAACTGAACTATTAGAACCACAACCAGGTGAAACTCTCAATATTTTGTAGCTATACTGATATGTCTAATGAACTACTAAGCGGAAGTTAATTCAGTCATGTTCACGCTGAAGATGCTGAACAATGTAGGAAGATGTGATACACAGTTATCGAGCCATATTTGTCTCGTTCATGCTCACTGACCCATACATCAGGTATAGAAGAGGGTAGAACTTGAACCTTCTGCAATAGCTGTTTGATGCCCAAATCGTTATGTGGGTCTGTTGCAAAACTTCGCTTTAATTCTGTTTCCCAATAACTTGCAGCATCACTTTGGACGTACCCCACCATTGCTGCTTCTGGATATTGTGATGCGTACACTCCTTTGACAAAGCAATGTAATCCATCTTTACCAACATATTTGCTGATAGGGTAGCCATTTTTCCGTAATCGCTTGGCTTCAAATATATATTTGGGTCTTGGGCGACTGTGACCACTGACCACAACTAAATCTAATCTTCGTCTCTTTTTGCCTTTACGCTCTTCAACGGCAATCGGTTTCTCTTCATCAATAGAATATCGATCAAATTTTTCTGGTGTAGAGGGATTATCAAGCCTTTTTTCGATCGCTTCAACTATTAGCCCTGTAATCTCTTCTTCCATAAGATTGTAATGGATCTCTGGTAAGGCATCTTGATAACCCCAAGCCAGAAGCTGATGGGCATCTCGCCGAAATCCATAATCATACGCATCTAAAGTAACCGAGTTAAGATTATCTGATCCCATTATTGAAGCACCTCATGTTGTCCACGTTTTGCAGAGAGGATTTCCGCAATAATATCGTCAGCATCATTCAGGGCTTGGGTTCTAGTCCAGTCAATCAAACGCGGCGACTTACAGATATAAACCTTTGAATCCTCAAATATACGAAGACTTCTCTGTACATAGACCCATTGACTAAACCGCTGTTTAGCTTTCTCTTGAATGTGATTCAAAAACAAAGATAAATCTCCCTGCGCTTTTTCAACAGTTACGTCCATTGAAGTAGAAGTGTCTGAACGGACAAACTCTATTGAACATACGATCAATTGTTTTGAATAGGTCAACTCAACTTTGTGTCGAATCCCACTTCCTTCAGTAAATTTATCAAGCTCATCTTTGAGATGAAGCCCATATTCTTGTAGATGATATTCACTTGGAGAGGCAGTTGCAGGAACAACTGATTTTCCCTTATTTAGTTGGAATCTTACAGAAACAAACTCTCTTGTAATAATTCCTATGTTTTTAGGTACTGATAGAAGTTTTTCAACAGTATCATCTAATAACTGCTGAAGGGAGGCATCTGAGGTATCTGTAAATTCTTCCAAATATGCCAATCTCTTTTGTAGTTGTGATAACTCTATGATTTGTTGATCTGAAAAATCAGGAATTGGAATCGACTGTAAATCTTTTGGATAAATTCTGCTACGTCCTACTCCCCATGAAGGACTTTTAAAAAATAGAAAATATCGAATCAAGCTAGAATTTAGAAAAACTGATACTGCACGCAAATAATCTGCATCAGTTTGATCTGCGGAAATTCCGATTTGAGGAGTTGGAATTACAAAATCTACATCACTATAAATACAATCTCCTGATGCTGCCTTAATGATTATATGCGGAGCTTTAGCCAATACAAATGGAAGACTACGCCCCTCTCTAACAAAAAAAGAATCTTGAGGTACTAAATTAAGCGTACTCTCTGGAATAGCAAAGTGAAAAGTCGTTCGTGATGTCTCAAAACCGATAATTCTAGAATTAACATCAATTGTTTTACATCCTGATAAATAAGGAGCAGATTCTATTTCATTTCCAGAATTTTTTTGCTTTATATGTAATCCTTGATGACAGTGCCAATTTTTACTTTTTACAAAATCGCCTAAAGTAGTAGGAAATAGTTTCTGTAAACGCTTGAGAACTTTCGAGTCACGAAAGTTACCCCATAATGCAATTTTCCAAACTAACAAATCACCTGTTTCTGCGTCTTTGGGCGAGATAGTTGATATTTCATTTTCATTAATAGTAATTGCCCATGTTGTTTGGTTATTTTTCTGCTTCCAAGGACGATTTGCAATTTGATTGAGAATCATCGGAGCATAGTGAATAATCGCTGGTTTTTCTATCCCAAATTTTGCTTTGTTATAAATCAGAGTTGCCGCAGGTTCTTCACCTCTACCACCAAATAAGACATAAGCCAGATGTGAAAAATTAGTAATTCTCGCAATAGAATGATCTATAAAAAAAGCTTTTCTATACTTTTCAGATTCATGATTAAATAGGCTATTCGCATGGATAAGCAGACCTACATATCCATCTGAATCTAGTAGATCAATTACTCGCCAGCTAAAGGCTTCACAAACACGATTTCCTGTAGCAGGTCTTTCTTTTATATTTTTCTTCATCCAAGAACGAGCTAAGTCCTCGTTAACTGTCTTTGGCTTGAGTTCGATCCAAGGGGGATTACCCACAATCCAATCAAATTTTTTATTCTGCTCCCAGAAATCTGACTCATCATCAAAAAAATCACATTCAAAGATTTGTGTGTTATGAAGTGAAGGAAACTTAAATAGTTTATTGCGATGCAAATCGGGAGGATCGATATAATTTAGCAATGTCAAGATCAGACTGAATTCAGCGACATAACAAGCTTCTTTATTTCTTTCTATACCATAGAGGCTTTCACACAGAATTTTCCGTAGCTCTGTAGGCTTCAGTTTATTGTTCGGGCTTTGTGCTAAGGCTAGTTCAATTAATCTGCGATAAGCTAGTACCAGAAATATTCCAGAACCACAACATGGATCGAGAATTTTCATACCACTCTGCAAGGGCTTAGATTCCTCTAATTCACACAATAGATAATCTGCTACAGGTTCAGGAGTATAAACCGCACCATCTTTTTTACCTGTTCCTTGTGAATGCAAAAACTGCTCATAGATAGAGGATAAGGTTTCAACAGGAATATAAGAAAAGTCATAAGCTTCAAAGTCTAGATGTAACTGCCCTGAAGCAGGATCATCCCCCTTGAATGTTGAAGCAACTAGGGACACAATGTCATCGCTCAATATTGTTTCAATATTGGAAGGTAAAGGGAAAATGGCACCATTAAAGCGATTTTCTAAAACTTCAGTCAAATGAAGCAATCCGACTAGAGTTGCATTACGACCTAGTACTGCATTCAAACTTAGGTCGTTTTCTGCAAGCCATTCATTTGAAAGAATCCCTCGATCATAGAGATAGCGGATATAGACATACTTTCCAATCAATGCATGAATGATGGGTAAATCCAACTCCCTACTCTTCAGATATTTTTCTAATTCTTTAAGGTTTTTAAGTAAGTGTGTATCTACCCTTTTTTCAGGAGTAATATACTTTGCTTGAGTTTCCCAAATTCTGCCAGAATCGATAGAATCAGATCTAAAGTCTGCAAGCTGATCGCGGATACTCTCAAAGGTGAGATCGATAACCTCTTTAATTTCTTTGACTAAACCGTTCTTTTCGTTTTTTATAGAAAAGTCAAATCCCGTATAAACTCTAATTTCATTGGGAAGGAGAATAATCAAGAAAGGTGCATTACCTAAGTTCCATAATCTCTGATGAATCTCTCTAGCCTCATCCCTAGTTTTAGCTTCAGCCACATACACTACAGGACGGGGTGGAAGGATTTTCTGCTCTGGGGGACAGGTTTGAAAAAGGTAGGCTCCTTGAACTCCAGCTTTCTTAGCTGCACGGAAAAGATGCTCAGTCAATGGCTCCTGCGAAGATTCGCTAGTAGCACGATAATTTTGCGACTGGGCATATCCAAGTTCATCTAAGAGTTGATCTAGGTTCAGGAAAATACTCCCAATACAATCTCAATTCTCTATGTATGGCTACAGGCATTGCAGCAATTTAGAGCAATTTTTGAATTAAGTTACGTTTAACAGTCTAGTACATAGGATCTACTAGCATCAACCATTCTTCTAGAAAAGATCTTCAAGCGAAAGAGATGATCAGATAGCCGTCTTGAAACTTTGCGCCTGTGGCGGGTTTACCTGCTAATTCTGGCGGGAGAAAGAGATTGCGCCTTTGGTCGCCTGCTTCGATTGTGACTTCGGGCCCAGATTGGATCAGCTTAACTTGGCGTTTATCAAAAGTGGGTAGAAATAGTTGGACTTGTTGGGTCGAGATTTCAATTGTCACAGGTCTGATCGATCGACTAGGTGATAGGCGATCGTCGATCGAAAGTT
>Ga0209490_10002132_pt1 | contig 18860 bp, 17 predicted proteins | sample MAT06_FD_187209 | JGI IMG/M metagenome (GOLD analysis project Ga0209490, IMG submission 187209) | Freshwater microbial communities from Lake Fryxell liftoff mats and glacier meltwater in Antarctica - MAT-06 (SPAdes) (version 2) | ecosystem: Environmental > Aquatic > Freshwater > Ice > Liftoff... | reverse complement strand
AGCTACCTTATCTTTGTCTTAAGACTATTTCAGAGTTTTGAGATTGATTATTTTGGGGATTGGTGGCAGTCATTCGCACTCGATATCGAGTTCCAGAAGTTAATCTATTTGCTTCAGGTATTTCCACCCTAAATATTCCTTGTCTATTAGCACGAACCGTAGTATTTAATATGGTTTGAGATGTTTCTATGATGCCAAGTACTGAACTCAGTGCCTCAACAGAGACTTTGATGTTGGCATTGGCAAGAGTCTCACCTAATAGAGTAACAGGTAGGTTGACGGCAGCATTATTATTGAAATTAGTAATTTTAGGTTGTAGGGTTAGGTTGTTATTGTTCGCATTATCGGAATTAATAGCGATCGCTCGATTAAAATCTTTGGTAGTAGAATTGGCACCTTGTTGAGAAAAAGTAACTCGTAGTCTGCCGTTACCTTGTCTATCATTCCGCCGAATTGTATAACGCCCTTCATAAACTCCATTGCGGACTTCGGACATAGCTATGGGTCGATTCTGGTTTAACCCTTCCACCGTATATCTAGCTGTCACTCTATCTGTACCAAACGCCCTTACCAATAATTCATCCCCTGCGATTAAGGAGTTGGTATTTGTTTCAATTTTGTCTATGACCAAACTGGAGTTATTATTGCCGTTACCTGAATTAATAGCGATCGCCCGATTAAAATCTCTATTAACAGAATTTGCCCCTTGTTGAGAAAAAGTGACTCGTAGTCTGCCGTTACCTTGCCTATCATTTCGCCGAATTGTATAACGCCCTTCATAAACTCCATTGCGGACTTCGGACATAGTTATGGGTCGATTCTGATTTAACCCTTCCACCGTAAACCTCGCTGTCACTCTATCTGTACCAAAAGCCCTTACCAATAATTCATCCCCTGCGCTTAAGGAGTCGGTATTTGTTTCAATTCTGTCTATATCTAAATTTGAGGCTACTGGTGGCGTAGAGATAGAATCAATGCTACCAATAGATAAAGGAGGTAAGTTACTATTGCCTAATCGAAATAGAGTTTGATAGGTTAATGCCGCAACTTCGCCTCTACTTGCCAGATTATTGGGAGAAATCTGACGGGCATCTGGAAAGTTAACAATAATGCCAGCACTAGCTGCTTTAGATATGCTTTCTCTTGCCCAATCCGGAACTGCTTGACGGTCAGAGAAACGTTCTAGTTTACTAGCATTAGGGCTAAATTTATTACCAAGAGCCTTTGCTAAAATCACTAATGCCTGTGCTCTAGTAATCCGTTCTTCGGGGCGGAAAGTACCATCAGGGAATCCTGTAACCAAGCCTGAGTTGCTAACGGCACTGATGGCAGGACTTGCCCAGTAATTAGAGCGGACATCAGTGAAGCTACTATTATTATTGCTAGGAGGAAGGTTAAATGCTCTTACAGCGATCGCCGCAAATTGGGCACGAGTAATATCAGCACTGGGCTTAAATGAACCATCGGGGAAGCCACCAATAATACTGCGATCGGCAAGGGTGCTAATGTACTGTTCTGCCCAGTTACCTCGAGTATCCGAAAAGTTGGAGTTTTGAGCAAATACTTGTGGTGCCAATATTAATGTACTTAACCCACATAATAAGACTGTACTGCTTAGTTTATTCATAAATTATTACTCAAGACCTTATATTAAATTTTTTGTTAAATTTGTAAATTAAATTATTAAGTAGGTGTTTGCCAACTTCCCAAAATATACTATTCAATCAATACACTTCTACTGACAATAATTATTTGCTAACTTATACCCTCAGACTTAACACAATTTGGTATAGTTCCTATGAAATACTTGGGTATAACGAATCTATCTCGCTTTCCAGCTTAGGTCATCCTCCAAAGGGTATATGCGCTGATGAATCGGGACTGCAAGTGTTAAAACTATTTGAGATCAATGCGATCGCTTAATCACGATAAGGATCATCACTATCAATTTCAAATACAGGTGCAACCTTAACCTGATGTCCATTTTTGCGAGTTTGAATCTTTTGTAAATTAGATTTGAGCCATCCCAATATATCTTCAGGTTCTAGTTGTTCAACTTGATTAATTTTACTAAGTATGGTTTCTTGATCAAAATCAGCGATCGCATCCTTAATCTTAACCGATGATAAACTCGAATCCATCTGTCGCAATCGCCATACCATCGCTTCCGCAAAGGGCATATCCATTTGAGGTTGATATAAATTTCTGCCATCTTGCCCCCGCATTACAGGTGGGCGAGGAAACTTCAGAAATACAGGTTGAGTAAAATGAGGATGGCGCACCATAAGTTCACCCTTGGGCAAAGTAGCTAGTTTGGTTTTAACCGCACTAGAAAGAGTGCCATACCCTGGAGTAGCTAATTCATCCATATCCATCCGCCCATATAATCCCGTCCCACAATTTCCGACTATACGTTTATGCACTTGCGATCGGAACTGTTGAGCCGAAAAAAGAACTTCTCCTAGATAACGTCCACGTTCGGAAATATCCAATAACGTGCGCTTCAAATAGCTATCTTGACCATCAGAAGATGCATATTTATTTAACTCATCTACAAAAATTACAACTCGCTCTACACCCAAATTATTCTGTTCTAGAGATTCTCGGATTTTGCTGACAATTCGAGTAAAAACCAGATCCTGAGCAGTTTGATCAAGATTTGCTACATCAATTACATAAACATAATTCTTCTGAAAGTTTCCCCAAGGTAAGTCACTAACGCGATCGCCATTACCCACTAATCCTTTACAGCGATTGGTAATATTCATTAACCGATTGCGAACTTTATAGATCGTGGCAATGTGATGACTATGCCATTCCTTTTTATTTTCCATTTCCATATCCTCAATCACCTGCTTAAACCATTCTTCAAGGCGTTGGAAATTAGTAACTTTAATCCCTAAAGTATATTTTTGATCGGGAGCACGAATTACCTTCTCTTCAATTAATGCTAATACTGCATCGGCTTTGGCATCAACATCATCACGATTGAGCAGAACTTCGGCATACTCAAAAATTTCCCTTAATCCCCATTGCAAAACCGAAACATTATGCATCAAGTCAGGGTGGGTTCGCAGGGTATTCAGGTTATAGCCATCAGGCTTATAGGGGGCGTAGTACTGAACATTAGGAAAGGGAAGAGCAGGGATTCCCAACTTATCGTAAATGGCTAACTCATCATCGGTGAGCTTTCCTGATTCTGTAGGTGGTAGATCTAAATAGAGTAAATCAGGTCCTTTCACATTAAAAAATACAGCAGCTACGCTTTTATCTGGATCATTCGGATAGTAGTGAGTAAAAATGCTTTTTAAGAGAAATTCGACTAAAGAAGTCTTAGTTGCTAAACCAGAAACTCCAGTGATGTTAAGGTGGGCGGCTTCTGGTCCCAATAGAAAATCCGCATCTAAATAAACTGGAGAGTTCATCCCACCTTTGACATAAACTCCCACAGGAATTCCCCGTTTTTGGTAGTACTCATCCATCCGCAGAGACATAATTACCGATTCATCATCAGCAAGATAAACGGAACCAATTGGCACTGGTTGCAGTGGCTCCTCTGGCTCCATTCTCAGGACGGCAGCTTTGTATGCTCGTATTTCGGGGCGGATCGTTGGTGCATCGTCTGCCAATTGAGGACTTTGATCGGCTCCGATGTAATCATGTAGGGCAGAGACTAAATCTGTGTATCCATGCGCTTCAACCACAATTCCGTAGGTATCCCATTCTGTGGCATTGGCTTTACCAAAATTACGTCGTGATGGTTGTGGCACCGTAACTTTAACAATTGTCCCAATCCCGACTGGTGAGTTCAATTCTGTCCAAAAGTTAAAGGTGTCGGGGGTATTGGGGCTACTTTCCGTAGCAAATACTCTACCAATTAGCTGTGACATTGAATTCCTATTTTATTTTTAATTATGCTATTAAATTAGTATTTTAAATTACTCTTCAAGATTAGTGATAGTTAGTTGTCGCAAGCTTTAATCTCCTAAGAGCATGATCTAGTTATGGCTCAAAGCTCAAAATACTCATACTCCACATATTCAACTTAAACTAGGGTTTTGTATTGTCTGTATGCCTAAAGCAAGCTAATCTATGAATAGCTAACCTAGGAGCAAATGATTGATCAAAATCCAGCTATAACTCAAGCTTTAGTAAATGATACTTCGCCAGATGAGGAGTTGTTTCATCCTGATCCTGAACTAATGTTGAGGCTTTTAAGCTCTGAAAATATTTTAGAGAGAATGCAAGCCACACGAGCCTTTTGTGAGATTCAAGATCATAGAGCGATTCCTAAGCTAATTTTGCTACTAGAAGATACTTGTACTCTAGTTAGGGTTAGTGCAGCATACGCTTTGGGTCGTAATCCTGTTTTGTCTTCAGATTTTTTATCTCAATTTTTACCTGAAATTTCTACTGAATTCTCCATAGTTGATTATCTAATCACTAAACTCAATAATGAGTGGAATGGCTACGTGCGTAAAGGGATTGTGTGGACATTAGGGAATTATAAGGATGCTAGAGCTTTAAATCCTCTGGTTTCAGCATTGAAGTATGATATTTCGGCAGTGAGGCTTTGGGCTGCTAGTGCCTTAGGGCAATTAGGGCAACTTGAGGCAATTAATGCTGTGACTGAGGCTTTAGTTGGCGATCGCATGTCTGGAGTTAGAAGTAATTGTGCATGGGCATTAGGGAAATTATTACTCAAAGTAAGCGATCGCTCTACCAAAAATGAAGATTATCAAGCTGCAATAGATGCCCTAATTGATGCCTTAGATGATCTAGATTTAGGCGTACAGAGTGATGCCAAAACTGCCCTCCGCAGGCTAGGCGATCCCCGTGGACTAAAGGTTTTAGAAAAAATCGACTATGAACTGGGCTATTGCGACTATCCCGCTTAGCTTTTTAATCTTTAGATTTAGGTTTCCGTTTTTTGCGTAAATAATTCAGCCCAAATATAGTCCCCAACATTGAGACTCCAATTACAGGCGAAAATTCAAAGGGGACTGGGGTAAAAGCAATGTTACTAACTTCAACCTGACTAGAAACGATAAAGTCATCAATATCTACAACCCCGATCGCAATCGTGTTACTTCCCGCTAATAAAGCTCCCGAATTGAAAGGTAAAGTAGAACTAAAAGTGGTGAAGTTACCATTCAGCAATACAAATATTAAATCAGTGTTATCACTATCAAAGTTGGGGATTGTCAAGTTAAAGCTAAGAATATCTCCAGCCGCCGCCATAAATGTTTGTTTAATAGCTGAACCTTCCTGTGCTTCTCCACCAAGATCAAGGGAGATATTGCTAACCCCTAAAAAAGCTTGTAAAGCCCCCGCCGCCGAAGTTGGATTTGTACCTGAAAAGTTTAAATTTGTTGAATCATTATCACCATTAGCGATTGTTGCATTACTCAAGGATGCCTGAGTTGGAGATCGCAGAACATCTCCTGAAGATAGCCAATTTGAGCTAGTGAAATCAGATATAAAACTAAAAGCATGAATTGGATAAGCGATCGCCATGCTCCCAAACATACCTAAACTAGTAGCCACCAAATAATTAGTACGCATAATAATTAAAAAATAAAGTTTGCTGATTGATTCAAAGCAGAAGTGGTAATGCCGTTGACAGTAATATATGACCTTGGCACAAAAATGGAGCCAGATGCATCTTGATCTAAACGCACGATCGCATTGCTACCCGAATTAACAAAGCTCAAATAACCCAAACTAATCAAGTTATTCCCTGTCTGTCCTAAGCTAGTTGCCAAGCCCCTAAAGTCTATTTGATCGCCTTGAGCTACAGTAAAATCGGTAATTATATCAATGCCATCTCGCACTGTATTGTAAACAAAGCGATCGCTTCCTAATCCGCCCGTCAAAGTATCTGCGCCAACACTACCCGTCAAAATATCATTTCCAGCGGCACCTGTTAAAGTATCTCTACCGCCCAACCCATCAATCACATCGTTGCCAAAAGTTCCAACTATAGTGTCTGCATTTTGTGTAGCATTTACTGTGCCTTGGACATTGATATTATCGAAGGAAAGCCCAGAGGTAGTATTAACATCAAACTGTTGGAACTTAATCCGCACATCAGAGCCAAGGGTTAAGGAGTTGGCGATCGCAAAGGTACTCAGGTTAAAACTATTTGTTTGATATACAGCCGTTGAGGCTGAACCTGTGAGACTAATTAAGCGAAACCAATTTGTCCCATCTACACTCAGGGCTACGCCATCGGAGTCACTTGACCCACTAAAGGTCGCAGGCATAGCATTATCGACATTACTAAACTCTCTTTCATCAAAGCTCAGTTGGATATTACTTAAACCTGTTGTGTTAACTCGCAAAACTGCTTCACTGCGAGACGAGAAACCAAAGCCAGGATCTAACGAGCTACTTAAAATTAAGTTTTTTGTACCTGTGTTAGGGGCTGTACCGACCACCTGCACCCGTCCTGCCCCAAAAGAGTTGGTTTCATACCCACGCCCTAGTCCACCACTTTCAAAGCCATCGGCAAAGTTTGGCGTAACTGGTACAATCGGCAAAAAGATGGCATCGTAGGCATTAATTAATCCCGCCCCTGTGAGATTATCAAAACCTGCCGCCCCAATATCTCTAGCGGTAGATTCTAATCTGGCATAGATCTGAGCGGGTGTAAATGTGGGATTTGCTTGTTTAATTAAAGCTGCGACCGCCGCCGCATGGGGCGCAGAAGCAGAAGTCCCAAAGAAATTAGGAAAACCATTACCTTCAAAATCGTTACCAAAAAATGTGGTATCAGTGCCTTGAATTGCGGCAAAATCTGCCCCTTGGCGAATCTCTGGAGTAGTTTTACGAGTACCGTCAGGATTAAAGAAAATCCTAATGCCGTCACCGCCTGAAGAAGTAAAATTAGCAGGATTATCTTGGTCAAAATAGTTTACGGCTGCAACTGCCTTTCCGCCTTCCGCAACAGCATGGGGACTGAGAGTGGAACTATTAGTAGCAAATTCGTTAATAGTGACACCACTGCCATAATTGACATACTTAATGCGCTCTGAGTTGGGTCCTGCAAAATTTTGAATTTGTACATCATAGGACTGGGTAAAAAGAGTAGAGTTAGTAAAATCTAAAATCTCAAACGGAGTTTGGTTAGCTATGTTATCAACAACAGAATCTGCGACCCTAGTGTTTGTGTTGGCATTAAGAAGAAAAATATCTAAGTCAGTATCAACCCCGTTAACTGTATAAAAAGGATCATCCCATTTAAATGCCAACCGTATTCTGCCTCCAGCGGCGATCGTGACTCTTTGCCGAGTATCAACCCCTGCCCCTGGGTCAAAGTCATGGAAATTACCTGAAAAAGATATATCTGCTCCTATTCTGAAACTAGATTCGTAGGATGCACTTGCCTGATTCCCTGCGGAAGAGAAATATGCAACCCCGTTAGCTGCAACTTCATTTACGGCTTGAGCAATAATTCCATCTTGAAATACAGGTTCGGACAAATAGACAATATCATCAACAATTACATCAGCATTCCCATTTGCAGGGTTAGCTAAATCTCGAATACTTTGGGCAAAAGCTCCCTCACCCAAAAATGCCGAAGCAAAGGCTTTATTAGCACCAAGGGCAAGGTCATGAATTAGTTCGATCATGGCACGACCTTCATCACTACCACCGCTAACAAGATCGACTAAAACATTAACTCCACCTGCAGGTAGATCCCCTGAAAGTATACCTGCTGCTTGCCCGTTAAGATTATTGTAGCTATCACTGAGTACGCCAATAGTTATGCCTGTGCCATCAAACCCAGTTCCCACAGATGGAGTATTTCTAACTCGGTCGGCTTCATGAATAAAATCAGCTTGACTTGTAACTGATCCTACTGAGGTGATGGGACGGTACACAGGAATTACTCCTAATAATCCTTGGTTACCTAATGCTTCTAGCTGAGGAATAGCGGAAATGGGAATGTATCCTTCAATAAAATTAAGATCGGCTCTGGACGTAACAACTTTGAAGCCTAAATTATTGACCGCAGCTAATAAAGTTTCTGCATTGCTTGTGGTTAAACGCACAAGGGCATCTGCACCTGTTTTATCAAGGATAAGCAGATCATTTTTGGTGTTACTCTTGTTGAAGTTAGCGATCGCTCCAGAGTTGGTAGTGAAAGATTCATTTACAAGTCCCCATAATTCACTGGAAATACGGGAAGAATTTTTCAGACTGCCCGACAAGCTCGGCTTAATAATTGGGGCAATTCTTAGTCTAGTAAATGCATTCCCAGTCTGAGCAGTCAATATAGGATTAAGTTGATTTGATCGAGAGTTGAAAAATAGGTTTTGAACTACACTGCTAGAAATGGCGATCGATTGCTTAATTAAACTAGTTCCTTTGTTTTCAGTAAAGCTATAGGAAGTGGCAGCAGGAGACTTAAAGATGGATAGACTTTTACCCAGGCTATAGGTAGTTCTAAAACTAAAGCCCTCTGTAAAATTAGCTTCTAGGCTACCTACATTCTCGAATTCCTTGGGTAATAGCCTTGAAAAATCTTTTAAATCCAATAAGCGATCACTCAGCACATTTAACTTAACCATAGCAAAATCTCTAAAGTTCTTAATCCCTTAACTCTCAATATATTATGATACGAAAATGTTATAAATTAATTGTCTATATAACAATTTGATTTAGATCACTTTCAATTTCTATGTCCTGACCAGTATGCTATTAGTTAAGTTTTTCAAATTCATAAAAAACAAGTGATTACTCTACATCTTTTGCATCCCAGTGAAAAAACTCCCATGCAGAAATGGAGTTTTGAATCAGAGCCAATTATTCGGATCGGGCGAGTTGAAGATAACCACGTCATTCTTTATAGCTCCGTGGTTTCTAGACACCATGCTGAACTCCGTCGGCATTCTCGCTACTGGGAGATAGTTGGACTAGGTGCTAACGGCACTTTTATTAATGGTGAAAAAATTACGCAAACAAAAATCACCAGTGGGACAATTTTCCGACTGGCAAATTCGGGACCAAGAATTCAGATTTTCTTAGATAGTGCGGAAAGCGAAGTTAATGATGAAAATGTTTTAGAGAGCCAGAATACTCCTGAACTCAAGTCTGATCCAGCCAAAGAGCGCAGAACTTTTTTGGCACCAAGGCTAGATCGTTAAACCAAATTAAATTCTACCAACGCAATAAATTAAATTGCTCCATATCTACAGTGTCACGACTGCGGTAGATTGATAAGACAATAGCTAAACCAACTGCGGCTTCGGCGGCAGCGATCGCAATTACAAAAGTCGCAAAAACTTGACCACGAATATTCCCAGAATCTAAGAAATTAGAAAATGCTAATAGGTTCAAATTAACGGCATTTAGCATCAACTCCACCGACATTAAAACTCTGACAGCATTACGACTAGTAATTAAACCGTAAATACCAATGCAAAATAAAGCGGCAGCAACAACTAAAAAAGCTTCTAAGGACATATAGTTATTTATTTAATTATTTATTAATTTACTTTAAAGCTTAGTACCAACCAACTGTTCACGGGGTTTTTCTAATAAAGATAAAGACTCATCGACGATCGCTCCATCTTTTTGAACATCAGCAATAAATTCCCGTCGAGCCAAAACAATCGCCCCAATTAAAGCTACCAATAAAAGCACAGAAGCTAGTTCAAAAGGTAAAAGGTAATCGTAGAAAAAGTGTTTAGCAATAGTGACTAAAGTTGAAGTCAAAACAAAGGTTGCAGGTTGAATTGCCCAATTAGTTGAGGTTAAGGTTATTGTGAGCAGACAAAATAAAGCTATACAGACTAGAGCAGTAATCGTATTTCGTAAGCCACTTAATTTGAACTCGGGGTAAGCTTGACGTTTATTTACTAGCATAATTGCAAATAAAATCAAAACGTTCACAGCCCCTACATAGATCAAAACCTGAGCTGCAGCTACAAAGTCAGCATTTAGTAAAAGATAAAGTCCAGCTACGCTAATAAAAACTCCGCCCAATAAAAATGCGGCATAAACAATATTAGGTAGCAAAACCACACCCATGGCTGCAGCTATGACCATGGCGGAGAGTATCACCAATGAAACAACTTGAACCCCTTCACTTAAATTCATATTAATAGTTCCTTTTGTAGTTTTTTATGTTTTTTAAAGTGATTTCTAATTCATATTGGCTTCAATAATTTCTTCAGGGGTTTGTCCTGCGCGCCGCTCGGTGTGAGAAACTTCATGACCATCCATTACGCCTTTGGGTAGGTATGCTAATTCTCGAATTGGGGTAACAAATGGATCTTCAGTAACCTTTGTCGGAAGACGACCTAGGGCGACGCTATCAAAGTTAAGCTCGTGGCGATCGTAGGTCGAAAGATCGTATTCTTCGGTCATGGAAAGGCAGTTAGTAGGGCAGTATTCTACACAGTTGCCGCAAAAAATACAAACACCAAAGTCAATGCTATAGCTTTTTAGTTCTTTCTTCTTGATTTGGGGATTAAATTCCCAATCGACAACAGGTAAGTTTATAGGGCAAACTCTGACACAAACTTCACAGGAAATACATTTATCAAATTCAAAGTGAATACGTCCACGAAACCGTTCCGAGGGTATTAACTTTTCGTAGGGATACTGCACAGTAATAGGGCGACGGCGCATATGGTCAAAGGTTACGGATAAACCTTGCCCAATATATTTAGCGGCTTGAACTGCTTCTTTAGCGTAGTCACCGACCTTATTCAAAAATTTCATCTTAGTATTTTCTTGATTAGGCTATTTGGATAGTAAGTTAGTATAGAATTGTGGACATTGTAATTCAATTGGGTATGTCGAAGCCCTCTAACTTACATTAATATCTTACAGCTATATGATTTCTATGGACTTTTTAGTTCAGACTACAAACAATAGCGAATTATCTATAGATCCAAAAAGTAGATGCAGAGCAGATACAAAATAGATAATTTTCAAGACAGCGGATTTTTCCATAAGTTTGTTCTATGATTTAGCCTTTTATGATCGACCAAAATGAATCTGGGTTTAGGACTGAAAAAATTATTGAAAGTGATGGAATTAAACTGATTGATAATCTTTTGGCGATCGGTAATGCTTTATCAACAAAGTCAGATCTACAAGATATTTTGAATTTAATCCTACTCAAAGCTAGGGAAATTACCTACAGTGATGCGGGTAGTTTTTATTTGATCGATCAGCGATCGCCTCAGCCTATTATTTGCTTTGAAGTTTCCCAAAACTCATCCCAACCAGAACGGTCTTTAGTAGATTTTGCATTACCGATGACTAAGGAAACTTTGGTCGGGTATGTAGCAATTACAGGAGAGGTATTAAATATTCCTAATGTGTATGAAATTTCTGAAGATGCCCCCTATCACCACCATCAGACCTTTGATGAAGACATAAGCTATCGGGCTTGTTCTGTTGTAGTTTTACCAATGAAAAATGTAAATGGCAACGTTTTTGGGGTAATGCAGTTAATTAATCGCAAACTTAGCCCAGATATTGTTTTAACTCCTGACAATGCTTTGGAGATGACTCAACCCTATTCAATTTGGGAAGAAAAAATTCTGCGATCGCTTGTCAGTCAAGCCACCCTATTTGTCGAACATTATCGACTACTAAACCCAGAAGCTTAAATTAATTGTATAAAAAATACCCCATATAGGGGCATAGATTAATTAGTTAAAGTGGAGCAGTGATTAGCGATTAGCAAATTTTTTGGTTAATTTACGCAAGCGAATAGATTGGGGTGTAACTTCGAGAATTTCATCGGAGCCAATATATTCTAAGGCACGTTCTAAATTCATATCAATCGGGGCTTGCAGTTGCACAATGTCATCAGCACCTGCTGCTCGCATATTTGTTAATTGCTTGCTTTTACAAACATTTAATTCCATATCTTGAGGTCGGTTGTTTTCGCCGATGATCATGCCTTTATAAACTTTAGTTCCAGGTTTAATAAAGAATGCCCCCCGATCTTCCATATTTTTTAGAGAAAACTCTGTAGCAACACCTTCTTCAAAGGAAATTAATACGCCATTACGTCTAGTTTCAATATCGCCAACCGTAGGACGATATTCAAGAAAACTATGGTTCATAATGCCTGCGCCACGGGTAGCCCGCATAAAATCACCACGGAAACCGATTAAACCACGGGCAGGAATGACGAATTCGAGTTGAGATCGTCCACTCGATGACATTTGCATATCAACCATTTCCCCCCGCCGTTGACCTAGACGTTCGATGCAACCACCAACGCCTTCTTCTGGTACATCCAGAACAAGAGCTTCGTAGGGTTCACATTTTTGTCCACCAATTTCACGGTAGATAACTTGGGGTTGGGTGACTTGAAACTCGTAACCTTCACGGCGCATGGTCTCAATTAAAATACCTAAGTGCAATTCGCCCCGTCCAGCTACGGCAAAGCGATCTGGAGATTCAGGATTTTCTTCTACTCGCAAAGCTACGTTGGTTTCTAGTTCACGGAATAGGCGATCGCGCACTTGACGAGTTGTAACTAATTTACCTTCTTGCCCGACAAATGGTGAATCATTAATACAAAAAGTCATCTGTAAAGTCGGCTCATCTACCTTGATCATTGGTAGTGCCTGAGGTTCGTTAGGACAAGTAATGGTTTCACCAATATTGGCAGTAGCAAAGCCAGCGATCGCCACAATATTTCCAGCCGAAGAAGATTGCAACTCTACCCGTTTCAAGCCATCAAATCCTAAGAGTTTTGTCACTTTACCCTTGATAATCTTGCCATCTTCAGATATCAATGCGGCTTGCTGCCCATTAGTAATTGTGCCATTATGGATTTTACCAATTAAGATTCGACCTAAATATTCAGAGTAGTCAAGGGTTGTAACTTGAAATTGCAAAGGCTTTTCGGGATCGCCAATGGGAGGAGCAATATGATGTAAGAACGCTTCAAACAAAGGCTTCATATCCACACTCTCATCTTCGAGCTTTTCTTTAGCAAAGCCTGATAAACCCGAAGCAAATAGATAGGGGAAATCGCACTGATCGTCATCGGCACCTAGTTCTAGAAATAGATCAATAACTTTATCGATCGCCTTAAATGGATCAGCCGAGGGACGATCAATTTTGTTTACCAGCACAATGGGGCGCAAACCTTTTTCCAAGGCTTTTTTGAGTACAAATCTGGTTTGGGGCATTGGACCTTCATTGGCATCAACAATTAGAATGCAGCCTTCTACCATCCCTAATACCCGCTCTACTTCACCTCCAAAATCTGCGTGTCCGGGGGTATCAACAATGTTAATTAAAGTATCTTTATAGCGAACTGCTGTATTTTTAGACAAGATCGTGATGCCTCGTTCGCGTTCAAGATCGTTAGAGTCCATAACACACTCTACAAGTGCTTCACCCGCTCTAAATGCCCCAGATTGTTGCAATAGGGCATCAACAAGTGTAGTCTTGCCATGGTCAACGTGGGCGATGATGGCGACATTACGAATAGGTAAAGACATGAGATTGGTAGCTATTTAATATTTCTTCATCACAATCTTACCAGTAAATTGAAACAGTAGCAGGACTGTATCAGTTACAACCAAAAGAGTTAGTATAACTAAGGTTTTAAAACCTAATTCACAATTATTATAAATATTCCTCAAAATTATGACAGAGATCGCTCGTGAACTTGGACTAGCTCAAACTTTAAGCATTGGCAGACTGGTGGGTAAACTTCAAGAAATTAAAGAGACTGAAGAAAAATTAGGTAGCAAGGCAGTTACTGCTCAAGAAACCCCTAACTTAATTACTGAGACTGATGCTAAAGATGCAGATTAACTAATACTAGGCTTCATCTTGATCGAAGTCTTCCTCCCCTTCCACATCTGCGCTTGCTTTAATTGCGGAAACCACTACTCCCTCAGCTAATTTTTCTTTAACTAGGGCTTCTACTTCTTTATATAGCTCAGGGTTTTCTTCAAGGTGCTTAATCACTTTTTCTCGACCTTGGGCTACATTCTCGCCCTTATAACTGTACCAAGCGCCTTTACGGTTAATAATTTCAATTTCTTCGGCAACATCAAGTAAACAACCTGCAACAGAGATGCCTTTGCCAAAAATAATATCGAACTCAGCAATCCGAAATGGCGGGGCAACTTTGTTTTTAACAACTTTAACCTTGACATGGTTACCATAGTCTTCTGTGCCTTTTTTGAGGGTCTCTTGCTTCCGAATATCTAAACGGACAGAGGCATAGAATTTCAAGGCAGTACCTCCAGTTGTGACTTCGGGGGAGCCATAAACCACTCCGATCTTCTGCCGTAGTTGATTCAAAAAGATCACTGTGCAGTTAGAGCGTCCAATACTTCCTGTAATTTTTCGTAAAGCTTGGCTCATTAATCTTGCCTGTAAACCCATGTGTGAGTCCCCCATGTCTCCTTCAATCTCGGCACGGGGAACGAGGGCGGCAACGGAATCAATTACGACAATATCCACTGCCATCGATCGCACTAATTGATCAACTATTTCTAAAGCCATTTCGCCCGTATCGGGTTGGGAGATCAGCAGGTTATCAATATCTACGCCTAGATTTGCGGAGTAGAGAGGATCGAGAGCGTGTTCAGCATCGACAAAGGCGGCAGTTCCTCCTTGTTTTTGAATCTCGGCGATCACATGGAGAGCTAGGGTAGTTTTGCCCGAACTTTCTGGTCCATAGATTTCAATGACTCGCCCCTTGGGTAGTCCTCCGCCTAGAGCTAGGTCTAGGGTTAGTGCGCCTGTGGAGATAGTTTCAATTTTCATCCCTGTGGCTGCACCGAGCTTCATGATTGCGCCTTTGCCATGATTTTTCTCAATTTGCCCTAATACTAAGTCCAAAGCTTTTTGCTTTTCGGCACTATCGGTTGGGGCTTTGGGCGCAGGCTGACTTGGGGTTTTAGATTTAGGGGGCATGGGAATCTTAAGCTTTTTAGATAAGATACATAATACTCTTACTGAGGAAAATATGGCAGACCATACTCAAGAATTGCGGCAGTTAATGAAAGAAGCTGGTATATCAAGTTTTAGAAACCTAAGCGATCGCTCTGAAGTTAGTTTAAATACGATTACAAAATTACGCTGTGGACAGGCAGATTTAATTTATTACAAAGATTTAGATAGATTAGCTAACTGCTTAAAAGTTGCGATCGCCGAGTTAATTAGTAAATTTAGTGATCTTAAGCCCCAAACTCAAAATCTACAGATCGCTCAGTCTGAGTTGTTAACTAAATTAGAGTTTCAGCAAGATGTTTTAATAAAATTAGAGTCGATGCTATTGCAACTGCCTACGGTTGTGTACGCTATCAGCAAAAACCCCGACCTACCTGCTCGCAATCTTTTACCGTTATTACGTCCGTTGGATAATTTATTACAAGATTGGGGTATAGAAGCGATCGCAACTGTAGGCTCAGAAGTAGATTACAACCCAAAACTACATCAACTTATGGGATCGGAATCGATCCAAGCAGGCGATCGGGTTTTAGTTCGTTATACAGGTTATGTGAGAGGGGATCAGCTTTTGTATAGGGCTAGGGTGAGTAGCATTAAAGAACAAACAATTCAAAATTAATATTAATTTGATTTGCTCCTGAATTTGCACTTTAACCCTAACTTACTATTACTTAATAGCCTAGAGGATCAAACAGTTTCGGAGCAGAGTTATTGTTTGCTACTTTTATAGGACTAGCTGGGGCAGGGGTGATAAAAATTGATTGTTGGGGTTTTTCTTGAATTAGTTTGATCGGTAAGCGATCGATATTTGTAATTAAGTCATGATCCAACGATTCATTAGCAACAATTAATTGTCTTTCACTTTGCTTAAGAGTTTCTAATTTGCGATATTGTTGATCAAACTTTTTTTGAACTTGCACATTCCAAGCATAAACTACAGTCACACAAGCAAAGGTTATTCCTGTTAGGGCGATCGAGAACTTTTGGCAAGAAACTAGCCATTTTGATACCGTGGTAGAAGTAGGACGAAGAACTGTAACGGCAGGGCGTTGAGTAGCAAAGTCAAATTCTGGTCTGTTATTTACAAATGTATTTCTAGCGGTCATAATTAATCCAAGTCCAGCAATGCTAATAGTTTTAGCATCTTTTACCGAAAATATAAACAATTATCCTATTTTTATTTTTTGCTAATACAATTGATACCGAAAATTGATTGGGTGGAGTTATCTATTGTCTCAATTCTGAAATTTCAAGCGATCGCAACTTAATCTGTAACTATTTATCTGCGATTATTTCCGATCATAAGAAAAGATTTAATTCAATCAATAGTGCTTAATTTAAGAGCAGATTTATCCTGACTTCATTAATCTCTAAGGCTGGCTGTTATAGTTAAGTAGCAAGTTATACATATAAAGCTATATAAGAGTTATTAGTTATGACAAATAGTACTGAACTCAACAAAGCTCAAGAAACATCTCTAAGTCGAGACTTTACCACTTTAACCCGTCACGTTCTATCTCAATCTGGGGGTTTTTCTCCTGCTGCCTACGATCTCAGTCTGTTAATGGGGCGCATAGCCCTAGCAGGTAAAATGATTGGTCGCCACCTTAGCCAAGCAGGTTTAACCGCAGATGCTCTTGGGGTTACAGGGGAAATTAATATTCAAGGCGAAGCTGTCAAAAAAATGGATCAATACGCAAACCGTATATTCATCCGCGCCTTTGAGCAAAGTGGGTTAGTTTGCCGCCTAGCCTCTGAAGAAATGGAAAAACCCTACTACATTCCAGAAAATTGCCCTATCGGTCGCTATACCTTACTTTTTGATCCTATAGATGGTTCAGGTAATATTGATACTAACTTGGCTGTAGGTACAATTTTTTCGATTCGCCAACAGGAGGGCAATGATGAAACGGAAGAAGCTCTTGATCTCCTGCAATCTGGACATAAGCAAGTTGGTGCGGGCTATATACTCTATGGTTCTAGTACCATGTTTGTTTACAGTATTGGCAAAGGAGTCCATGCCTTTACCCTTGATCCAAGCTTGGGAGAGTTTATTCTCTCGACGACAAATATTCAAATTCCCAGTCATGGTTCTACCTATAGCATTAATGAAGGTAACTTTTGGCAGTGGGATGAGGGAATGCGGGAATATATTCGCTATGTCCACAAACAATCAGGCTATTCGGCAAGGTATTCAGGCGCGTTGGTTGCCGATATTCACCGAATTTTATTTCAGGGTGGCGTATTTATTTATCCAGGTTCCCAAGAAAATCCTGATGGTAAATTAAGACTACTATACGAGTCTGCTCCCCTCGCTTACCTAGTAACCCAAGCTGGTGGTAAAGCTACTACAGGCAGTCAAGACATTATGGATGTGGTTCCTAAGAAACTGCACGCACGCACACCGTTAATCATTGGTAGCCCAGAGGATGTGGATTTAGTATTATCGTTCTCTCAGACTGAAGTAGAATTACCAAATAAAGGTTAGCTGTCTTCGTTTCTGGGTTAGGACAGTACTTAGAGATTTCTTGTTAGAGTTACAACTCTGTTAACTCTCATCTTGATATTGGGAATATTGCAAGCGGGTGCTACACTTTACCCAAATATATGAATTGTCGAGTAGAGGTAGGGCGATGACGGTTGCAGAAGATTTTAATTTTGAGGCTTCTGTCAAAGATGCTCTTCGTGAAGCTTTTAAAGAACTTGGTCATGTGAATGTTTTAATCGCTGGGCGTACTGGTGTTGGTAAAAGTACGCTTATCAACGCAGTCTTCCAAGGAAATTTTGCAACGACTGGTCAAGGTCGCCCCGTCACTCAAGACACAAGAGAAATCAGAAAAGAAGGGATACCACTTTCTATTTTTGATACTCGGGGACTCGAAATGGCAGATTTCACTAAAACATTAGATGCTCTAAAATCCCTTGTTAGTGAACGAGCGCGCAGTAGTGACTCAAATCAACATATTCATGTTGCATGGATTTGTATAGCCGAAGATTTTCGGCGTGTTGAACCAGCAGAGGAAGAACTTGTAAAAATGCTGGTAGACCGCAATATACCTGTTATCGTCGTCATTACGAAAGCAAGATCTGATAAAGGGTTTCGCGCTACAGTATTACAAATACTTCCGCTCGTAAGCAATGCTGTTCGAGTCCGAGCAATTGAGGAAGTATTAGACGAAGGTATTGTCCTTCCTCCAATGGGTTTACCTGATCTTGTAGACTTAACAATGCAAGTTGTTCCAGAAGGACTGAAGAGAGCCTTCACCGCAGCACAGAAAGTAGACATCGAGCTAAAAAAAACAAAATCTCGCGCAATAGTAGCGGGAGCTGCAGCTAGTGCGGCAGGAATGGCAGCAGTGCCAATTCCATTCTCTGACGCTGTTGCTATCGTCCCAATTCAAGTTGGAATGATTGCTGGCATCTCGGCAACCTTTGGCTTATCAATCGACAAAAGTTCTCTCAGCACAATGGTGGGCAGCATTATTACTGGAGCAGGTGGAACATTTGCAGGACGAACTATTGTGGCTAGTCTTCTTAAAATGATTCCTGGTGCTGGTTCTGTGGTTGGTGGCACTATTGCAGCAACTACGGCAGCAGCAATCACTACAGCATTTGGTGAAGCATACATTGCTGTGCTATTTATATTGTTCGTTAACAATAATGGTGAACCTCCTACATCTGGAGAAGTTGCAGAAGCTTTCAAGAAAAAATATTCACAGCTTGCCATTATAAAGTAGTGTGATTCAGTTTCCAGCCAGCTAACACTTCACGGCAGCGGACGGACAAAAGCCGATGGTGCTGAGTTCAAAGTTATCTGCCGCCGCTGCGTTTTGCCGTTAGCACTCTAAAATTTATCTAGCTGTCCACAAAATACAGAGCCGTCCTGTGAACCCTCACCATCT
>Ga0209490_10002127_pt1 | contig 18879 bp, 17 predicted proteins | sample MAT06_FD_187209 | JGI IMG/M metagenome (GOLD analysis project Ga0209490, IMG submission 187209) | Freshwater microbial communities from Lake Fryxell liftoff mats and glacier meltwater in Antarctica - MAT-06 (SPAdes) (version 2) | ecosystem: Environmental > Aquatic > Freshwater > Ice > Liftoff... | reverse complement strand
CTACCACAGAAAATTCAAGTGTGCGTGGATAACCGTTTATCGTATATTGCACAAGAAACGGAAATCCACGCTCTTTTATCTCTTGAAGCTTAGGCAAAAATGGTCCGAGATTTTTTGTCCAAAAAACAAAACCGTCAACATGCTCACGCCGGAGGCTAACACGATATGGTTTGCCCCCATATGGATTGGCAACCATGCAGTAGCCAGCATTCAAACGATTGATGAACCAATCCCCATAAAAAGCTGGAATATCAGTACGATAACTGGCTGAGATAATCATGTTAGCCCTTCGCTAAAAAGACATCAAAAAGGTATATCATCGATGATCGCTTTTTCACCAATTGCGTAAAATGCGTTGATTTTTCTGCGTGCGTGCCAATTAATTTCGTCCCATAATTGCTTAATATCTGTGCGATTTCTGAAACTCCACTGATTCGAAGGTATTTCTTTATGTGGAATCTTTTTTTCCAGCAAACACCCGCCCATCCCACTCATTATAGCACGCATGTTCAATATTGTATGTTGTTCATATTCACTGTATCGGTCGATAAATATAAGTTTCGCCCCTTTATTCATGAGCGGAGCTAATTTCCTTGCAAAATCAGTCAACGCTTGAATGTTGTTGGGAATTTCTGAAAGGATATATGGAAAGATATAAATATCATGTTCCTTCGCTTTATCAAACATTTGAAAGTCTCTTAGGTCTGCTTTTGCATCGCAATTGAGGTAACAAGTACCTTTTACTACAAATCCAGTTGGCTCCAATGTCTGTTTAACAGTAGACAAGGAAAGCTCTAAGCTACTTTTCCACTGTTCTTGAACATCGAACAATGTGAAATCCACTTGACACAATTCTAAAAAACTTTCTTGCCTAATCCAACCAGCAATACCCAATATTTCAGTGCCGGGTCCAGCCCCAAAAACGCAAACACTCACCTTTTTATTTTTTTTGATTAGGGCTTTGAAATGTTCTTTAATTTTTTCATCTGAAAAAACCTGTTCGACAACATATGCGTTTGCAGGCATTTGTACGTGCACATAAGCAAGCCTGTTTATGGCTTGATCATATTGCAATTTGGGTTCCTCCCCAGATCTCCACTGATTCTTCCATTGATTTGACATGTGTTCACTTGCTTTCCGAATCTCAGAGTGGTAATTACGGGTAGGGTCAGCTTTCTTAGCAATTTCGATCCCTTTGAGAACGATTTTGCAAGATATATCCAGATAATTAATGGTACTCATAATTGACTGTGGCCTCATTAAAGATGCGATAAGTATAATTATACGAATGGTAGGCGTATCTTTACGCGCTATTTCAGAATCTCAAACACAAAATTAACATTTTATTGGCATTCTATGCTCCAAATTATTATAACTCTTAGGTACTTATGCAAGAATTAACTTAGACTATCGTTTATGTGATCAACTTAGTATCAGCGTTTAACAGCCGCATACCATAAGGTCAAGGCTTGCAGCGCCGTCGTCTTGCCGGAATTGTTGGGACCGACCAACACCATGATCGGTCCCAATTCGATCTCGACCTCATCGAATTGTTTGAAGTTTTGGATCCGCAATTTAGTCAGCATAGGCTACGAATTCGCACACGTCCCGAACAAAATAGGTGGCGTTATCCAACCTTTAAGGGCAATTCCTGCTATAGATCAACAGCGTCCCATTGCCTTGTGGATCGGCTTCAAGAGTGTAGCGCGGCGGTTCGGCAACGGCATCCACATTCCCGCTCACAACAGCGGCGCGGGTGATCTGTGCCACCTGCACCCGTATCCACTCCTCGACGATGGCGGGCGTTGCGGCAATGCGCAACGTGCGCGTTTGGGTGCTTAGAAAATACGCTGTACCAGCGACAATTTCGGCATCTGGGTACAACCAGCGGCTATCCCAAAAGCTGGTGGTACATTGCTGATATAGAAAGGTAGTCACCCCACCCACCAGCAAAAAAGAAAGCAAGACGACCACCCCTAGCCCCGATAAAATACTGCGTTGCGGTTTTGGTTCGCGTTCGTCAAACATGATGCTTAGCCTTTGTACACACCCCAACGATTCGATTATTCGTTGGGGGTAAAGACGCCCACACCCCAGTATTAAGGAGTTTGGCAAACACTAGCGCGCGCCCAAAATCTGCTCCACGCGATCCACGCCGCCGATGTTGTAATACTTAGCATCGGGGTGATGCACGACGATGGCGGCGGTCGATTGCTCCGGCACCCATTGGAACGACTCGGTGAGTTCCATGCCCAGTTCGCTGATGGCGGCGGGCAACAATTGCACGAGAATCTGATGCTGGCTCAAGTCTGGGCAGGAGGGATAGCCCCAGCTATAGCGCTTGCCCCGCTTCGCCGGAATGCCAAGCGTGCTGTTGACGACCACTTGCTGCACATAATTGGCGGTCGCTTCGGCGGTTTGCACCGCCAAGCCGTGAAAGAAATAGGCTTCGCTGTATTCGTTGGCGTTCTGCTGACGGTCAAATTCGCGCGTGGCGACTTCGCCCGCCGTCACCACTTGCAACGTCATCATATCGACCACGCCCGACTCGATGGGGGCGAAATAATCGCTCAAGCACAGATATTCCCCATACTGCTGACGCGGGAACTGGAAGCGGGCGACTTCCACGCGGGCGGGGGTGCCGCCCTCTTTTTGAGCCGCGATGAATGGCAGGTGATCCCACACTATCAGATCGTCGCCTTGGCGGTTGACGGGGAAGAAGCCATAGACGGCTTGCGGGGCGAGCGTCTTGTTCTTCAGGGCGTCGCGCGTCATGCGGGCGAGCCGGTCTTCAAAGTCGCGTTCCAGCTTCACCCAGTCGTCGCCGTGCGTGTTGGTTGCCCCCCACGACAAGCGGTACAGTTCGGGCTTATGCAAATACTGAAGCACGACTTCCAGAGGCATCGACCGGATCGTCTTGGCACCCCAAAACGGCGGCGCGGGGATATCGGGTGCGGGCTTCACGGCGCTGACGCCACCGGCAACGCGAGCGCGCCGGACGGGAGCCGGTTTCTCCATTTCCTCAACCGCCTCCGCTTGGTTGTTCTCCACAAAATCGGCGCGTCTGACCGGATCGCCGCTCAATTGCTCCATAACATCGAGACCCTCGAAGGCGTCTTTACAGTAAAACACGCCGGGGGCATAGGGCACGTCGCCATTTTCCAAAAACAGGATACGCCGCCCGAACTTGCGGTTGATCGCCGCGCCGCCGATCAAGACGGGGAACGACAACCCGCGCCGTGCCAACTCGTTGACGACCAGCGGCATCTGCTTGGAGGTGCTGACCAAGAGCGCGCTCAAGCCAATGGCGTCGGCTTTATATTCGACCGCCTTCTCGATGATGGTGTTGACAGGCACCTGCTTGCCGATGTCATGGACGGTGTAGCCGTTGTTGCTGAGGATCGTCTTGACGAGGTTCTTGCCGATGTCATGGACATCGCCATAGACCGTCGCCAGCACGACCACGCCTTTGGTCACGCCTTCCAGCCGATCCATGAAGCCTTCCAGATAGGCGACCGCCTTCTTCATGGCTTCGGCGCTTTGCAACACGAACGGCAGGATCAATTCGCCCGAACCGAACTTGTCGCCAACTTCCTTCATGGCAGGCAGCAACACTTTGTTCAACACGCCGACCGCATCTTGACGGGTCAAACAGTCATCCACCAGCGCCTCTAAACCGTCTTTCTTGCGATGCACAATCTGCCAGTGCAACGCTTCTTCGCTGGTCATGTCCACTGTGGGATCAGCGACTTGGCTCCCCGCCATTTCGACGGTGTTGGTCTCAAAATACTGGATGAAGCGCGGCAGCGCATCTTGATCGCTGTTATAGATCAGATCATTCGCCAATTTGCGCTGATCATCGGGAATTTCGGCATAGGGCGTGATGTGTACCGGATTGACAATCGCCATATCCAGCCCCGCCGCCACCGCATGATACAGAAACACGCTGTTGAGGACGCCCCGCGCTGCCGGTGTCACGCCGAACGAGACGTTGCTCACGCCGAGCGCCGTCATCACGCCGGGGAGATTCTGCTTGATCAAGCGGACGCCTTCCAGCGTTTCAACCGCATCTTGGCGCAATTCTTCTTGCCCCGTCGTCAGCGGAAAGGTCAACGCATCGAAGATCAAATCGTGCGGCGCGAGACCGTATTCATTCACAGCGATATCATGGATACGTTGGGCGACGGCGAGTTTGGTCTCGCGGGTATGCGCCATGCCTACCTCGTCAATCGTCATCGACAGTATGCCCGCGCCGTACTTTTGGGCGATGGGCATAACTTGATCGATCCGTTCGCGTCCGTTTTCGAGATTGTTGCCGTTGATGATGCCACGCCCCGGATAAACCGCCAGCGCTGCCTCCGCCACTTCGGGATCGGTCACGTCGATAATGAGCGGCGCTTCCACCGACATCGACAGCTTCTTGACCAGATCGCGCATTTGCAGCGCTTCGTCGGCGCGTTCGGTCAACGCCACGCACACATCGAGCATGTGTGCCCCGCCCTCGATCTGTTGCAGCGCGATGGGCACCACAGCGTCATAATCGGCATCAAGGATCAACTGCTTGACCTTGCGGCTGCCCTGTGTGTTGACGCGCTCGCCGATCATCGTCGGTCCCGGACTTTGCATCATCGGGATGGCGCGCATGTTGCTGGATAAACTGGGCGCATAGTCGATCTCGCGCTCAACGGGCGCGTGCCGCACCGAGCGCTTGGCGATCTCATCGGCGACCGCATGTCCGTTGACCTTGTAATAGAGTTTTTCCAGATGTTCGGGACCGGTGCCGCAGCACCCGCCGACGATACCCACGCCCCAACGGGTGAATTCCGACACCATATCACTGAACGGTTCCGGTTCCATCGGGTAGACGGCTTCACCATCGACATTGATCGGCAAACCGGCGTTGGGCAGCACGCTGATGGGCAGCGGGCTGTGGGCGACCAAATACTGAATCGGATCGCGCATGTATTCGGGACCAGTCGAGCAGTTCAACCCGAAGGCGTCAATGGGCAGCGCTTCGAGCGTTGCCAGCGCGCTGGCGATATCGGTACCGAACAGCATCCGCCCGCTGACATCAAGCGTGATCTGCACTTGCAACGGGATACGCACACCCGCGTCTTCAAAGTAGCGGTTGATCCCCCAGATCGCCGCTTTGACTTCCAAAATGTCTTGGCTGGTCTCCAACAACAGCAGATCGACACCGCCTTCGATGAGTCCCTGCGCTTGGGTGTAAAACAAATCTGACAGTTCATCAAAGGTGATGTTGCTGAGATCGGGGTCGTTGCCGCTCGGCAGTTTTCCGGACGGACCCATGCTGCCCGCCACCATACGCGGGATGCCGGTTTCCTGCTCAAAACGGTCACAGACGCGCCGCGCCAACGCCGCCGCCACGCGGTTCATCTCCAATGTGCGCTCCGACAAATCATACTCGCGCAGTGTCAACGGATTGCTGCGGAAGGTATCCGTTTCGACCACTTCACAGCCGACCGCGAGGAACGAGGCGTGGATCGCCTCGATCACATCGGGGCGGGTGATGACCAGAAAATCATTGCACCCTTCGTACTTATCGCCGCCGAAGTCTTCGGGCGTCAGATTATACTTTTGGATGTTGGTGCCCATCGCCCCATCGAAGATAACGATGTGGTCGGCGATGGCGTCTAAATAACGACGGTTGGTGAATGTTCGATTTGTGTGTCGTTTAATCATGTGTGACCTCGTGCAATCTCAGCGAAGGATGTCGAAGGTGACATACCATGCGGCGTCATTGTGGAAATGTTCAATTTCATCAGCGTGATCATCCAGTGCGGCACGCTCGGCGCTGGTCAGATCGTGCGAGCGCACCATCGTGATTGCGGTGACGACCCCATTGGCGCGCCCCTGCCCGTCGTTGGTTTGAAAAGCAACTTGTTCCCCAACGACAAGACCGGTATCTTCAAGACCGGCGTGGCGATAAGCACCGACCGTTTGTTGATGCCGCCAACTGCGCCAGTCCGAGACGGCAACCCAACTACCGTCGATGAAATAGGTATCATCAAGGCTGGCAAAACCGAGTAAAGCAAATGAGCGTCCTGCCAAGCACTTGGGCGAGACCGTAATCTGTTTCGTCTTTCCCAAAAAATGATCACTCCTCGTAGGTGGGGTATGTGGGCTGCGGACTCATTAGACGGGGTGTATCACCTCCGCCATACCAACGTGATTGAGGAAAACAAAAACGCCCTTCTCAAAAATCATTGAGGAAAGGCGTTGGATGATGCAGTGCCATTTTCCTCATCTTCCTGAACTGACTGTTGTCAGCATCAGACGGATTTGGCACCTTCCCGGCGCTCCGGGGGTTGCCGCGCGGTCGATGGGCCGTATTCCCTCGCGCGCTCTGGATGAGATAACTTTACGTTGCTCGAACTTGAATAAGGTTAACATAACTCGCGGATATCGTCAAGATTTGGGCGTGAATTGGCAGGGCTTACGCATGAAATCATGAAATGCAACTCGATATTCACAAAGGGTCACATAAGCACACAATGGGTTTGTCTTCGGTAGGGGCATGATATATCATGCCCCTACATGCCCATCCTGACCCGTTATCATCTGTCTGATACGTTTCATACGTTTCATGCCTAAGACTTGGTGAATTGGGGTGCCTTCGCGAGTCGCGTCAATCCTGATCAAGATTTACCTGCACCCGCAGCACCATTTTCAGCAAATTCTTGATAGCTGGATCGTTGGACTGTGCCAATCGCTCCACATAATTCAGCACTTGCTGCTGCCGTTCCGCGTCTAAGCGCTGCACCACATTCACAATCTGATCCACGCGGGTGGAATTTCCCATGATGAAACACGCTCCATCTATTGGTTTGAGAGCAGAAATAGAAACATGCGTTCTATATTGTGTCATCGTACCATAAAATTGTGGGTAAGGTCAAGTAATTTTAGGGGATTGGGTGCATTTCAGAATACAGCAAGGCACGCGCGGGAGTGCAGCGAATCAACGAACGAGGAGAACTGCGTGTTCACAGTTCTCCTCGTTTGTCAAGCCTATGCCTACGCATTAGCTTTATTTCGCACTTGGCGAAACGGCAGTTAACGCCGCGCGACGATCATCTCGTACAAAGCGACCGTTTCACGCGAAGGTTGAATGCGCAGATTTTCTTTGAGATATTGTTGGATGGACTTATATTGAGCGACCGCTTCATCCAACATATTAAGGCGTAGGTATAAGCCCATAACTTGTCGATGAATATCTTCGCGTTCTGGAGACTCTTTCAAGGCGCGCGTTAGATAGCCCAAAGCACGTTTATCCTCGCCCTCGGCAGCACACAAACGTCCCATGCCGATGAGTGCTTGTCCGTACATCAAACGTAATTCTTCACGCCGTTTGATCACCCAGTCCATCTCGATAGTTTGGAGGAAGGGCGCACGATACAAGTCAATGGCACGAGAGAACAAGCGCGCTTGTTCGCGTTCGTCGGTCGCCACAATAGCTTTTTCGACGGACTCAACAAAATCTATGGCGTCATAATGGCGAACAACTTTATCGCTCGGCAAATAGAAACCACTGTTGTATTGAGTGAGTTCAAAGCTCCCTGTTTGAGAAACCTTCATGTTTATTCTTTCAGTGATTTTTCTCTTGGTCACATGAAAGACATTGGTAGCTTCTTTTACATTCAGGTTGGGCCAAAACACGGAGAATATCTCGTCACGGGTGACAAGGGGGCGATCCATGAAGAAGAAGAAGAGGTTACGCGGTAAGGCACCATCCCAGTTAGTAATAGTCTGACCATTGACTAATACGTGTCCTTTGCCAAAGGCAAAAACCTCGACCTGAGGGCGGGGTTCGTCTTCGACGGTGAACATCATATCGTCTTTGTGTTGCTCTGTACCCAAAACAATGGCGGTGCCATCGCTCACCATACCCGCCCATGGATTGTAGGTCAACAGACGACTGCTGACCGCAATTTGGGCATTTTCGGGCATTGCGCTCACAAAGGCGTTGATGAATTTCTCGAATTGGTCGTTTAGGGCGACCTTATCAAATTCATCAACATAAAGAACAAGCGGTTCCTTGGAGTAAGCTGCCAGATCGGCTCCGAGTGCTTCCCCAACAGCGGCGGGGTTACCCTTCTTCAAGGCTGTGCGCGTCTTTTTGCCAAAGGTGCCCACAACTGTACTGATCTCATCAACGAGATGGGCGACGACATCAAGAATTTGCGTATTTTCATTAACCGTATTGACGCGGTAGTATAGTAGTCCGCTTTGGGAGTTATTTAGAAAATATGCGAGAAATAAATTCCGGTAGTTCGTCCAAGGGTAAAGTAATACCACCTTTTTCCCGTTGCTCTTCTCTCGAAATGACTCTAACGAGAGATGGGTCACTGTATGCAGAAACATATCCATTGTTCTAACCTTGTATAAGTCCTAACCGATTGAGGTGTGTGATTAATAGATCGGGTACGATGAGAGTTATAGACCTAACTGATCTACATGGTAAGGCTATTAGACAAGTTTAACATACCTGTTAACGGGTGTCAAGAGAATCGGTATGGTTTCAAAGGTATAAGTTTCTAGACATGCCCAAACCAAACATGTACACATAACAAACCAATTTATAATGTTCAGCAAAATTGGTTTCAACTTTTCATACTTTAACGGCAATAATATCAGAGGATCCATACAATATGCAAGTTCATCAGCGTTTTTGGGTAGCGATTGAAGCGCTCTTGCTCTCCCTTGTCATTTTCTTCCATTGGTTCCCCAACACCGAGCGCGCCCTCTCCTGCCTGCTCTTCATTCCCCTGATTATCGGACGCTTGCTCGTCACCAAAAAGCTGATCGCCCGCACGCCGCTCGACTTTTTTCTGGTCGCCTTTGTGATTTTATGTATCGCTAATGTTACAATAGCGCCATTTAGTTGGGGCTATTATACGGTTGGTCGCGCTGCGATGGGGGTGGGTATCGTTTGGGTCATTGGCGGTTGGACAGAAGTGCCAAATATAACAGCCCGTTTGTTAGCAGGCTTATTAATTTTTGGGGTGATGATAGGTATTGTGGGGCTATTTACTTCACAATATACCGCCAAATCCATAGAACTCCAATTGATTATCGACATTTTACCAAAATTTTACAATCTGCCTGTAATAACAGGGGGCTTTAATGTGAACGAGATTGGGGGTGCATTAACATTTTTCGCAACCTTATCTCTAGCACTTGCGATCAATGGACAATGGGTGATGCAAGCCCGTTGGCGCGCCCCCGGAATGGTGCTGGCAGTCGTTGCCTTCACACTCCTGCTCAGCACTTTGCTTCTGGGGCAGTCGCGGATGGCGATGATTGGCGTGCTCCTCGCTTCAGGCGTGGTCATTGTGCTGCTCATCCCAGCCGGGCGGCGGCGGTTCATCGCCCTGTGCGCCTATGGGGTTTTGGTGGTGCTGGAAGTAATCCTCGCCTTCAATCTGTTGGTACCCGCAGACCAAGTGGCGGTTTTTGAAGAGCGTGACCAAACCAGCGTGACCTCCCGGCTCGACATTTATCAAGCTGCCCTTGCCGTCGCGCGCGACTATCCCCTGACAGGGGTGGGGGTCAACGAGTTCAGAAGCCGTCAAGTACGGGCGCTGTACCCCGTGCCCGGCTATGAAAACAAAGTCTTGCCCCATGCCCACAACAACTTTTTACAACTCGGCACCGATTTAGGCATTCCGGGAATGCTGTTCTACATCGGTCTAAATGCCACAGTAGCAGGGATGTTATGGCGCGTGTGGCGGCGCGGGGCCCCTGATGCGCGCGTCGGCGCGGTTGCCGTCGCCAGCGGCTTGGTGGCGCATGGCATTTTTGGGGTGGGGGACGCCATCACCTTCTTTGACCGCTTCATATTCATTTATTGGCTATTCGTCGCCGTCGCTGCCGTTTTGTATCTACAGTTGAAACCCATGCCGCCAAACACGGAAAGCCATTTGTTGATAAAATAATAAACACAAGTCACTCGCTGTCGTCAATCAGCGATCTGATACTTTGATTGAATGCCGCCAACTTCAGGTGCGGTTTTCGTGAGGTTGGGCAGTCAGAAATAAACCTTCATTTCCTATTTTTTGTAGGATGGACTTATGCTCCGCGCCGTGGACATGCTGCTCGTCATCATTGTGTTCGTTTGTATTTTGCTGAACCAGAGCGCATTCGCCTTGGGCGCGCTGATTCTCCTGCTCCTCGTCAACTTGTGGCATTTATTAGACGGGCGCACCACGCCCGCCCCCCCAACGGCGACGGTTGCGCCTGATGTGTCCCAATCTGCCCCACCAGAACCGATTAATCCCCTCAAAAATGACTTACGCCATGTCAATGAGCGCTTGCGCGTCACGCTCGCATCCGCACGGGATGGCATCTTGTTGCTGGATGAAGAGGGGCATTTGGTGGAATGTAACAGCGCCGCCGAACGGTTGCTCGGCATCACGCGGGAACGGTTCCTAGGTGGGCATTTTGTCGACATGCTCGACGCGATGATGCACGCCAATGAACTCAACGGCTTTGGCTATGCCCGCGCCCAACTGACCGAACTCGCGCGGCAACTGCGGCTGGAGCCGAATCGCGTCACCCGCCGGCAGTTCACCAGCGTCATCAATGGGGAAACGTATCATATCGAGGAAATCTCGTCCCCCGTCTATGACACCGATCACGCCAACAACAACAATATGACGGTCATCGGGCGCTTATTGGTGCTGCGCGACATGACCGAACATCAAGAATTGCTCAATTTTCGCGAACAAGTCCTCAATATGGCGGTGCATGATCTGCGCGGTCCGCTGACGGCGATCATCAATGGCATCGATTTAACCTTGCACCCCGAAGCCAACCCCCGCGCCGATGAAATCCCCCGCATCTTGCGCCTGTGTTTGGATAGCGGTTATCGCCTGATGCGGCAAATCGAAGGGATGCTCGATATTGCGCAATTTGAGGACAAAACCCTGCCCATCTATCCCGCCTCGATAGAACCCAAATTGCTCATCAGCGAAGCCTATGATGCCCTTGCCAATACCTTCTTGGGAATGCGTGTGACCCTAGAGACGACCATCGCGCCCAATGTCCCGGCGATCATGGTCGATCCCGATCTCATCCGGCGGGTGATCGTCAATTTGATCGATAACGCCCTCCGTTTCACCCCACGCGGGGACGCCATGCACGTCGATGTGATCTTGTCGTCCAACACGTCCCCCAGTGTGCTGATCAATATTTCCGACAATGGGCCCGGCATCCCCCCAGAACGGCGCTCACTGGTGTTTCAGCCCTATGGTCAACATAAAGACACCCAATTGTTCAAAGAGCGGCGCGGTTTTGGCTTAGGGCTAACCTTCTGCAAATTGGCGGTCGAAGCACATGGGGGCGAAATTTGGATCGAGGGGGCACACCACAACCTAAAAGGCGTGTGTTTCTCGGTTCGATTGCCCATCAATCAGTGAGCGCAACTAGACCTCATTGTCGGCGTTGATCCAATAAGAGCCACCCGGATCAAGGATGATCGGCAGGGCACCGGTTTCATTGGCGACGCGATTCGCCCACCCGCTGACATCCTGCACAATCGGCGGAAACGTGTTGTAGTGCATCGGCACCACATAACGCGGGCGAATGTAGCGGATCGCTTTCAAAGCATCTTCAGTACCCATCGTGAAGTAATCGCCAATCGGCAAAAATGCCACATCGATTCCTTCATCACCGATCAACTGCATATCGGAGAACAAGGCGGTATCCCCCGCAAAATACAACCGCAACCCAGTAGCGCGTTCGGTGATGATAAAGCCTGACGCCAACCCCCCATAGGTTCCGTCGGGCAACGACGAGCTATGCAGAGCAGGGGTCAGTTTGACCGTGACAAATTCATAATCGGCTGCTCCACCTAAATTTTGCCCCGCTGCGTTGTCCACACCTTTACCGCGCAGCCAGCTCACAATCTCGACATTGCTGACCACCGTCGCGCCCGTCCGTTGGGCAAGGGCGACAGTATCGCCAAGATGATCCCCATGCCCATGAGACAGCAAAATGATTTCTGCCGAAAGTTGGTCATGGGTTACCGGAGCAAGGGGGTTGCCAGACAAAAACGGATCGATCACGACAGAGCGCCCACCCACTTCTAACGCAAATGCCGAATGTCCAAACCACGTTACTTTGATACTCATCGTTTTTCCTCCTAGTATTCGGTTTATCCTAACAAAGGACATGCCCAATGCGCTGCCGCTACCCCGGTGTTTGGGGGCGTTCGAGCGGTAGTGCCACCGTGATCGTCGTGCCTTGATTCAAGCCCGCGCTGGTCGCCCATATTCGCCCGCCATGCGCTTCAATCACCGCCCGAGCGATGCTTAAGCCCACGCCCAAGCCGCCTTGTGTCCGCGTCATGTGGTCTTCGACCTGATAGAACCGATCAAAAATCCGTTCGAGGTTTTCGCGTTTCAACCCAATACCCGTGTCACTCACCATGATCCAGATGTGATCCAGCCCTTGCAGTCGGGTTTGAATGACGATTCGCCCCCCTTCGGGCGTAAACCGAATCGCATTATTCAAAATATTGGTGAATGCCATCGTGAAGCGGGGATGATCAATCGCGACCACCAAATTGGAGAAGGGGGGGACATATTGCAAATGGTGGCGTTTGGCTTCGGTCAATGCCAAAGCATCATGGACGATCTCGCTCAAGAAATCTGCCAACCCGCGTGAGGTCAAAGTGAGCTTACTTTGATTTTGTTCCATATAGCGTAAATTGGTCAAATCTTCGATGATGCCGCGCAACTGGAGGGCGCTCTCGACCACTTTTGAAGCGTGTTCACGGGCTTCATCATCGAGCGTATCTTGAAGAAAACTCGAGTACCCCAAAATGACGCCGAGCGGTGTCCTCAGTTCGTGCGAAGCGATGGCGATGAAATCACTCTTCAATTTATCGACCCGGCTAAGTTCTTCGTTGGCTTTTTCCAACGCGGCGACGAGTTGGGCGCTTTCGAGGGCGACTGCCGCTTGCGCCGCGAGGATCGACAACAGGTTTTCATCATCCCCCGTCCACGGCAGATGATGTTTGTTGACCGCTTCCAAAACCCCGATCACGCGGTTGCGCACCCGCATTGGCACACCCAACACCGATTTGGTATGAAAATCGGTGGCTTTATCAACACCGCCATAATGTCGACGGTCGGCAAGGACATCGTTCACGAGGACGGTGCGGTTTTCGCGCAAAATGGTACCAGCAATGCTGCCTTCCAGTGGAACCGCGATCCCAAGTAGTGAATCGGTCATTTCGCCCGTCGTGGTGGCAGCAAAACGCAATTCCCCCGTTTTGTTATCCCATAACAAAACAGAAGCGGCATCAGAGTCCACAATTTCGACCGCCGCTTCCATGATCAAGCCGAGTAAAGGTTTTAGCTTCAATTGGCTGTTCAAGGCGGCGCTGATCTCGGTAATCCGAGTCAACTTTGTAACGCGCCGTTGTAAATTTTCAACTGTGTTGGAGTGATCGTTCATTGACATTCGAGTTTCAGTCTCATTCAACGCTTCTGTCTATTATAACGATCTGTGCAATTCTGGCACACTCTTTTATGGCTTTGCTTTTTGCATCTCTAAATTGATCCTCAGGGGGTGTTCTTGTTTTTTGAAAAAAGACATCTTTAGGTGAGTTCTTTATTTAAAGGTCGTAGTAGTAGTAGGGGCTGTTCAAACTGTTCAAAACTATTCCCACATTAACCCACATTATCCACGTATCCCAAAATACACCAAATTTTTTAAGGGTATTTCGCAACATTTCCCAAAAATTTGGGTTATCGCGAACAGAAAATCTAAAAGTTTTGAACAGGTTGCCTGTTCATAACTCTGCCATTCGCTCATTTGGTCTCTTAAGAAGTCTGTGACGACCGACGTTTTTATGAACAGGCTGCCGAGTTATGAACAGAGTTATGAACAGGCAACGCCGAGTTATGAACATTTTTTGCCGAGTTATGAACATTTTTTGCCGAGTTATGAACAGGTTTTTGGTACTTTTGAACAGACAAGGTTATTAATTAATGTTTTTCGTAATAATAAATTTCGTAATCTTGGATTAAATTGGGTTTTTAACGGGTCACGCTATTTGGGATAAAAGCAGAAAAGAGGGTTTAGGGAGTAGGGATTGGGGTTTAGGTCGAGGGCATCCGCCCTCTTATTGATTTTCAGGATAGGACAAATGTGCTATGCTTGGGGTGTTGTTTTTGCGATGGAACCGCTCCCGAAGTGTGAGGAACTCGACGATGACTTTTCAGGTATACCCCAGATTATCGGACTCGCCCTATGTCGAAACGATCACACACGGGCGGACAGTTGCGAGTGGCTCCACGATTCGCCCTGCCGAAACTCACTGGCACATGATTTTAACCAAAGTCCAAAACGAGGTGCGCTTTCTGGTGGTGGGTCCGTTGTCAAAATCGGGGGTAATTCATTACGGCGCAGATGCCGAAATCTTGTGGATTAAATTCAAGCTCGGCGTCTTTATGCCCCATTTGCCAGTGCGCCAATTTTTGAATAGGGAAACGCCTTTGCCCAATGCTTCTGGGCAATCCTTCTGGCTCAAAGGGGCGGCGTGGCAATTCCCAGACTCTGAAAACAGCGATACCTTCATCAATCGGTTGGTGCATGATGAAGTGTTGGTGCTGGATCGGCTGGTGAGTGGTATCCTCCAAAATCAGATTCCGCTCGCTTCGCTGTCCCCGCGCACAGTGCGGCATCGATTTTTGCGGGCAACGGGCTTAAGCCAGTCGTATATTTTTCAATATGAACGCGCCAATCGTGCGGTTGCCTATTTGCAACAGGGCAGTTCTATTTTGGACGTGGTGGCTGAAGCGGGTTATTTTGATCAACCGCATCTAACCCGATCCCTAAAGCAGTTTGTTGGGCATACCCCTGCTGAAATCAAGCGTTTGTCTGCCCCTGCGCGGTAACTTGCCATTTTATACAAGACTGCCAGCGTAGACTGATTTATCTTAAAGAGGTTCTCGTGAACTAGGCAACGTATGAAAAGAGGAGATCGACCGATGCAAAAAATTACCCCGTATTTGTGGTTTGATGGCAACGCAGAAGCAGCAGTCACTTTCTACACTTCGATTTTCGAGGATTCAAAGATTGTGAATGTGGCGCGTTATCCCGAAGGCGTCCCCGAACTGGGGGGAACCGTGTTGACGATCAACTTTGACATTTTTGGACAGTCGTTTATCGCGCTCAACGGCGGACCACAATATCGTTTCACCGAAGCGATATCGTTCCTGATTCACTGCGAGACGCAAGCCGAAGTCGATACTTTGTGGGCACAACTGACCGCAAATGGGGGCGAGGAACAACCGTGTGGGTGGTTGAAGGACAAATTTGGGGTATCGTGGCAGATCATCCCAACGATTTTGAATACTCTGCTGAGCGATCCTGACCCGGCACGCGCGGGGCGGGCGATGAATGCCATGTTGCAAATGAAGAAAATTGACGGACCGGCATTGCAGCGCGCCGCCGACGAAGCGTAGGGCGATTGCTTCACCGTTCAAAAAAATAGGCGGGGGTGGATTGATCCTCCCCCGCCTATTCCCTCAACCCCCAATTCCTAGCCCCAGCTTCACCGATTGACCGACATCGGCATGACCACACAAATGAAGTCATTGCGGCTGGCAGGGCGAATCACGCCGGCGTGCGCCGGGCCATTGCTCTCTAGGACGACTTGCTCATCCGTCATCACGCTTAGCGCATCGATCAAGAAGCGAATGTTGAAGGCGACATCGAGCGCGTTCCCTTCGACCGTCACATCCAATACGCCTTCGTTATCGCCGCGTTCGCTACTTTTGCCGATCACGGTGACTTCCCCCGGCATACTTGGTTCGGTCGCCGGCTTGACCATGATTCGGGCGCTGTAGTTGCTGTCGCGGGCGAAAATTTCGGCACGCTTGCACGCCTTCAGCAAATCGGAGGTGTAGAAGGTCACTGAGGTGCTATAGGCTTTGGGGATGATCGCCCCGAAGTCGGGAAATTTGCCCTCGATAATTTGGGTCGCGATGAGCGTATTCTCGTATTGGAACATGACCATATCGCGGTCGCCAGGCAATGCGATGTGAATTTCTCGCTCTTCGTCGCCGATGATGCGTGCCACTTCACCCAAGGCTTTGGCGGGGATGATCATATCGCGCTTACCGGTGATGCCGTGTTCGATGCGGGCAGTGCGGACTGCCAAGCGGAATCCGTCCGCCGCCGCCATCGTCAAGTTGTTGCCGTCAAAGGCGGTATACAAGCCCGTTAAGGTCGGGCGGGCGTCATCTTTGGCGGTGGCAAATTGCGTCTGGACGATCATTTCTTTGAAGATTTTGGCAGACATGATCACATCGGGCACGAAGGTCTCGTTGAGGGGGGGGAACTCGCCCTCGCCGATGCCGCGAATATTGGAATTGGTCATGCCGCTGCGCACATTGACGGTTTGGGTCGATGTTTCTAGCGTCAAGTCGACGCGGTCGGGCATGAGGTTATTGACCAACTCGGCGAAAGTTTTGGCGGGCAATGTGATCGCCCCCGCCGCGTCCACCCGCGCGCCAATCGAGGTGATGATCGTCAGTTCCAGATTGGTCGCGGCGAGCTTTAAGCGCGACTCTTCAGTTTTGAGCAAGACATTCGCCAGCACCGGCAGTGTCGGGCGGGAGTCAACCGCACGGCTGACGATATTCAACCCGCGCGCGAGCTGATCTTGTAAAATGGATACACGCATACGCTTGATGCTCCTGCGGAGAAATTTACGAGAACGGTTCAAATTAAACAGATTGGAACAGAATTGTATGAATTATACACCAATCGATATAATTCTTGATGCTCAAGCGCTGATCTGGGGCATGAATCAAAAATTCAGGCAACCATATAAAAATTTGCTGAGTTGTGACTGGCATGGGCATGATATATCATGCCCATTACGAACCGCATAAGGAATAAGAAGATGTTAGAGCAATTGATGAAACTTGATTTTGAGACGATGCGCGGCTGGGGTTGGGCGGAAATTGAACCCTATGTCAGCGCGTTGGAAGCAGCACCGATCACCGCCGATACGGTCATCGAGTGGTTGGGGGCATGGGCGCATCTTGGCAACTTGGTCGGCGAGGTGTATACCCGTTTGTATGTCGGCACGACGTTAGACACCACCGACAAAGAGACGGAAACCCGCTTTTTCGCCTATATTACCCAAGTCATGGAACCTTTTCAGGTCAGTGAGCAACGGCTGAAACAAAAATTCCTCGCAACGGGTCTCCACCCCGAAGGCTTCGCGAACAACCGCCGTGCCATGCAAACCGAAGCCGATTTGTTCCGTGAAGCGAATGTGCCCTTGTTTACCGAGGTGCAAGCCATCGTCACCGAGTACGATCAAGTGAGCGGCGCGCAAACCGTGCAGTGGGAAGGTCAAGAACTGACCCTGCCCCAAATGCTGCCCATGCTCCAAGATGGGGATCGCGAAGTGCGTGAGGAAGCATGGCGGTTATCGCGGGATCGCCAATTGGCGGATCGCCCCAAGCTTAATGAAATGTGGGGGCGCTTTTTGGAACGGCGTTTCAAGATCGCCGCCAATGCCGATCAGCCCGATTTCCGCGCTTACCAATGGCTGTCGATGCAGCGCTTTGATTACACCCCCGACGATTGCGAACGCTTCCGCGATGCCATTGAGCAGGTCGTCGTGCCAGCGGCGGCAATAATATATGAAAAGCGTCGCCAACAATTGCAAGTGCCCACCTTGCGCCCGTGGGATTTGGATAATGACCCCTTGGGACGCGCGCCATTGCGTCCGTTTAGCAATACCAAGTTGTTGATCGACCGTGCCGAAGCGATTTTCAATCAAGTCGATCCCGAATTGGGCGCATATTTCTCGATCATGAAAAATGAAGATTTGCTTGACCTCGCCAATCGCAAGAACAAAGCGCCCGGCGGCTATCAAATCACCTTCAATGCCTCGCGCCGTCCCTTTATTTTCATGAACGCTGTCGGGCTGCACGATGATGTGCAAACCCTGTTGCACGAGGGTGGACACGCCTTTCACTCGTTTGAATACCTGAAAACCCCCAATTGGAGATTGATCGATCCGCCGACTGAATTTGCCGAAGTTGGCTCGATGGGCATGGAAATGCTGGCGGGACCCTATCTAAGAGCGGACAACGGCGGCTACTATACCCCCGTCGAAGCCGCGCGTGCCCGTATTGAATATCTTGAAGGCGTGCTGTTGTTTTGGCCCTATATGGCGCTGGTGGATGGCTTCCAAAATTGGGCGTACACCCACCCGACCGAAGCCGTCGATACGGCTGCGTGCGATGCCCACTGGGGACAGCTTTGGGATCGCTTCATGAAAGGCATTGACTACAGCGGCTTAGAAGACATCAAAGTCACGGGCTGGCACCGCAAGCTGCACATTTTTGAGATCCCCTTCTATTATGTCGAATACGGGATCGCTCAGTTGGGGGCAGTGCAGATTTGGCGCAACTCATGGACGGATGCGGCGAAAGCGGTCGCTGATTATCGCCAGGCGTTGTCGTTGGGGGGCAGTGTTTCGTTGCCGGAATTGTTCCGCGCTGCCAATGCCCGGTTCGCGATGGATGCGCCGGTCTTGACCGAGGCGGTCGATGCCATCATGACCACCATCGCCCAACTCGAAACGGTCTCGTAGTTCCTCAAGAGTAACGGCTCACGCCGGAAAATTTCCGGCGTGAGCCGTTACGAACGTGCGGGGGAACCAGGGCTGTTGCAAAGTCTTGTGTGAAACAATATCAGTGGATCACAAAGCATATCCCCACCCCGTCCGACCGAAGGTCGGCATCCCCTCCCCACTTCGTAGAGAGGGGACTTCTAAGAACCGTTGTGAGCTTTTTTCTCCCCCTCTCCATAAGCGAAGCG
>Ga0209490_10002125_pt1 | contig 18881 bp, 23 predicted proteins | sample MAT06_FD_187209 | JGI IMG/M metagenome (GOLD analysis project Ga0209490, IMG submission 187209) | Freshwater microbial communities from Lake Fryxell liftoff mats and glacier meltwater in Antarctica - MAT-06 (SPAdes) (version 2) | ecosystem: Environmental > Aquatic > Freshwater > Ice > Liftoff... | reverse complement strand
ATTATTAAAATTATTTTGTGATGCTCACGAGCTAAAGGGAACGATTTTGCTTGCGAGTGAAGGAATTAATTCCACGATCGCGGGAAGTCGGGATGCAGTCGATGCCTTATTTGATTATTTACACGCCGATCCTCGATTTGAACTACTCCAACATAAAGAATCCTATTGCGATCGAATCCCATTTCAACGGATGAAGGTGCGATTAAAAAAAGAGATTATCAAACTTGGTATCCCTGTGAAGCCGACCCAAGTGGTGGGAACTTATGTCGAGCCAAAAGATTGGAATGCTCTGATCTCAGATCCTACAGTGATCGTGATCGATACCCGCAATCGCTATGAAGTGGAGTTAGGTACTTTCGATCGATCGATCGATCCCAAACTCGATACATTTAGCGAGTTTCCTGAATACGTCCGCCAAAACTGTGACCCTGATAAACATCAAAAGATTGCGATGTTTTGTACGGGTGGGATTCGTTGTGAGAAAGCGAGTTCGTATATGCTGGCACAGGGTTTTGCAGAGGTCTATCATCTCCAAGGCGGCATCCTTAAATATTTGGAGGAAGTGCCACCGCAGGAGAGTCTCTGGCAAGGAGAATGCTTTGTATTTGACGATCGAATCAGTGTCGATCGAGATCTTCGTCAAGCTCAGAAGAATGGGCTATCTTAATTTCGTGTGGGATGACGACTTGGATAAAAGTCTGTGGCTGGAGTGATGATTGATTATAGTCGATCGCTAAATCCTCCAATTGCTATAATTACATCATGTACAGCCAAAAGATTTATGTCTATCACCCAAGTACGCAAGATTTGCACGAAAGAATATCACCGTATGGCTGAAGCGGGAATTTTTAGCCCTGAAGAGCGCATCGAACTAATTGAAGGACAAATTTGGCAAATGGCGGCAAAAGGGGCGGGGCACTCTTCAAAACATAGTGCAGGCGTAACAAGATGTGAAAAGACTCTGCGGCGATTATTAGGAGATCGGGTACTCATCCGTTTACAAGACCCAATTCAACTAGATGACTATTCAGAACCAGAACCTGACATTGCAATCGTGCAGCCGAGAGGAGATGACTACGCCGCAAAGCATCCGACGGTTGCGGAGGTATTCTTGTTGGTGGAGGTCTCAGACACTACGCTTAAGCACGATTTGGAAACAAAAGCTTCGATCTATGCTAAAGCTGGCATTCTAGAATATTGGGTGTTGAATGTGATTAATTGTCAACTGCACGTATTCCGTGACCCATCTATAAATGGATACCAAGTGGAATCTATTCTTGGGAATGGGGACATAGCAACATCGATCGCTTTCCCCGATATTGTCGTTTCAGTGGATTCGATCGCGATTCCTTTAACTATTCCTTAGGGTCTATCCATTCCTCAGCAAATTCCCAGTCATTTCTGACTCGATCGATCTGCCATCAGTGGTTTTCTGTAATTTGGGTAATTTACCTGTTTTAATCTAATGCTGAGGCTAAAATCCGACCTTCAACAGGTTCGTACTCATCTTCAAGTAACCAAAATTCTGCTTCTTGATAGGTTGAACTAGCAAATACAGTCGTATATTTCTGCACAGGATCGCAAACCTGACAGTTCCCATCACGATCGCTTAATAATAGGAGCATATAAGGGGGAGCAAGTGTAGGATCTATCCATACCTCAGCAAATTCCCAATCATTTTTGACTTGATCCCGTGCGGGGGATGACATGATATTGACCTGATGCATTGACTTTTATTTCTCCGTAGTAAAGTAAAGTGCGTGTACCATCGTGACTAACTCTGTAACCGATTGGTTGATCGAAGAACATCCCGTAACGGTCATATTCTCGAATAGTGCCAGTAAATTCTCCAACCTCTATAATAGTCCGAGCTACGCTATTCATAGTGGTTTCATCGATAAAAACATGAGCGGCACGTCCCCTATTCAACAGCCTTTTGCTCTGAGGGGTATTTTGTAAGTGTTTGGCAATATGTTTGAAATCAAGTGTAATCTGGCGGTTAATTCCTGTCATGGTATGGGAGTACGGAAAAAGTAAGTGAGATTGCTCTATCTATAAGTCCACTAAAAGTTGTTGATGGATCGAAGCTCGATCGACAAGAGAAGAAAGTCGATCTTGACTGAGTGGCTCACCATTGGCAAAGTATTCCAGCCATATTTGAGATATCTCTTGTGGGTCATTGGGAAGATGATTGAGTTCCCATCCAGGTAAATCGAGTTCTGCCATTAGAGTAGACATCTTTGGATCGTAGCTGATTGATGAGCAACGACATCCCTCAGCCGCCGCCATGATCGTGCCGTGATAGCGCATCGTAATCGCCATTTCTACGCCCCGAAAAATGCCCTTGAGCGATCGAGGGTTAGTCTCAGTCATGACTTTACTGGTCTGTGGTAAAGCCAGATGAATCTGCTCGGCGATCGATTTATCCTTCGATGGCTGAAATGGCACAAGCAGAAAGTATGCATTGGTGGCTTGCTGTAATTGACTCAGAGCCTCGATCAAACAACTAATCCGCTCTGACGTGAGTTGAGGGTGCGATCTCAAGCTCACAGCAATTCGAGGTGCGGGTAAATCCCACATTTGCGCCACAGGTTCTGAAGCCAAGGCCCACACTGGATCGGGAGCCATGAGGCAATTAATATCCCAATCTGACAAGAGTTTTGCCGACTTGCTATCTCGGACGCTGATTCGATCGCAACGACTAAATGCTCGTTGAGTAATCCACTGACTGGAACCATAACGCAATGGCCCCACGCCCTGCGCCCAAGCAATCGTCTGTAAACCCATACCCCCAGCTAGTCCCAGCAGACCACCATAATAAAATGGATTCCTCGCACTGGTGGCATCTTGCATGAGGCTACCACCACCCCAGATAAAGATCTCCGACTGCTTGAAAGCTTGTAAAATCGACCAGACTGACTTTCGATCGACAGCTTCAACCTGATGTAGTTTCTCGGTTGCCCTAGGCTGAGCCGACAATACCAGAGGCTTTACCGTTTTTGGCAGCATTTGCAATAGAGCCGCAAGCAGTGCTTCATCACCACCATTGCCCATACCGTAATAGCCACAAAGAATTGCCTGACGCATAATTTAAGCTCAGCTATCAGTCGTTAACTATTAGCTTCTGATTTAGATTGAATAAGTCCAAAGATTATCGCACTGGAGATGCCTTTTGTCTCAAAGCGATCAGCATTTAGTCTCCGTCACCTAGTTTTTTTCTTGGGCAAATCTCGAAAGCTAGCTCATGCCGATAAAAACACACGTTAAACTCCGCAAAAAAAATCATGTGTCCGAGAATCACAGGCGCATCTTTCGATTGAGTCCATGCAAATGCCAACAAAACGGAGCAATTGCACCAGATATAACTAATCCTCGCGCCTCATTACGAGACAAGTTTCCGCTCAATGGAATCAATAGTTCGGACAGTTTTAGAAAAAGAGAAAAAAAGCTATTCATCGGATAAGGTGCAAGTAATAAATCAAAACACCAAATGAATAGCATTAGAGACATTCTACCTAAAGTACAGAGTAAAGCCCAAGAGAAATTTCTGATAATACTGATATCGACAATTATGGTGTTATGCGGGAGAGTAAACTTCACAAATCTGAGTCGGTATAGCGAAATCAACGAACGGACATATCGGCGGCAGTATTTGCGGTCATACAACTTCATGCGAAGTACAGCCTATTGAGTAAATAAAAGGTACAATAGATAGGGCTAATAAATACTAGTTGACTGATAAAATTATGCCATATTCACTAGATTTACGAAAAAAGATAGTATCAGCCTACGAAGCAGGAAAAACATCAATTCGTAAAGTTGCAAAACAGTTTATGGTCAACCCAAAAACAGTTGAGAGGTTGATAAAGCAACAGAGAGAGACAGGGAACTTGGAACCGAAGAAATCAGGGAACCCAACTCCAAGCGAGTTGGAAGCGCACAAGGAATTGATCATTGCCACAGTAGAAGCGCATCCTGATTGGACTTTGTGGCAATATTGCGAAGAGATAGGTGAGAAAACAGGAGTATATGTAACCACAGGTGCGATGTGTCGGTATCTGAAGAAGCAAAAGTTGACCTTAAAAAAAAGACATCTCGCAGTGAAAAGATGAACACGACCAGAATATTCGATCGTGTCACCCGCCGATGCAGGATATCAACTGTTGATTCAGACCCGCGAGTTAGCTTAGCTCCCAAATTACGTGAGACTGCTGCTTTAATTACACGCCGCAACTGAAAGTGTATAAGTATTACCAATTGCGCTCAAACCACCGACAAAAACGTTGATTTGATAAGGTTCAGCTTGAGAACGGGGCTGTCCTGTCATCCTCAATGGCTTCCCCACTTTGACTGTGATGTTGCTTTTGTTGAAAAACTCATCAGAAGTATTGTTGCTATATTTTAAGTTTAGTTTGGCATCATAGTTGGCATTATTTTTGGGGATGATTGTCGCAACGTAGCGATTGTATACCCTTCCACCTGGAACAGAAAAATCAGTGTTCCAATTGTCATTGGTGACCAGAGTGCCAAGCGGCGAGACTGTTTTGGTGACTTGGGTTCCTTGTGCACCGATCACATTAAGCGCACGACAGGTTTCAGCTTTTGCAGCAGGTGCAAACGCCAAAAGTGTTGATAGACAAAACAGTCCTAATCCAAAACGGTTAATTAGCATATAAAATATCTCCCTTAGGATAAAAAATGAGAATAAAAGTTGGTTTTTAAATGTCGAGATTCACGATCGAATCCCTTCTTGTCAGATGGCAAGAAGGGATTTGAGTAAGATCAATTAGTCATTGTTTGTCGCTTTGTCGATCGACTTCTTGAGTTCAACCACAGTAGATTTAGAATCTTTTTTCATCTTTTCTCGGTTTGAAGTACCCTGAATCTCATTGAGTCCACCATTTTTAGTGCCTTGTTCAGCTTCTTTAAGCGACATAGGAGAAGACATAGTTGCTTCTTCTGATTTTTCTTGGATGCGGTCTAACTTGACAAGACCTTCAGTAGGATCGCTCTTGGTTGCGGTCTTTGCCATCGCTGGGATCGCATTGGAAAAGAGCAAGATTGCCCCAATTAGAAGTGCAAACAGAAAACGGACAGGGTGCATTTTCGATCGCAGGGTTTGGATAAGTTTCATAGGAGGTTCTCCGAAATATCTAGTCAAAAAATGGATTAGAACAATTAGTGATTACTTGCCGAATAGCTCTTTAACATTATCGACCGCGCTGCCTGCAGCTTCTTCAATGTTCTTCTTGGTGCCTTCGATCGCATCACTTGTAGCTTCGCCAATATTCCTGTTGGTATCTTCGGCTGCATTCTGAGCCCTGTCAAAGTTGCGCTTAGTGCTCTTTTCGATCGACCTTTGGTTTTTATCAAGCTGATTTTTAGTTCTGCCTAGATTCTCCTTTGCCCGACCTTCGACTTGCTTGCCAAACCCTTCTGCTTGACCAGTCATTTTGCCAACATTGCGCTCAACTTTTCCTGCGGCTTGTTCTGCCTTGCCTTCAGCTTGATTAAAAAAGCCAGCAACAATTACCGTAGAAGGAGAATTGTATAGTGGAGCTGCGATCGCGTCGCCATTCATCAGGAATGAACATTGCCAAGCCAATGCCAGAGTGAGAAACCCACCAGCGATCGCAGGCAGACGGCGTTTGAGTTGAGCGATAAAGTTTGTCATAAAAGTACCTATGTGATATTTACATACTTTGTTATACGTGAAATCTCTAAGTATTGAATCAACCAATGGAAGTGAGTTAAAGCCCTAAATTTGTGAGGTCAACTCTATCGATCGACCGATTTGATTTGATTAGATATATAGTCGTACCCATTGTTAAAGCTGAAGAGCATTTTGCAACTATATCGATCGATATTTCTTTCTGTCATTACTTCTGCGGAACCCATACAGATACAGAGCCAGCATTACACCTAAAATCCGCCCAGCCCTCGTCATTAGTTTCGATCGATTCGCTGATATGTTCGGTGATGTCAATATAGGTGTGATTGGGATGTCCAACCTCCATATATTTGCTACCATCGTCGCCATTACTCAAAACAACTGCCATCCCACCTGGATGATCTGGATCTCCTAATCTTGTCCAACCAATCGTATTAGCGTGGTCGAAATAATCGTACTGGTCGCCATAGGCATAGGTTTGCCGTGCTAGGAGAAACTTGTCGAGCAGTACCCGATGGCTAGCCAACCAGATTTCATACTCGTTGCCATCTTTCCCATAATCCTTATAGTGAGCACCATAATAGTCAGCATAGAAGATGCAGGGATATCCTTCGTGACGCAGTAAAATCAGCGCATAGGCGAGGGGTTTAAACCAAGCCTCGACCACAGATTCTAGTGCTTGTAAAGGCTGTGAATCATGGTTATCCACTAGCGTCACGGCGAGGGTGGGCTGTTGTTGGACGAGGGTATTGTCAAAAATTTGGCGTAAGTCGTAGTCTTTGCCTGACTGGCTGGCAATCTGGAAGTTTTTATGTAGTGGCGCATCAAACAGGCTGACCTTACCACCTGTGGTCTCGATAAAACTATTGAGCGCATCGACTTCATAAGACCAATATTCACCGACGGCGAATAGGTCGCGTTTGGCATGGTCACGCGCATGTTCGATCCATTGTTGAAAAAATTCGGCTGAGACATGTTTGACCGCATCAAATCGAAAGCCATCCACACCCGTCGTATCGAGATACCACTCACCCCAGTATTGCAGTTCGCCGCAGACTTCAGGGTTATCCATATCTAGATCGCAACCCATGAGAAAGTCGAAATTACCTTTCTCTAAATCGACATTACGATCGAACTCTTTGCCTTTGAGTAAGTAGATCGCATTTTCTTCCCCTTTGTATTCGTTGTAGTCGATCGCGTCGAAATGCCACCAATGCCATTCCATGGTGGAGTACTTACCGCCACGACCTGGAAAAGTAAAATGCGTCCAAGCTTTGATCATCTGATACTCGCCGACTGTTTCATTGCGATCTTCAGGATCGAACGGTGTGGCTTCGACCTCCTCGGCTGCATCTGCCCCCAGTTTGTGATTGAACACAACATCGGCGTAGACGCTAATCCCCGCAGCTTGTGCTATTTCGATCGCTTTGAGGTACTGATCTTTTGTGCCATATTTCGTCCGTACCGATCCCTTTTGGTCGAATTCACCGAGATCGAATAAATCATAAACACCATAGCCCACATCAAAACCACCAGCCGAGCCTTTGTATGCGGGAGGCAACCACACGGAGGTAATCCCAACTTTAGCCAAATCTGCCGCAGAATCCGCTAGCTGATCCCATAGGTTGGTATCTTCGGGCACATACCAATGGAAATATTGCATCATTACGCCATTTGGTTCAGACATAAAACTTTTCTCCATTAGGAAACTATATTGATTAATTTTTCACGATATTTAATGTCTTATAGTTCAGGGTAGTTTGTATATTAGGCTTTTGGAGTATTTTAGCTTTTGGGTGAAATCGGTTTCTCTACCATTTGGATGAGTGGGATGGGTACAAAAATCCGTCTAATGGGAGAGAGGATCGATCTATAGAACCCATTTGGCATCTCAAGAAGCGGCAGCAACGCGCTTAAGCATAAGCCTGACAAAGCATAGTGTGAGATGTGCATTTGCATTCTCCAGAGTTCTGTCAAAATTTTGGCACTGGTTCCGTATCATGGGAATAATCGTTGAAACCCCTTTAGAGCAAGGATTTTGATGGTTCAGCTTCAATATGGCTGTGACCTATATACTTCAAGTGTTTTGAGTTATTTATCCCATCCAGCGGAACCAGTCCCCTCCGAGGGATCTCACTGTAATCCGTTGCAAGTCAGATACTGTCCCCATTTAACAGCCGTCTGGCCCACAGAAACTGTGCCCGTACAGTACCTCCGCGTCACAGATGTAGATAATGCCCGCAAAATCGATGAAAAACTTTATTGCGACCTGATCCGCAATCTTCTCGGCCATATCCCGATTTTCGGTGAGCACCTCAAACTTTATATTCGCTTGGGTGTCAGAAACGCTGGGTTGTCCCGACGAGCGCACGTTGCGACTGCCTTTACCGCCAGTCTCCACCACCGTATAACCGGTCGCCCCGGCTTCATCGATGATCTGAGCGATCTTTTTCAGCAGAATCTTTTCCGTGACGATGACGAGCTTTTTAGCTGGCTTGGACATGTTGGTTAACTCCTTAAACTATGTATATCGATCTACTTGGTCTGCCCAGTCAAGGGAGTGCTGACAGACCGCCACCCGTCTGTAATTACTTGCCGCCGATCGCCTGAGCTAAACCGATGAAGAACGGTATGCATATCCCAATCGCAATTGGTGTACCGACGGCTGTGGATGCGCCTATATAGGCGGAGGGATTAGCTGACGGAATACCAGCTCGCAATGTTGGTGGTCCTGAGATGTCTGAACTAGAGGAGGCAATAACAGCCAAGACCACTACGCCGCCCATGCTGAAGTTCATGGTGTAGTGGGCAATCATGCCGAGACCGAAGGCAATTAGCCCATGAATAAACGGCCCCACAATACTATACACAACATACCATTGAGCCACCTTACGCAGTTCGCCAATCCTTGACCAAGCCTCCATACCCATGACCAGCATCAAGATCGAAAGCAAGCCGCGAAAAGCGGGATCATAGAAGGTTGTATAGACACGTTCTGGTCTAGTCAAAATGCCAAGAGCGAGCCCTAACAACATTGCCGATAGAGCCGAACCTTGAAGACTTTCCTTGATAATTGGCCATATCTTGACTCGATTATCTGCATCATCCTTCTGCTGACTGAGATACTCCTGTCGGCTACTAGGATAATCCTGATCAGCAGGATAATCACCAGATGCAACAAGCTGATTGCTCAAAGACTTCTGCGTGGTAGAGGCGGCACTATTCTTCTTCTTGTTGATGTAAATGTTGGCAATAACGATCGCAGTTACGAGTGCGGGGATATCCATGAAGGGATAGAGTGCACCAGCCCATGGTTCAAATGGAACTTTTTGTTCTTCGAGAAGTGTCAGGGCGGCCGCCATAGTAGAGCCACTCACCGCACCAAACAATCCCCCAGTCGCAATCGCATCAACGGTTTTGACCTTCGGCAGCTTAGCCAATGTATAACGCGCGATGAAGACTATTAAAATCCCGATGATTACAGCAAACACTATGGGTAATACCATATCCGTCAGGTTGGAATTGCGGATCGCAATTCCACCAGTCAGACCGATTTTGATAAGCAGCATGAAGACGATGATCGTACAAATCGACTCTGGAATTACTAATTCACTGCCGAGAGCGGCAATGACCATCCCACCAATCAAGAAGCCGAGTGTTGGGGACTGCAACTGAACACCAAAGTCCTTTATGAAAGTAGTCAAGAAATCCATCTAGCTAATCCTCCTCAATTTTAGATAATTTAATCAAATAACGTTACTACTCAGCTTAAATAGAAGATGACCGTATATGGCTTAAAATCATATTCATCAAAGCTTTCAGATGTTCAACATCAAAAACTATATTCTCAATAGTTCTAAGTTATTGAGAATACTAAGCTCTACTTCTAAAGTAAGAATCTTCGCAAACACTATATATAGTGTTTATGCTAAAGCTAAACGATACTGGTAGAGTTCTTTTTGACCTGAGTAGTAACCAAATAACCAATAAATATATGTAAATCAGTATCAGATTGGATCAATCGATACTGGTCTTATATCAAGACATAAAATGGCTGTGCTATTTTGTGTTCTTAATTTTATTAAGTAGGCAAGCATAATTAAAACCAAAAGCCAAAAAGCTGTAGCGCACGCGCAGCGTGCGCTACAGCTTTTTAAGTTTTAAGGTTTTTTTTGCCCACACACTTAGTTATCGCCATTGGCAAGTAGATAAACCTGAATTATAAATAAATTTGTAAAGGGTAACAGAAGTTTTTTATAGCTCAACCATAAACTTTACAGGATGATATGCATTGGTACAAATCAATTATTTATAGGTATATCATAGTAATATACCTATGATATATCTATAGTGTTCGCGGCGATCGATATAAATGCTCGTCTCAATAGCTAGTTAATAGGAGACGCAGATGGACTCACTGCATCTTGCTTCTCCAAAGATATCCATAGAGAATTCTCTGGGTTAACTGGGCAAACTAAAAGTGTCATGAGACCCTAAAGTAAACATTAGTAGTGATTTTATAAGCGAAAAATTAATGTGTTAGAAGCCTTTGTGCTTGCGACGATACTTTGTGGTTTTTTGGGGATTGTCCTCAAAAAAAATTTGATCATGAAAATCATCTCGATGGATGTGATGAGTACAGGCGTAATCGCCTATTTTGTGGTGATTGCCTCACGAGGAGGCGTATTTACGCCGATTCTTGGTGATACGCTAAGGACTAACTATGCTGACCCCGTACCACAGGCGGTCATCTTAACTGCGATCGTGATTGGTTTCTCGATTCAAGCCCTGATGCTAGTCGGTGTGATTAAACTATCGCAAAACAATCCCACCTTAGAAATCAATGAGATCGAGAAGAGTGACCGCCTATGACCACCCTAACTTTGATCTGGATTGTCTTGCCATTTTTGGTAGGATTCATTATTTATCTGCTACCAAAGGGCGATCGCTATTTGGCGTTAGGCGGCGCATTTGCCTCGGCGCTATATGTGATTCCTTTGTTTGTGCAGCAAACACCGATCAATTTACGATTGCTCGATAACTTTGGGGTGAGCTTGATTCTTGACCCCTTGGCAGGATTTTTTATCTTGACCAATGCTCTGGTCACGATGGCGGTGATTATTTACTGTTGGCATAGCGATCGCACTGCCTTTTTTTATGCTCAAGTTTTGATTTTGCATGGCAGTGTTAATGCCGCTTTTATTTGCTCAGACTTCATGAGTTTATATGTCGCCCTAGAAGTAATTGGCATTGCCACATTTTTGTTAATCGCTTATCCCCGTAGCGATCGCTCGATCTGGATTGGCTTGCGCTATCTATTTGTCAGCAATGTTTCCATGCTGTTTTACCTGATTGGTACAGTATTGGTTTACAAAGCCAATCACTCCTTTGACTTTATCGGATTGCGGGACGCACCTCCCGAAGCGATCGCCTTGATCTTTTTAGGACTATTCGCTAAGGGCGGTATCTTTGTTTCAGGGCTATGGCTGCCCTTAACTCATGCAGAATCAGAATCTCCAGTTTCGGCACTGATGTCAGGCGTGGTGGTAAAGGCTGGAGTTTTACCATTAGTACGTTGCGCCCTATTGATCGAAGAAATCGAACCGATTGTCCGCTTATTCGGAGTAGGTACGGCATTGCTAGGCGTTGCTTACGCAGTCTTTGAGAAAGACGCTAAGCGGATGCTCGCGTTCCATACAATTTCCCAACTAGGATTCATCTTAGCTGCACCAGAGGTAGGTGGATTTTATGCGCTAACGCATGGATTAGTAAAATCAGCCTTATTTTTACTTGTGGGCAACTTGCCTAGTCGTAATCTCAAAGAACTCCAAAAACAGCCGATTCAGACTTCACTCTGGATTCCATTGGTTATGGCTAGCTTTTCGATCTCTGGCTTCCCGTTGTTATCAGGTTTTGGGGCAAAGGTATTGACCATGAAAAATATTTTATCTTGGCAGGAAATCGGCATGAATATAGCCGCTTTAGGTACGGCGATCTCCTTTGCCAAGTTGATCTTCTTGCCCCATCAGCCCGCAGTTGATCTGGATCATTCACCAAGAAAAACTAATTTTTGGGTTGCGATCGCAATTTTATTGGGTGGCTTGTTTGTGGCAAACACCGTTTATTATGAAGCCTACACTCTAGAAAATGTCATTAAACCTTTGGCAACGATCGCAATTGGCTGGCTTGCCTATTGGCTGATTTTCCGCCGCGCCTTAGTCAAATTACCCGTTGTATTTGAAGAGTTTGAGAACCTAATCGGGTTTATGGGGCTAATCTTAGTTTTACTTTTTTGGATGGCAGTAGCATGATTGGACAATTTATTTTGCGAATCGCGATCTGGTTTTTGTTAACCGCCAATCTCAGTATCACCAATATCATCATTGGTGTAAGTATTTCTCTGCTAATGCCCCATTACCGCTCAGAAAACATTCGATTTAAAGATGTTGTGCAGGGTATAGGCAGAATTATCAAAGCATTTCCGCAAGCCTATATCGAAGCGATCGAGATGATTTTACAACCCCATAAATACGAAGAAGTAGTTATGGAAAGAACTAGAAATCGGCGGTCGGCTGGGCTGATTTTCTTGGACGTTTTCCTGATTACCTTCACGCCTAAAACACTTGTCTTGAGGCATCACGAAGATGGCTGGTATGTCGTGCATCACGTTATCAAGCGCCAGAAGAGGCAAGATTCATGAACATTGATTTATCAACTAATTCAGTATTGAATTTTGTCGTCGGTACGATGGTTTTCTCTTTGTTAATTCCGCTATATCAAGCATGGAAATATGATGACGATATTTGGGAAATTATGCTTGCCTTTTCCAGTATTGCCGCCAAATCCGCAGTGATGATTTTGGTGATCGCCGTACTACGCGATGATTGGATGATCGGCGTGATCGGGGTAATTATTTTGAGTGTGGGTAATGCGGGATTCATGCTTCTAGCCCACATCATCAGGCGTACAGGAGAAATATAATCATGACAACTTTAGCGAATATATTTAGTTACATCTGTATTTTCGGTGGGCTAGTGTTTTGGTTTTGGGGAACTGCGGCTTTACTCACAAGGCGATCGGTACTTTTTAAACTCCATAGTCTATCGATCTCGGACACCCTTGGCTCGATCGCCATTGTGTTCGGCTTAATATTACTCCGCCCAAAGGAATTACCATTACTGATTCTGGCGATTATTTCCTTAGCCTTATGGAATACGATGCTGTGCTACGTGCTGGCTTACTGCTCTAGCAGTACAACTAGAAGTAAAAAATAGGTAGTAAAACTGTAAATGAACAGTAGTTATGATGGTTATGTTTATGCGATCGCGGTGCTGTTACCGATATCAGCATCAATGTTGGTATTCCAAACCAATCCCTACAAAGCTATAGTCATGCGCGGGATTTTAGGAGCAGTATCAGCGCTGGTTTATACAGTTCTGGGTGCGGCGGATGTGGCGCTGACCGAGGCGCTAGTCGGTGCTTTTTTAGCAACAATGCTCTATGCCGTTGCGGTACGTTCGTCTCTAGTCTTGCGTTTGGGTGTGGTTGAGGAAGTGGCGATCGCCCATGATTTAGAAAAAGAATTAGACAAGCTCAATTTTCCCTTTGAACAGCTAGATCAACCATTAAATCAGCAAATTGATGTGCAAGAAGAATTAGAAAAATCTGAGCAGCTTAATGATCGGATTCCCATATCTGCTGATTTTGAGAAAGTGATTGATGTCCTCAAAAATACTTTCAGTAAGCACTATATGCGAGTTGAGTTAGTTGCCTACGAGAACGAATCAGAATTAGAACAAGCATTAATTGATAAAATTGTCCATGCAACCTTGCATAATTTAGAACATCAAGAAGGTAGTCAAACTAGCTTATCCCAAATCAAAATCCGTCTGCCTCGTCTCCATGAGATTATGCAAGCCGAACCAGCTCTGGCTAATGTTCAATTAGTTTACTCATCTTATGCAGAAGTTTCCAAGACCCTCACCCCTAGCCCCTCTCCCTGAGGGAGAGGGGAACAAGAGAATATTTATATCTTGCTCCCCCTCGCCCCTAGGGAGAGGGGGCTGGGGGGTGAGGGTCTTTGCGATACCCTCAAAAACATAACTTAAAAAACACCTTTAAAAAAACAGATTATGAAATGGATTTATATAATTGCAGGAATTGCTTTTTTTGTAAAAATGCTATTTTTACCCAACCCTGCCCCTAGCTCGCCTTTCTCGATTGTGGAGGCGATCGCCCAAGATAGCGGTGTCAGTAATGTGGTTTCAGGAATCATTTTCCGCAACCGCCTGTATGACACCATTTTTGAAGTAATTGTCTTCACGATCGCAATCATGGGCGCAAATTTTTTACTTGCCAATGAGAAACCATTTACGAGAATTTATCAATTTACCGATCAAACTTCGATTGTGCTTGCTCAACTAGGAGCTACTATTGCCGCTTTAGTAGCGATCGAGTTGGCAATTCGTGGACATCTTAGCCCTGGAGGAGGCTTTGCGGCAGGTGTGGCAGGCGGAACTGCGATCGGTTTGATTGCGATGACATCCCCTCCAGAACGACTTCAGAGGCTATATAAACGCTGGCACGCCGCAACTTGGGAAAAGATATCAGTGCTGATTTTTATTATTTTATCGGTGATCACTCTCTCAGGGATAGAACTGCCTCACGGTAAGTTAGGAGAGCTAATTAGTGGTGGCATGATCCCAATTCTGAATATTCTGGTTGCGATTAAGGTTGCACTAGGTTCATGGTCTGTGGTATTAGGTTTTATTCGCTATCGTGGTTTGTTATAGCAATTTCAGCAACTCTCATTATGGAAATTAAACCTAAATTTGCCTCTAACTATTGAGAATAATTGCAATAATAGAGATTAAAAGACCTATATCTTTGTCTCCAGTAGTGCAAAAAACTTTAAATCTTAAATGAAGATGACTAGACATGTTTCGAGAACACTATTAAAAACATCTGATTTTCATTAAATCAATGGTTTAACTTTAAGTTCAAGGAAAAAGCTTCAGATTTAATTATTTTGAAATCATTGTCTAGTAAGGCTTTTGCACACTAATTCTGTAGTCAAGGAATCCTAAAAGTCATAATGAGAGTTGCTAGTATTAGAGGGGGTTGAAAATTTTTAGTGTGTTCTACTCCTTAAGTGATTAGACGTAAGTAGGTAGTTAAAAGCTAGGCTTTCTCTCGCAATACATAGCCCACGCCTCTAACTGTATGTAATATTCGTTTAGAATTACTGATTTCTAATTTGATGCGTAAGGCACGAATGTAAACTTCGATAATATTGGATTCACCCATAAAGTCGTATCCCCATACAGACTCTAAAATCTGGTCGCGAGTTAACACCTGTTGTGGATGGCGCATAATGAATTCCAGCAGATCGAATTCTTTGGCAGTAAGTTCAATCTTTTGACCTGCACGGTAAACTTCCCGTGACGCATGACTTAATGTGAGGTCTTCAAATTGAATGAGATCGGCAACTTCAGGATACATCCGTCGCATTCTTGCCTTAATTCTGGCTAGTAATTCTTCAATACTAAAAGGCTTGATCAGATAGTCATCAGCTCCCGCATTCAATCCTGTAATCCGATCGCTGATCTCATCTCTAGCCGTCAACATGATGATCGGAACTTGCACCCCTGTTTTGCGGAGACGAGTGCAAATATCTAGTCCTGATATTTCAGGTAACATCCAATCTAAAATCACCAAGTCGGGCTGGGTGTCACGGGCGAGGGTTAATCCCTCTAGTCCATTGGTAGCGATCGTGACGTGATATCCTTCCAAACGGAGTTCTGAGGCAATAAACTGTGATAACTTGGGATCGTCTTCCACTAATAGAATGCGATCGTTCATCGTTAAGGTTTCCATATTGGTAGTGTGATTGTAAAAATGCTACCTTCATTCGGCTTCGATCGAAGAGAGATTTTACCATTCATACCCTCGATTAAGCTTTTCGAGATCGCTAGCCCCAATCCTGTACCATCCCTAGAGCGTGTAGAAGCATCATCGGTGCGATAAAAACGCTCAAAAATTCGCTGTTGATGCTGCAAAGAAATGCCAATGCCGAGATCGCATACATGAACGATCGTTCGATCGTCTGTGCGATCCAGTTTAATCTCCACAGGTTCAGAGGAATATTTAATCGCGTTATCGACTAAATTAATTAATACTTGCTGAAGTCTATCTTGATCTGCGAGAGCGATAATATCTTCATCAATGGGAACTAATTTCACGCTGCGATCGCTGACTTTGGCACTCATTGCGGCTACTTCTGCAACCAATGTATTTAAGAAAACAGGAGCTTGGCGAAAGTGTAAATTCCCACTATCTGCCCTAGCTAAGTCGAGTAAATCTTGGAGCATTTGAATTGTGCGTTCGGTCTCAGCACTTGCAGTTTCCAGAGCTTGCTTTTGATAGATACTAAGATTATCACCTCGGCGCAGTAGGCTTTGCAAATAACCATCAATGACGGTTAATGGGGTGCGTAGTTCATGGGAAACATTGCCGACAAATTGGCGTTGCTGCTCCCATGAACTAGATAGACGTAGCAACATTTCGTTAAAAGCTTGAGCGAGTCCTCTAATCTCATCAGGAGCTTTAGCAAGTTCTAGTTTGGCGGAATTTAAATCTTCAATGGAAACTGTGCTAGCAATTTCGCTCATCCGCGCTAATGGATAGAGTGCTTTACGAATGCGATGGGCGATCGCTATAATCAAGACGAATGTCGCCAAAATGCTGACAATAATTAAGCCATAGATGCCATTATTGAGCTGACCTTGCTCAGTGGTTATATCTTGTGAGAGATAGACTGTTCCAACTGATTTTCCTTTAATCATCAATGGCGTGCCGCACATCACCACATAGCGATCGCCAAATTTAATTACCTGTGGACTGATAGGAATCTGTGTGGTGGCAATAATACTACTCGGATCTGTCTCTGAACTATTGCTTTGAACAGATCTAGCAAGCATCTGTCCATCGGGACTCTGCACTAAAATTGATAATCCTGAAGTTGAAACTTTGGTAGTTGTTCGCTCGATCCCAGTCTTAAGATCCCCCATTTCCATATACGTAGCAACCTGTTCGGGAAAGCGTGTAGCAACATATTCGAGTAGTTGCTTATGACTGGTGATTAACATGCGCTCCATTTGCCAGCCAGCCCAAAGTGAGACACAACCTAAGCTAATGGTCGAAATGGCAATCAATTCTATAGTTAAGCGAAACTGTAACGAGGTGGGAATTATTCGCTTAACAAATAGATTTTTAATAGTTTTTCGGAATGGGTAATACATTGGTTAAACGGAAGGTTTATTTAAAACGTTTATTTAAAACAGTTCAGCAATGTTTTTTTCTAGATCGAATTCAAAACGTTTACTATAATCAGTGATCCCATAGATATTGAAGCTGATTGTTGGTTCTTCACCAATCGCTTCAATCTGGTGAATTGCATCAGGCATCAAACAGAGGATATCCCCAGCCGTGAGGATCTGTTCTCCTACCTGTTCAATGCAGTCTGGAAATTTGGAACTAGGCGATCGATGCCAAAACGTATTTTTCTCTTCTCCATCAATTATCGCCACAATTCCCCATGTAGCATGATTATGAATTGGCGAAATACTTTGCGGCGACCAAGCTACAGTCTGTACTGTCAGCGCAAAATCTGGTTCGTCATAAAGTATCTGCACTGACCAACCCGTTTCGAGATCGGGTAATCCAAAGCTAGTTAAAATCCATTCTGAACTATTAAGTAAGCGGCGGACTAATGGACAAATTTTTTGCAACCGTAATCGATCGCCTTGTTCTTCCCAGATGATATCTTCAACATCGGTAAGGAAGCGATAGAGTCGATAGGGTTGTGAATCCTCTTGCAAATCTTGCGACACAACTGTAAGGGGAATACATTGGCTTTCATTTGTAACTAACCAGTCTTGAGTTATCTCTTGCTTTGTTTTTTTCATGGTCATGGCGATTGACTGACGTTTTTCTGGAGATTATCCTGCACCAATAGTCTAAAGGTTAAGGTCGAAATTTGAGATGAGTACGGTATGACTCTCAGATAAATTTTTGATGAAGATAAATTATGACTTACACAATTCAACATGTTTCAATAAGTTTAAGCTTTTAGCCCGCAATTTATTACAGGGTAAATTTGAAATTTTCAAGCTTTATGTAATCTCCATCTTGCCTTCATCTAGCACTCATTTTTCTAACTTTTAATAGGCTTAGTCTTGAATTGTATATTGTTTCAAAATTTCAACAGAATTCATAACAGGAAAAATCCCATGAAAATTAAGTATCTTGCCACATTTGCCGCTATTTCATTGTTATCCATTGGCGTTGCATCTGCGTATTCAAGCTCTTCTGCAACCACTCTTGGCACGACCAAAGTTGCTGTCTGTGCTGGTAAAACAAATCCCTGCGCTGCTAAAACTAATCCCTGCGCTGGTAAAACCAATCCCTGCGCTGGTAAAACCAATCCCTGTGCTGGTAAGACCAATCCTTGTGCTGCTAAAACCAATCCCTGTGCTGGTAAGACCAATCCCTGTGCTGGTAAGACCAATCCTTGTGCTGGTAAAACATCTAAAGTCACCCGCAATTCCGCTATTTATACCGAGAATGGTTTAGCCTTGGACGGACAGGATGTGGTTTCCTACTTTACGGAAGGTAAACCTGTTACGGGCAAGAAACAGTTCACCTATGGGTGGAAAGGTGCTAACTGGCAATTTTCGAGTGCAGCTAATCGCGATTTATTTGCCAAAAACCCCGAAAAATATGCTCCTGCCTATGGTGGTTACTGTGCCAAAGCTGCTTCGGATGGCAATTTGGCAACCACCGTTCCAACTGCTTGGGAAATCCGCAATGGCAAACTCTACTTGAACTACAGTGCTGAAGCACAACAGGAATGGCTTCAAGGAACATCACAACTGATCGTCAAAGCTGATCGAAACTATCCTAAGATTCTCAACAATGAGACTCTTTTCAGATAGATAATAACTAAAGCTAAAGTCTAGATTTGAGATGAGTGCTGTCTGACTCTAAGATAAATTGCCGATGAAGGTGACATCCTCCCAACACTGACCTGAGTACAGGTACAGTGTGGGCTTCCAAGAATCACTTCTTGGTTTTTCTGGTTTTTCCCTTTCGACTACGCTCAAGGCGAGCCTTACGGGATTTCGGCACTTGGCTAGATTGAGTTACCTCA
>Ga0209490_10002122_pt1 | contig 18898 bp, 15 predicted proteins | sample MAT06_FD_187209 | JGI IMG/M metagenome (GOLD analysis project Ga0209490, IMG submission 187209) | Freshwater microbial communities from Lake Fryxell liftoff mats and glacier meltwater in Antarctica - MAT-06 (SPAdes) (version 2) | ecosystem: Environmental > Aquatic > Freshwater > Ice > Liftoff... | reverse complement strand
TGGGTTCTTTCCGTACTTTGTGATCAAAGAGGTGCTGCTCGCGGTGACACCGCTACGTCGCGGCGGTTGGTTCACATTCCTCGTGCTCTCCGTGATCCTAGCGATTGGGGCATTCTGGGAGATCATGGAATGGTGGATCACGGTGCTGGTCGCTTCGGATGTCGGCCAAGCCTTTCTAGGGAGTCAGGGAGATGTTTGGGATGCGCAATGGGACATGCTGCTGGCTCTGGTGGGCGCCATGGTTGCGGGTGTGTCCCTAGGGCGTATGCATGATCGGATATTGGAAAAACATCGGGCGGAATTGGCCCGCTCGTCCTTGCTTCCTTGACAAAGAGGACTAAAACAGTACTAGTTCCACTCGCACTGATTTGAGCGCTCCTTTTTCAGAATTTTAGCCATGAATGTAAATCCTGAGATCCACCTGACCGACGAAGCCCGCCGCCATATGTTGTTGGCGCTTCAGGCTGAAGACCTGACTGATTTTGCGATTCGCGTTGAGGCGCGCAAGCTCACTCCCATCAAGTACGAGTACAGCCTCTTCATTGAGGGGCCCGAGGAACGGCGCGCGGCGGATCTAGAAATTGATGCAACGGGGATCAAGATTTGGGTGGATCCGAATAGCGCGGAGCTCTTGGGGGGAGCCACGATCGACTACCTCAAAGAGGGGAGCAAAGAAGGTTTCAAGTTCAATAATCCGAATGAGCCGCAGGGCTGGACGGATCCGATCTCGCAGAAGTTCCAGGCGTTGCTGGATGCCGAGATCAATCCAGGCCTGGCGTCGCACGGCGGCCGGGTTGATTTGTTGGATTTCACACAGGGTATTGCTCGAGTTCGAATGAGCGGTGGTTGCCAAGGTTGCGGCATGGCCGCGCAGACGCTGCGCGATGGTGTGGAACGTCGAATCAAGGAAGAGATCCCTGAAGTCGATCAAATCATTGACGATACGGATCACAACGCCGGGACCAATCCATACTACAGCTGACCTGAGTCCGGTCGAGCCGAGCTCAGCTCAGCCCAGCCCTCTAAGTCGGAGCGTCGAGATCCCAATCCAGCGACGGCATGCCATTTTTCACCGAGTAGCGTCCTTTAGGATCGCAGGTTAACTGCGCAGCAGCCGTTTCCTTGTCGTGGGTGAAGAAGAGCCAGGTCTCATCGGCCAAAAATCGCTGAAAAATAGCGGCTTTTTCGTCGATCAGTTGTTCGGCGAAACGGTCGTAACCCATCGTGATCGGCAGGTGGACCCAGGGAACTCCGGGTACGAGATCAGCGCAAAAAAACAGGCTGCGGGTGCTCCCCTGAACCTCGGTATGGAGCATCCCGGGCGTGTGCCCGTGGGTTGTCGTGAAGCGAAACGCCTGGCCAAGCAGTGACTGAGCGTCGCTATCGTCAGACACGAGACAGAGCCTCCCCGTTGCGTTGAGCAGCTCTGGCAATTCGGGAATGTACGAGGCCCGGTCACGGGGATGCGGTGCCACCGCGCGCTCAAAAGCCGTGCGGCTCGTGATGAAACGGGCTTTGTCAAAAAGCAGGTGGCGTGGCTCACCCGAACGCCATGGGCTGAGGAGTCCTCCAGCATGGTCAAAATGCAGATGGCTGAGTACCACGTTGTCGATATCCGAGTGCGTTAGGCCGAGTTGAGCTAGCGAATTCAGAAGCACGTGCTCAGACTCCACCACGCCGTAACGCTGCGCGAGCTTGGGCTCAAAGAAGGCGCCAATCCCGGTTTCAAGCAGCGTCTTCTGTCGGCCGTCATCAATGAGCAGAGCACGGCAGCTGAATTCCAAACGGTTCTGCGAATCTGGCGAAAGCCAGCCTTGCCAGAGTTCCTTCGGAGCGTTGCCGAACATGGCGCCTCCGTCCAGGCGTTGCGAATTCCCAAGAACCGAGTGAGCACGGAGCATAGAGTGGAGAGCTTGCGCGGTGAGCGCGGCAAGGTAAAGCCGGAGGGAGAAAAGCCGGGGAAGTGGGGCTTTCAAGCCAACGGTTCGCCCCTTTCGGGGTAGTGTTGCTAACGTCACAGGCATCCAAACGGAGGACAACCCTTCATGAAAATCGTCTACACCCCACGCCTGCCAGAAGGTGCGAAGGCTCGAGTTGCTGAGCAGTTCCCTGAGCTGGAGTTCGTAGCACTGTCAGCGAACGCTCCCGAGCTTATGGCCGAACTTGCAACGGCCGACGTGATTGCCGGCTGGGTGCCCGTCGAGGCGTTAGCCGCCTGCAAACAGCTCCGTTGGGTTCAGCTTGGGAGTGCAGGCGCCGAAGCGGTACTCGGGAATATTCCTGAAACAGCTAGGTTGACCAACGCCAGTGGAGTCTTTGATCTCACCATGGCCGAGCACGCTCTGGCGCTGATTTTGGCACTCACGCGGGGTGTGGACCAAATGGTGCAAGCGAAAGCAACGTCAACTTGGAACTCTCGAACCGGGCGAGGGGAGGTGTTTGGAAAGACTCTCACGGTCGTGGGTTTCGGTAATATTGGAACCGCTGTGGCGGAGCGTGCCAAGTGTTTTGGGATGCGAGTGATCGGCGTCCGGCGGCGTGTGGCTGAGAAACCTGCTTGCGCAGACGAACTCATTGGGATTGACGAACTGGACGTCGTGCTGCCCCGAACGGATCACCTGCTGTTCGTGCTCCCTGGTGGCCCCCACACGCGCCACGTGTTGGATGCACGCCGCCTCAAGCTTCTGCCACCGCATGCGATGGTCTACAATATCGGACGCGGCAACGCGATCGACGAAGTGGCTCTTGCTGAAGCGATCCTCGGCGCACGGCTTGGTGGCGCAGGACTCGACGTCTTTGAGAGTGAACCGTTACCCGAAACGAGCCCGCTTTGGGGCTTGCCCAACGTCATCATTTCGCCGCACACCGCTGGCCGAACCTCGAACTACCCTGCCCGCTTCTTCGAAATCTTTTTTGACAACCTCCAGCGATTTCGGTCAGGCGAACCACTCCGCAATGAAGTGGACCGCTATTGGGGCTATTGAGATGAGCTCTGCGTAACTCCCTTTCAGAGAATGGGGCGATCGGGCCCCGAGTTCCTCCGCCAAGTTGAATAGGCGAGGTGACTTGGTCGTCCATCGCGGGTAGCTTAAACGCGGAGTCGACCTATGAACCCTATTCGTCTTGTTTCCCCAGCGAGTGTTTTCGTGCTCAGCCTGCTCGGCAGCATCGCTCAAGCCAATGCCCAGCCAGCCCAAGCGGAAGTGCCAACGCCCGTAGCGCCTGCCTCGCCTGAGACAGCAACTGCTGCGCCAGCGACTCAGTCTCCGGCAGCCCCGGCGCCGCAAGCTGAAGCTTCCAAGTCCGAAGGTCCGAAAATTGACGTCAGCGTGCCCGCGCCCGGACCCGAAGTGCAGCGTCAGTATCAGATGCACGAGGGCTTCTACTTGAGGGGAAATCTCGGTATTGGCTTGCTCTCCAACCGCTTCGACGACGGTAGCCTTACCAATAAGGATCTGAGCGGCAGCGGATTCGCGTTCAGCTTCGATCTGCTCGCGGGTGGCTCGCCTGCTCCTGGGTTCACCGTGGGGGGTGCACTGATCAGTTCCGCGGCGTTTTCTTCATCGTTCGAGCGCGACGGCCAGAAAGCAGATCGGGATGCTAGCCTCGGAATGCTGGGCGTCTTTGTCGATGGCTTTCCAAAGGCCACCGGTGGGTTCCATTTAGGGGGTGCCTTCGGCTTGGCCCAGGTGAAGATCGAAAAACAGCTGGGCGATCTCGGCAAAGACACGCTAGGCGGTTTCGGTGGAGCCGCCTGGATTGGTCAAGACTTTTGGGTGGCAGATGAATTCAGCATGGGTGGCCTGCTGCGCTTTGCGGGTGCCCTCACTTCAGCAAGCCAGAATAGCGTCGAGACCAGTGCTTCTACGTTCTCCACATCGCTGATGTTCACAACCCTCTACAACTAGGCTCTAGCTGGGCCATTGTTGGGGGTGAGCAACCCAGGCGCACTTTGAGCGCCTTTCAGCCCCGCCGCTGAGCCTCGCGGATGCGCTTGAGCGTCACTCGGGCGGACCCAAGTACGAGCCTCCCAGATAGTTCGTATGCTTACTATCTCTGTGCGCTCTCTCGGGGGCATGCCCTGCCACCGAGAACCGAGCCGGCTACTTCGGAACAACATTAAGTCGCCTAGGCTCCGGAACAACATTAAGTCGCCTAGGCTCCGGAACAACATTAAGCGCTCCGTTGGGGGCTTGCCATCGGAGCCGGATCAAGTCGGTGCTCCGGATTTGAGTAAAACGGGGCTATTCCAAAAGCTGTGTGGTACGGATGCCTCGTACGGGCCACAGCGTGATGTGGGTGCGGCCGAGGTGGGCTTTCTGGAAAGGCCCGGGCAATAATGCGCTGGGATCGTAGGGTTGGCCGCGGAAGTCCTTGTCAACTCCGGGCACCGGCTCGCACTTTACTGAGAAGAGATTCTCATCAAAATCGAACTGCCAAGAGACGTTACGGCTCTGCAAGCCGTCACGATTGGCTTTCATCTCGCCGCTGTTCGCGTCGTGTCCGAGCACTTTCCAGAGTTCAAAAGGGAGCAAGAAATTCTCTTTCCACCATTTGAAATTGGGCCAATCTGACTCAGGCACGCCCTTGGCTTCAAGCTCTGCTTTCATCATGCCCGCCACGTGATCCGGCGTCATGGCGGGGCCGACGGCCCATTCTGGCTCCTGGCCCATGTGCGATTTGTTAGTCACCTGAAAGAGGGGGCGTGAGGCTTTGGAGCCTTCATCCAGATACTCACCACCGCCCATGAACAGGTTGCCATTCGAAACATTCCGGCCACCGCAGCTATAGGGGATCGGATAGCCGATCGCTCCCACACGGTTGCCCAAGATCAAGTTGTTGAAGATTTTGAGATCCCAACAGCCATCTTCGGGCTTCACACGTGGCGTGCAATACGAGAACCAGAAGCCGAAGTTGGCGTTCGCGTACAGGAGATTGTGCGCGAAGGTCACATCCGCCAAATCATGGCCGTAAATGCCGTTGCCCTGCCGAGTGTAGGCGATGATGTTGTTGTCCACCAGCGCCGGGCCGCGACCCAGCTCGACATTGAGCCCGGACCACAGGTTGTTGAGGATAATGTTGCGGGTGACGCGCGTGCCACGCCATTGGTTATCAATCCAAATGCCATGGGCCTCGTTGTCGCGCACGAGATTGCCCTCGATCAGGCCATCATAAATCTGGTGGAACTTGATCCCCGCAAACTCCCAATACGGCGAGGTGTAGCCGGTGCGATTGTTGCGCTCGATCACATTGCCAAGAACTTGCGTTCGGTAATGGCCGATCCCGGTTAGCCCGCAGTGGCCGTTGTCACAGATGTGGTTGTCACGAATGATGTGATTGCCAGGAATGTCCTCAGGGTACTTCCCAAGCCGGGCGCACTCGTTCACTTTGTGGCAAAGATCGCCTTCGGGGCCGCGGTTTTCGATGATTTCGCGACGCCCTTCGGAGCCACAGTCGATGCCGACGCTCTTCGCGTAACGCACCGTGTTGCCTTCGATCACCCAATGGTGGCCGCTGCGAGTCGAGAGGATCCCAATTTGGGCGAAGGCGTTGTCGCCCCAGCACGGAAAATGATTGGCTCCGTGCTCGATCGTGAAGCCGCGCACGGTGATATAGCCGAGCGCCCGGGTGAGGGGTGCAAAAACCGTGTGGCGGGTGGCAATCTCAACGAGACGCTGCTCTTTCGGGAGATCCGATTCCGGAAAATGCACGAGCAAATTCTCGCCATCGAGATCCACGCACCAGGTTCCGGGGAGCTCGTACAGCTCCTTCAGCTCTTGCACCTCCGTGAGAGGTTTACCATCGACGAAGACTTGCCCGAGAGTTGTGGGCAAAACGTCGGGATTATCAATATTTCGGTGCTTTAGCACGAGCCCGGACGAAGTGTCAGCGGGCCGCACCTCTTGGTTAGCGACGAAGGGACGAACCACGTGGTTGCGGTTGAAGTTGCGTTTGTAAGGATTGCAGTCCCCAAACGTCTCGACATCCACATGTCCGGCGTAGGCGCTCAAACCAAACATGGAAGCCGGAATGGCTCCGCGAAAAACCCCGGGATGGTCAGTGAGCGCTTGCCACACAGGGCGATACTCGTCGGAGCCGCGCAGGAAAACGTCTTCACCCAACGCAGCTTCATACGTGATGGGTGCGCCCGGCGTACCGCCACGCTGGGGATCGACGCGCTCGCGGTAGATGCCGGCGTGCACGCGGATGGTTTCGCCCGGCATGGCCAGTTCTGCGGCCCGATTCAGCGTAAGAAAGGGGCTCTCAAGCGTGCCAGGGTTTTGATCGTTGGCGGTCGGATGGCGTTGGGCGACGTGCAGGATGCGACCGTTTGCTGATTGAGTCATAGCGTTCGTTCCATAAAAAGGGAGCGGCACCCTACTTCAATCGTTGCGAGGCGCGAAGCCCTGTTTGTTGGCTTCTTAGTTGAAGATTTGGACGCTGCCGTCGGGTGATTCTCTGCACTAGGCGCTGGGCTTACGTCTGCCGCGGAGGACCACCTGGTACTCAGAGATCTCGAACCCCTCAAGCTGTTCGACTTGCTTGACCGTGAGCCTTTCCCAAGGAATGTCGACGATTTCGCCTGTTTCTTCATCGATCAGGTGGTGATGCGGAGCGAGCACGGGGTCGAAGACAGTGCGCCCCTCGGTGAGAACGAGTGGTCGCAAGAGCCCCGTTTCGACGAACAGGTTCAGTGTGTTGTAAACGGTGGCGCGGGAAACCATCGGGAATCGTGTGCGCACGCGCGCCCAGACTTCCTCGGCAGACGGGTGCTCGCTTGTCCTCAGCACGTACTCTGCCACGGCAAGCCGTTGTGCCGACGGATTGATCCCGTGACTTTTCAACAGCTCAACCTGGGAAAGGGTCACCAATTTAGACTAAGTCTAAGGGCCAGTCGCGTCAACCAACGCTTTCTCGCTTGCCCAGACAACTCAGGGTCGATTATCGCGTCCCGATGACTCGAATCATCGACCTGGTTGCACGCGACATTCGTTTCCCAACTTCTCGGCAATTGGATGGTTCGGACGCAATGAATCCTGATCCAGACTACTCCGCGGCGTACGTCACATTGAAGACGGATCATCCCGATGGTTTGGAGGGCAGCGGCATGACCTTCACGATCGGGCGTGGAAATCAGCTGTGCGTGGCCGGCATTGAAGCCCTGCGGCCCCTGATCGTTGGGCGCACGCTCGAATCTTTCACCGAAGACATGGGCAAATTCTGGCGGCATATCACCGGCGACAGTCAGTTGCGTTGGGTGGGGCCCGATAAGGGCGTGATTCACTTGGCCACAGCGGCTGTGGTGAACGCGGTCTGGGATCTTTGGGCGAAGGTGGAAAAGAAGCCGGTGTGGCGCATGGTCGCGGATTTCACACCCGAAGAATTCGTGAAGTGCATCGATTTCACGTACATCGAAGATGCTCTCACGCGGGAAGAAGCCATTGAGATCTTGCGCAAGAATCAGGCCGGAAAAGCCGCAAGGATTGCCGAGATGGAGGCCAATGGGTACCCCACTTACACGACATCAGCAGGCTGGCTCGGCTATTCCGACGAGAAGCTGAGGACGCTGTGCCGAAGCTTGATGGCGCGCGGCTGGAGGAATTTCAAGATCAAAGTGGGGCGTGATCTCCAAGATGATATTCGGCGCTGCGCCATTCTGCGCGAAGAAATCGGCCCGGAAAACATTCTAATGGTGGACGCCAACCAGGTTTGGGGTGTCAATCAAGCCATCGAGTGGATGAAGCACCTAGCGCCCTATAAGCCGCACTTCATTGAAGAACCGACCAGCCCCGATGATATTTTAGGGCATGCGGCGATCGCCAAGGCGGTTGCTCCGATCCGCGTGGCGACGGGCGAGATGTGCCACAACCGCGTGATGTTCAAACAATTCATGCAAGCGGGCGGCATGGGCGTGTGCCAGCTGGATTCCTGTCGCCTAGGCGGCGTGAATGAGATCTTGAGCGTGCTTTTGATGGCTAAGAAGTTCAATATCCCGGTATGGCCACATGCTGGCGGAGTGGGCCTGTGCGAGTATGTTCAGCATCTATCGGTGATCGACTACGTGTGCGTGAGCGCGGATCTCACGGGTCGGCTCACCGAGTACGCAGACCATTTGCACGAACACTTCATCGATCCGATTGTCACGAAGGATGGCAAGTACATGCCGCCCAAGGCCCCTGGCTACAGCGCCACGATGCTGCCCGCCACGCTGGAGGAGTTTGCGTTTCCAAACGGCAAGGCCTGGCAGAGCTGAGCGGAAGCAGACGAGGCGAGCGGCAAGCGTTGATTGCACTAACTCGACGGACGCGTCGCCATGTAGGCCTCTTCCAGGCTCTTTCCAGGGCGTATTTCAACGAGTCGAGCGCCGGCCTCGAGTAGGCGCGGAATCACTAGTTGGTTCACGTCGGCGACCGACATGCCGCTGGGGCCCTCGACTTGCAGGGTGTTGCCCTTAGCAACCACCTGCACTCCTGGGAGCTCGAAGGCGATGGGGGCTTCCAATTCGTAGCTGATGCGCGCCGCGCGTTGGGTGACTTCACTCAACGAGCCTGAGAGTACGACTCGACCCTTATGCATGAAGACGACGTGATCACAGACGTTTTCAAGCTCGGCCAAATTGTGCGAACTCACGATCAAGGTTCGCTCACCATGCTGCGCTAAAATGAGTTCGCGCATCTGCAACACCAGCTCTGGATCCAGCCCGTTGGTGGGCTCATCGAGCAGCACGAGCTCTGGCTTTCCGAGCAACGCCTGCCCAACGGCGACGCGACGCTTCATACCATGAGAGAGTTGGTGCATTTTGGCGCGTTGGCGATCGCCGAGGCCCACGCGTGCCAAGATCCGATCGGTGTCTCGATCCGCTGCACCGCGGGTGAGGCCCTGCAGTTGCGCGAAATGGACGAGAATCTCGCGCACCGTACTGTGTGGCGCGAGTTCACAATCTTGAGGGACGACTGTCACTTTCCCGGCGTGGCGCGCTGGGTCGAATGGTCCCAAGCCCAGGATATCTAGGCTGCCTTGGTCTGCGTGGATGAGCCCCGCAAAAATGCTGAAAGCGGTGGTTTTCCCGGCGCCATTCGGCCCGATGAGGCCCGTGATGCTGCCGCGCGGGATGTCGACGCTGAGGCCATCGAGTGCGTTCAGTTTTCCGTAGCGTTTGAACACTCCGTGGGCGCGCACCGCGAACTTTGAGGCTGCTGCAGAGTCAACCATCGCGCCTCGCGAATCGCAGGTAACCTAATGAGAAGAATCCGGCACCCAGGCCCAGCAACATCACTTCCGCCGAAAAGCGCGGCAGAAATTCGGGGCGCCACAGATCCAACCGGTGCGCCCCGGGAAAAATCTCCTGAACGCTCGGTACGAGCACCGGTGCCCAAGCGCGCACCTTCTCGATATCCAGCAAATGGTGCCCGACGGTGAGGAAGAACCAGAGCAAAAGGCCGCCCGCTCGCGCTAAATTGACCGACGCCGTGAGCTGGGAAACCAGAAAAGCTACCCCAAGAAAGGCAAACCCAAAAAAACAGGTCCGCGCAGAAAGCACGAACATCCACTGTAACGTTCGCCAGGCGTCAAAGGAGGCAAAGCTGAAAGCACCAAGCAAGTAGCTCGCGAGCGCCCCGGTGAACACGCCGACGACCATCAGCCCCACCTGGCCGAAGAACTTTCCTAGCGCATAGCTCAGCCGATCGCAGCGAAACAGCGAATAGCGCACAGCGCCGGTGGAGACCTCGAGTGCGATCGTGTCGCTGGCGCTCAACACCACCAAGAGTGGGACCAATCCTAGGGCAAAAGCACCATAAAAGAGTGCCAGTGGAGGAATGCTGACCAGCTTGGCAGCCAATGGCCCGTCTCCCACCAAACCCTCCAAAATTCTTCGAAATTGGTCACTCTGAAAAAGCGTGGAGGTCATGGTGCCTACCTGTGCGGTCCGCGACACAGCCAGCGTGTCCGCGAGCGCACCCTCAATGGCTTCAACCGTCCGAATGAACAAAGCGGTACCTGCCAGAGACGCCGTTAAGTAAAGAATGAGCAGCGCAAGCGCTTTTTTTGAGCGGATGGCATCCCAGAGTTCAAAACGCGCCACCAGGGCTATCGAGCGAAGCTTCATGGCGCAGGTGCTGGTGTTGTCGTTGCCGTAGCGGGTGCTGTTGGCAAGGGTGTGCCCGCATCGCCGGCCTCACGTCGGGCTCTGAGCGATTCAGCGGCGCCTTTGAACATCTCAAGGTCAACGTAATTCCAGACCTGTTTGCTCGGAGCATCCACCTTTTCGAGTGGTTCCGCCCCGACGGTCGCCTCGAATTCAGATTGGCCCTTATACATAATCGAACTCACTTCCTGGCTCACGAACAAGAGTTCGAGCGGCTGCGGCTCTTCAGTGGCGGACGCGAGCTGCATGAGTTGGTCGGCGTAGGGCGAAAGCTCTTGGTTCATCTTGAGGACCACTTGGTCCACACGCGCCAACTGCTCATCGCTGAGTTGCGCTTTCTCTTTGAGTGCGGCGCGTGACTGTTGAGCGCGTAACTTCTGAAGCGAAATGGCGGCTTCGAAGCCCTCACGCCGTTCAGGGCTTTGGCCGCGATCGGCTGTGCCCTCGCCTCGATTCTCCGAAAGCCGCGGCGGCGGCGGCGGCGGACTGGACGGAGGCTGGGTCCCTTCAGCCGCACGAGGCGGGCTCCACCAGCGCCGTCTGGGTCGGTCGTCACTAGATTGCCCGGCTGACTTTGAGCCGCTGACTATCGGGGTAGCCTGTTGCCCGAAATCGCCGAACCCTGGAATGGGCAAGAATCTGGAGCCGCCAGAACTGCGGCGCCCACCTTTTAGTTCTTCATTCGCGCGTGTGAGCTGCTCTCTCAAATCTTGGGTTTCAAGCCGCGGCCGCACGCCGCCCAGCAGGAAGCCCGAGATGAGCCCCAGCACCAGTCCACCCATCATGAGGCTCGCTCCACGCATGCTGTGAGTCTAGGGTGGCTGCTTGCCTGAGGGGAGTGGCCTGCCAGAAAATGAGCGAAGAACGCGCTTAGACTCGCCCTAAACCTAAGAGCAGAACCGCGTGGGGGGGGACGTTCACACCTTGGGTGCGGTTAGCTTTAGTGCCAAGCTTAGATGCTTTGGGTGCGGAGGCTGTGTTGACAAGTTCGTACCAATCGCCTGCGAGCGGAACCTTTGGAAAGTCGAAGTGCTGAACGCGACTGCTGGCGTTGAATATCAGCAGCAGCGTGCGCCCTTTGTTGGGTCGACCTCGTTCGTCGATTTCACCGGAGGCATCGCCCGGAATCAAGACTGAAATGGCGCGATTGGCAGGGTCGTGCCAGTTCTCGAGGGTCATCTCTTGGCCGTCTGGGCGGCGCCAGGAGACATCTTTGACCCCGTCGTCGCCGACCGGATTACCTGCGAAGTATCGGCGCTTGCGAAACACGGGGTTGCCGTTTCGGATCTGGAACACAAGCCTGGTAAATTCGAGCAGATCTTTCTGCGACTCGGAGAGATCCCAATTGATCCAGGAAAGCTCGTTATCCTGGCAGTAGGCGTTATTGTTGCCGCGCTGAGTACGGCCGAGCTCATCCCCATGCGAGAGCATCGGCACGCCCTGTGAGAAAGCGAGTGTGGCTAGGAAATTGCGCTGCATGCGTTCCCGCACGCGCAGCAGTTGTCGGTTTTTGGTTTCCCCCTCGACTCCCCAGTTGCGGGCGTTGTTGTCGTTGGCACCATCGCGATTGTTCTCGCCGTTCGCTGCGTTATGCTTCTCTTCGTAGCTCACTAGATCATTTAACGAGAAGCCGTCGTGGCAAGTGACGAAGTTGATGCTGGCAAACGGGCCGCGATTGCTGGGTTGAAAGATGTCGCTTGAACCGGTGACGCGTGACGCGAGCTCAGGGACCATGCCTTCGTCGCAGCGCCAAAAGCGCCGAACGCAATCGCGGTAACGCCCGTTCCATTCGGTCCAGATGGGTGGAAAAGCGCCCAGGCGATAGCCGTTGGGCCCCAAATCCCAAGGCTCGGCAATCAACTTCACGCGCGACAAAATCGGATCTTGCTGGATGGTTGAAAAGAAGCGCGCGTACGGATCAAACTCAATGCCCCGGTCGCGAGCCAGTGTGGGGGCGAGGTCGAAGCGAAAACCGTCCACGTGCATCTCGGTGACCCAATAGCGCAGGCTATCCAGAATCAGTTGCAAGGTCCGCGGGTGTGAGACGTTCAGGCTGTTGCCGCAACCGGTGAAATCCTCGTAGTGCCGAGGGTGCTCAGGCGAATGTCGATAGTAGGAATGGCTGTCGACACCACGCAGGCACAGAGTAGGCCCGAGCTCGCTACCTTCGCCGGTGTGGTTGTAAACAACGTCCAAAATGACTTCGATGCCGACACGATGGAAGGCTTTGACCATCGTCTTGAATTCGTTGACTTGGGCACCGTGGGCGTCGCTGGCATAACGCGGATCTGGCGCAAAAAAACCAATGGTATTGTAACCCCAGTAGTTCGTGAATCCGAGCTCGGCGAGCCTGCGATCAGAGGAGAAATGTTGCACGGGCAAGAGCTCTACGGCTGTTACCCCCAATTCGAGCAAATGATCGAGAATTGGATCGGAGGCAAGCCCGAGGTAGGTGCCTCGCAAGTGCTTCGGCACGCGGGGGTGCAGCATGCTCATCCCCTTCACATGGCATTCGTAGATGATACTGCGACTCCACGGCGTCTGCGGTTGCCGGTCATCACCCCAGGTGAAGGCGGTGTCGACCACGACCGATTTGGGTACGGATTTCGCACTGTCTGACTCCGAAAATCCAAGGTCGAGTTCAGGGCCGTTGAGCGGATAGCCGAAGACGTCATCGGTCCACTCGAAGGTGCCGGCGATCGCGTAGGAGTACGGATCGACGACTAGCTTGTTGGGATTGAAACGATGCCCTTGCAGCGGTGCGTACGTTCCGTGGACGCGATACGCGTAGAGCTGACCGGGTCTTACGTCTGGCAGGTAGGCATGCCAAACGCTATTAGAGCGCTCGGGCAGCGGGATCCGGACGGACTCACGTTCGGACTCAGGTGAATCGAACAAACACAGGTCTACGCCGGTGGCGTTCTGTGAAAAGATCGCAAAGTTGACGCCCTCTCCGTCCCATGTTGCTCCTAGTTGGGAGCCGTCTCCAGGCCAAACACGCATAGCCTTTCCCTCATACCCGATTCGGGAACAGACGGCGAAGGGGAAGCTTGGCCCCGCTTGGCCCCGCTTGGCGCTTCGTTAACCGAGGACCTCGACGAGCTTTTGGATCTCGGCGAGGGACCCCCTGACGATCTCGTTGACCGCGTCCGGGGTGAGGCCCAGAACGTCGTACACTTCGTTGCCGACAGCTTGCTCCGCCTCGCCAGAATCAGCGCCAAAGCCTAGGTTGTAAGTCGCGCTGCTGGCAACGTGGACGGCGGCGATCAGGCGGCGGGCGTTCTCGTCAGGCGCGTTGAGCGGCTGGTGGTGCCACATGGCGATGAGTTCAAGGTCGGAAGGTAGCTGCCAGCGCCTGACGATTTCACCACCCACCTCACAGTGGTCGGTCCCGATTGCACGGCGCTCGGCCGCCACTGGATCGCCTCCGTTTTCGGCTCGCAGCGACGGCCAAGTCTTCTTTTTTGAGAGAAACGTCGCAATTGCAAGCTTTCCGCAATCGTGCAGAAGACCTGCGGTGAACGCGTTCTGATGCGTCGTCAGGCGCAGGCGATCGGAAAGCTTGGAGGCAATGACGGCACTGGCGGCATTGTGCGCCCAGAAATCTCGGGCCTTGATGCCGTAGCCTGGAAGCCAACGCGGGATCATCGAGCGATAGGAAGCCGAGGCAACGATCTCGTGAATACGCTGCAAGCCAAGCAACATGACGGCATGGGCCACGCTGCTCACTTTGGCGCGCACACCGAATGCAGCTGAGTTGACCACACGGAGCACGTTGGAGGAGAGCCCGGCGTCGATCGCAATCACCGCTTCGAAGTCGTCCGCCTTCGCGCGCGGGTCGTTGAACAAGGCCATCAAGCGCCCGAGAACCTCCGGCAGGGTTGGCAGCGTCCCCACCTGACTCGCGACGTCTTCCTTGGTCACGAGTAAGGCGCCCGCGGACGGTCTTACTGCACCTGAACTTATTGGGCCCACCGAAGAGGGAACGGATGCTGAGCGCCGTGGGTTAAGCCTTTTTGAGTAGAGCTCGGCATGGACTGTTGGTCGGGCCGTGTAGGAGCAGGGCACACCTTTAGGCTATGAGCCAGGCATGCGCTTTAGGAATCCTGTGATCCCAGGCTTCTACCCTGACCCGAGCGTGTGTCGGGTGGGGGACGATTTTTACTTAGTGACGAGTACGTTTGAGTACTTTCCGGGTGTCCCCATCTTTCATAGCCGTGATCTTGTTCACTGGCGGCAGCTTGGCCACTGCCTGAGCCGCCCGGAGCAACTGGATCTGGCCGGATGCCCGAGCAGCAAGGGCATCTACGCTCCCACGCTCCGTTACCACGACGGCACTTTCTACATGGTGACGACCCATATGGGTCGAGGCTACGGCCACCACTTTTACGTAACCGCGAAGGACCCGAGCGGGCCGTGGTCGGATCCGATTTGGATTGAACAGTACGGAATCGATCCCTCATTTTTCTTTGATGACGATGGGAAGGTCTACTTTACAACCAATGGCAAAGCCGACGCTCCGAATGGGCTTGGCATTTATCAGAGTGAGCTAGATCTTAAGAACGGGTGCAAGCTCTCGGCGCCGCAATTTCTCTGGGCTGGCACCGGTGGTATGGCTCCCGAGGGCCCGCATCTCTACAAGGTGAAAGGGATTTACTATTTGCTGCTCTCGGAAGGTGGCACGAGCTATGGGCACATGGTCACGCTGGCTCGCAGTCAGAGCCCATTCGGCCCCTTTGAGCCTGCACCCAACAATCCGATCCTGTCGCATCGGAGCCTGGGCTCAGCCATTCACGCAACAGGCCACGCTGACTGGGTGGAGCTAGAGGACGGGAGCTTCTGGGCGGTATTTCTCGGTATTCGGCCGCTGTCCCTGGCCGGAGCTGGAGCGCATCACTTGGGGCGTGAAACATTTCTTGCGCCAGTAACTTGGGATGCTGATGGCTGGCCGCGCATTAACGCGGGCGCTCCGATTGAGCTTGAGATGGAGGGCCCGAGCATTTCGCGAGACGAGCGCCTTCCCGTTGCGACGAGCATTCGGGATGAATTCGAGGTTCCCGAGCTGGGCTTGCATTGGAACTTTCTGCGAGGACCGGCTGCGACGCGCTATCAGCTTGCCAACTCACAGCTGCACCTCTACGGCAACGAAAGCACGCTGGATGAGCTGGAGCCTGCCCTGATTGGCCAACGTCAACGGCACTTGAGTTGTGAGTTTTCGGCACTGCTGGCGTTCGAACCCGTGAACGACGGCGAGGAAGCCGGGCTGTTTGCCAGGATGAGTGAAGGGCATCACTACGAAATCGCGATTGTTTGCCGGGCCGGGGAAAAGCGCTTGGTGGTGCGCAAGGTCGTCGGGTCGCTCAGGGTGGTCGCGCTGGACGCCGCCGTGCCGGTGGGAACTCTCTTGCTTAAGATTCGCGCCACACCCAGCCTCTACTTCTTAGAGGCTTTCCTGCCAGAAGTGAACGCCGAGGGCGCGCCCTTCTGCTCAGTTCCAGCGGAGACGCGCTTCTTGTCTAGCGAAATGGCTGGGACCTTCACCGGCGTGTACTTGGGTTTGTATGCCACCGGCAACGGCAAGCCCTCAGTGACGCCAGCACTCTTTGATTTTGCTGATTACCGAAGCGAAAATTCAACCGGCTAACCGACAGTCGATTCCTGAAAAAAGTGCGCAACTGAAGCGGCCCGAAGCCGAGCTGCTGGCCATGTTGTTCAGAACAGATCCCGCGAGAACCTCAGTTGCTTTAGTTTTGCTCGTCATTGCTTGTTCCGGCCCCGTCGCACCCTCCGGACCATCTGGACTCGGAGCAGCTGCAGGCGAGGAGAATGGACCCATTCTGGTCGGAAACTTGGGTGCCGGGGGGGGGACCACAACGTCCGTTTCCGGCGCCAATCCTAGGACGCCGGGGGCACCCAACGCGGCGGCGACCGGCGGTCAGGCGAGCCTGATGAACGGGGGAGTTGGAGGACGAACGCTTGGACTGGGTGGGTCCCAACCCAACGAAAGAGCTTCGTCCGGGGGTGCGGCAAGTGCGACCTCTGGTGCGGCGGGCGGAGGCGGCAAGCTCGCTGAAGCACGTTGCGGGGATGGGGTCATAGATACAGCGTTCGGAGAAACCTGTGACGACGGCAATCAACGCACCGACGATGCCTGCCCCGATGGGCCCCGAGGGACCTGTGCGCAGGCCAGTTGTAGCGATGGTTTCCGTTTAACAGGACCCACCGGCGAAGTGGATGTTGACTGTGGGGGACCGGTGTGTGGTGCCTGCCCAGGCGCGCTCCTCTTGAGCGAGGTGGTGGTGTCGCCGACGGCTGGCGAGTACATCGAAATCGTCAACTCAAGCGAGCTCAGTGTGAGCCTTGATCACGTCTACTTGGCCGATTATCCTGGCTATTTCGCGGACGCGACCCATCCTGTTCCGCCCCATTCGAGCGACTTTCGCGTGTCATTCCCCAAAGGCGCCTCGATCCCGGCGAAGGCGCGGATCGTCGTGGCGTTGAAATCGGCCACGGCGTTCTTCGCGACCTATGGCCAATACCCAGACTACGATTTCTCAGCAACCGATAGCAACGCAGCCCACATGCTAGGCGTTTTCAGCTCGGTGTCGGGGTTGTCCGATGGCGCTGAGATGGTGGTGCTCTTTCGCTACGTTCAAGGCGCTGATCGTGTTGCCGATCTGGACTACCTCATCTACGGGAATACCTCCGATGCGGTGGACAAAAGTAGCACGCCTGCCCTCGTGACACCGTACGCGCCCGACACGCCTGCGTCCGCCCAACACGCCGCTGCTGCGCCCAAAGCCTCGCAAGCACTGGTTCGCTGCGATGAGACTGAAGGCCCAGAAAAGAGCCCGGGCGGCAACGGTTACCTAGGTCACGACGAAACGAGCGAGGGTCTCGATCAGTCCTTTCGCGTGCTGCCCGGTCCGACACCAGGCGCCGCAACTACCGGGTGTCCTGTCCCCAAGGGGAATTGAACGCTGGCGAAGTCCGCGCCAAGGTGTACGCTGGCGCGTGAAATGACGCTCCGAGTGCTGTGCATCGACGATGACACGCGCCTGTTCGAGGTGCTCGCGGAATACTTCGCCCAAAATGACGTGTTGGCGGTGCATGCGCCGAATGGGAAGTTGGGGCTCGATTTGCTCAGGAGCGACGCGTTCGACGCGGTTTTGCTGGATGTGATGATGCCCGGTCTCGATGGGCTAGCAGTGTTGCGAAAGGTGCGGGAGGCGAGCGCAATTCCCGTGCTGATGCTCACCGCTAAAGGCGACGAAACGGATCGGGTGGTGGGGCTTGAGCTGGGAGCCGATGATTATCTGGGCAAGCCATTTAGCCCACGTGAGCTTCTGGCGCGCCTGCGGGCGGTGCTTCGGCGTGGCAACCACGATCTAGGCTCAGACCGTCTGGCGATCCGGGGGGTGGAGCTGGATCTCGGTTCAAGAAATGTTCGATTTCGTGGTAACGAGGTAGATCTGACGGCTCTTGAATTCGACCTCCTCGCCGCGTTGATGCAACGCGCGGGCAGAGTGGTACCGCGTACGACGCTGCTGGAGCTGGCGGGTCGGCACGACGTGACGGTGGGTGAACGAACCGTAGATGTGCATGTCTCGCGACTCAGGAAGAAGCTCTTCGATGACGAGAATCTATTGATTAAGACGGTTCGCGGCGTTGGCTACACGCTCTCGCGTGAGGGAGCGTGAGGCCATGCTGAAACGCTTCATCGGTGCTCGTCTGCATCGCCAACTATTTGTTTGGTTTGGCGCTACGATTGCCGCAACGGCGCTGGTGATTGGAGCAGTTTCCTGGGTGACACGGCCGCCGGATCAGCCCTTCGGGGGAGGGGCTCCGCATGTTGCTGGATTTGTCGGTACCTGGTTCGCGCGTGTCTGGGACGATAAGTCCGAGCGCGCTCGGTTAGCAGGGGACTTAGCGAATGCGCTTTCTGTGAATCTCACCATTGAAGATACCGAGGGCAAGGTTTTGGAACGTGTGGGTCGCGGTTGTTTCTTTCACTCGATGAACGTGGATGTTCGCCGAGGAGGCCTTTTCCTTGGACGAATTGTGGCGTGCCCCAGAGTGCCAAGACACGGTGGTTTAGCCTTTGTTTTGGCCATTTTGTGCGCAACCGCCACGGTCTGGGGGGCAACACTCTTGATCACGCAGAAGCTCACGCGGCCGCTCAGTGAGCTCATCAGTGTGACCCGAGAGTTGGGGGAAGGAAAGCTTTCTGCGCGCGTTCGGCTCAGGCGGACACATTCCGGAGAGCTCGGAAAGCTTGCCGAATCTGTGAACGAAATGGCGTCCAGGATTGAGCGTCAGCTCTCCGATCAGAAAGAGCTGCTGGCGGCTGTTTCCCATGAGATGCGGAGCCCTCTGGCGCGTTTGAGGGTGCTCACTGAGCTGGTGGGGAACACATTGCCGGAGAACGCAAACGCCAACGTCGTTAAAATGGAGGCGGAGATCTCCGAAATAGACGATCTTGTGGGGAAGCTCCTGGCCAACTCGCGCCTCGAGTTTGGAGCACTCGAGAGACGGGAACTCCGCGGACAGGACGTCGCTTTGCACGCGCTCGAACGTTGTTCGCTCGGGAGCGCAATTTTGGTCGACGCTTCAGACAATATCAGCTTTCTCGCTGATCCAACGTTGATCTATCGCGCGCTGGCCAATCTACTCGCGAACGCCAGAATTCATGGCGCGCAGGTTGAGCGCTTGGAGGTCCGAACGGAGGGCGATCTCCTGTGTTTCGAGGTC
>Ga0209490_10002120_pt1 | contig 18900 bp, 10 predicted proteins | sample MAT06_FD_187209 | JGI IMG/M metagenome (GOLD analysis project Ga0209490, IMG submission 187209) | Freshwater microbial communities from Lake Fryxell liftoff mats and glacier meltwater in Antarctica - MAT-06 (SPAdes) (version 2) | ecosystem: Environmental > Aquatic > Freshwater > Ice > Liftoff... | reverse complement strand
GGCCATCATTCGGGCTGATGAATGCGGCGGGCTCGGTGTCACGATACGTGGGAACCCGTGCTCGACGTCAGCTCGGTAAGGTCCGGCACGACGACGGCACCCCGCGAAGGAGTGGTTGTGGCGGACAGGATCGCGATTCTGGGGGCGGGCGCGGTCGGTGGCATGCTCGCCGTGTTGCTCGCGGAGGCCGACCACGACGTGACGCTGCTGGCGTCCGACAGCACCGGCACCGCGATCAACATCGACGGGTTGGCCCTGCGCAGCACGCGGTACGGCGATCTGCACGCCCGGATCCCCGCCCGGCCGTGGCTCACCGTGCCCGCCGACGTCCTGTTCGTCGCGGTCAAGGCGCCCGACCTGCTCCCCGCCCTGACCCGGGTCCCGGCGACGCTGCTGCACGGTGCGGCGGTCGTGCCGCTGCTCAACGGGGTCGACCACGTCCCGCTGCTGCGCGCGATGTTCCCCCACACCGCCGTCGTCCCGATGACGGTGTCGGTCGAGGCGACGCGGGTCGAGCCCGGCGTGATCGAGCACGTGTCGCCGTTCGCCGACTACGCGATCTCCGCGGGACACCGGGAGGTGGTCGTCGATCCGGCGACCCTGCTCCGCGGCGCGGGCCTCGACGTCGACTCCTCCGCCCCCGACGAGGCCACCCTGCTGTGGCGCAAGCTGACCTTCCTCGCCCCGTTCGCGCTGCTCACGACGGCGGCACGGGATGCGCTCGGTCCGGCTCGGGAGGCCCGGCCCGAGCTGCTCGACGCGCTGGTCGAGGAGTCCGTGGCCGCCGCTGCGGCCGACGAGGCCACGGTCGATCCGACAGCGGTCGCGGAGCGGTTGCGCAGCCTCCCCACCGCGATGCGGTCCTCCATGCTCAAGGACGCGCTGGCCGGGGCCACGTTGGAACTCGACGCCGTCGCCGGCCCGATCCTGCGGACGACGCCCGGCGGGGCCCCCTTCACGCGCGGCGTCGTCGCCGAGATCATTCGCAGCTCACGCCCCTCGCGCTGACCTCTCCGGCCGTGACGGCCCGGACGGCAGAGGTCGTGACCTCCCCACGTCGGTAGGGCCGGGTGCGCCGATCACGGCACGGACGTCGTCAACGTGACCGGGCGTGCCGAGCCCGGCGGCCCGGCCGTTACTGCGCCTCCGGCGCCTGGTGCACGGCGAACGAGGCACCGAACGGATCGGTGACGATGCCCATCCGGCCGAACGGCGTGTCCTCGGCGGGCATGAGCACCCTGCCGCCACCCTGACCCGCCGCGGCGACAGCGGCATCGACGTCGGCCACCGAGAAGTAGGGCACCCAGTGGGCCGGGGTGCCCTGGGGCGCACCCATCATCCCGCCCATACCGCCGACGGTCCGGCCGTTGAGCTGGATCGTCCCGTAGTCGCCCGGCGCTCCCGGAACCGGCTCGTAGGTGTAGCCGAACACCGCGGAGTAGAAGGCCTTGCCGGCATCGACGTCGGTGAGCCGGGCGTCGGTCCAGGTCAGCGAGCCCGGTTCGTTGACGATCTCGGCACCGATCATCCCGTCGGCCTGCCAGATGCCGAAGGCGCCGCCGTCGGGGTCGAGGGCGACGCACATGCGGCCGTTGCCCGGGACGTCCATCGGGTCGAACATCAGGTTTCCGCCGTGCTCGGTGACGAGCTTCGCGGTGGCGTCGGCATCGTCGCTGGCGACGTAGACCGTCCAGACCGTCGGCTGGCCCTCCTGCATGATCGGGCCCATGCCGGCGGCGGCGTGGCCGCCCGTCCGGGCCATGTGGTAATTGCCGTACTCCTCACCGGCGTTGGTGAACTCCCAGCCGAGGACGGCGGAGTAGAACGCCGTGGCGGCCGGGAGGTCGGGAACGGAGATGTCGACCCAGCACGGCGTGCCGGCGGGCCAGGGTTCGGTGCGAACGGTCATGGTTCTCGCGCCTCCTGCAACGGTGGAGTGGGACGGTGGAGTGGGACGGCGCACAGCCAACCACCACCCACCGACGAAATGCGTCCACCAGAGGGCTGTCGATCCGCCCGAACGGGTTCATCCGGTGGTGGAGCCGGGCCGGGGCCGCGCCGTCGTCGAGCCCGGCTAGCCTCTCCGGGTGGCCGATCAGACCCCCGTCGGCCTGGTGGTCGGCACCGAGGACTCGACGCCGTTGAAGTTCGCCGTCGCGCTCGCCCCCGACGCCTACCTGCAACTCGACGACGTCGTGGTCACCGTGCGGCCCGTGCCGGGTCGTGGTCCGGTGATGACCTCAGGTGTGGTGACGGAGGTGCGGGCGCGGCACGAGGGCGCCACCTTCGGCTCCGACGTCTTCCTCATCGCCGACGGCGTACTGCCCGCGCAGGTGCAGGAGATCGCCGAGGTCACGACCACGCGCGTCGAGCCCGAGGTCTACGTCCCGCCGACGCCCGGCACGCCGGTGCGCCGCGCCACCGGCGACGAGCGCGCCCAGGCGCTGTACTTCGACCAGATGGATCTCAAGGTGCCTGTCGGGCTCGGGCGCGACGGCGAACCCATCTACGTCAACCTGGAGTTCCTCGACGGCACGCGGGGCGGGCACGTGTCGATCAGCGGGATCTCCGGGGTGGCGACGAAGACCAGTTTCGCGCTGTTCCTGCTCTACTCGATCTTCCGCAGTGGGGTGTTGGGGCGGCGGTCGGTGAACGCGAAGGCGCTGGTGTTCAGCGTCAAGGGCGAGGACCTGCTGTTCCTCGACCACCCCAACACCAAGCTCGATCCCGGCCGTCGCGCTGCATACGACCGGCTCGGGCTGCCCGCGGCGCCGTTCTCCTCGGCCGGGTTCTTCGCGCCCCCGACGCCCGACGACCCGTCCGGGCGCCCGCACGTCACGGGACGGACGTCCGGGGTGGCCGCGTTCTGGTGGACCCTCGCGGAGTTCTGCTCCCAGGAACTGCTGCCCTTCGTCTTCGCCGACGCCGAGGACGAGCGCAACCAGTACACGATGGTGATCCACCAGGTCGCGGCCCGGCTGCGCCGCGAGGCCACGCCCGTCGGCGACGGCGCGATCTCGGTCGAAGGACAGGTGCTGCGCACCTACGACGCGCTGGTCGAGTTCGTGAGCGAGCGGCTGGGCGACGAGGACGCCCGCCGCGACTGGGCCGGCCCGGTCACCGGCACGGGCACCATCAACGCCTTCCTGCGCCGACTGCGCTCCAGCCTCAAGCCGCTGCGCACGATCGTCCGCGGTGACCTCTCCGATTCACTCCGGCGGCGCGTGTCGACGGAGAACCAGCAGGTCACGGTCGTCGACCTGCACAACCTGCCCGAGCGCGCGCAGCGGTTCGTCGTCGGGGTGGTCCTGGCCGCGGAGACCGCCCGCAAGGAGGCCGCCGGCGCCGGCGGGCTGCTGTTCACGATGATCGACGAACTCAACAAGTACGCGCCGCGCGAGGGCTCCTCGCCGATCAAGGACGTGCTGCTCGACATCGCCGAGCGCGGCCGCTCGCTGGGCATCATCCTCATCGGCGCGCAGCAGACCGCCAGCGAGGTGGAGCGTCGCATCGTCTCCAACTCCTCGATCAAGGTGGTCGGGCGGCTCGATCCCGCCGAGGCCGGACGTCCCGAGTACGGCTTCCTCCCGCCGTCACAGCGGGCCCGCGCGGTGCTGGCCAAGCCGGGCACGATGTTCGTCTCGCAGCCCGAGATCCCGGTGCCGCTCGCCGTCGAGTTCCCGTTCCCGGCCTGGGCGACCCGGCTGGCGGAGTCCGCGGGCGAGGTGCCGGCCCGCAACGGCGCCGCCCCCCGCGACCCCTTCGCCCGCCTCCCCGCCGTGTCCGAGGACGACGACGCCCCCTTCTGAGCCGACGACCGGCGGGACAGGCCGCCGCGTGACCGGCGGAGCACGCCGCGCGAACGCACTCTCGAGCGATAGGTTCGCCCGAGAGTGCCGTTCGCGCCGGGCTCGCTGCTGTGGGCGGGAGAGTGGGCGGGGGGCGGCGCCTGGGATGGTCTACCCATGCGCTTCCTGCACACCTCCGACTGGCACGTCGGCAAGACGCTCAAGGGCCGCAGCCGCCTCGACGAGCAGGAGCAGGTGCTCCGCGAGATCGTCGGAGTCGCCCGCTCCCAGCAGGTCGACGCGGTGCTCGTCGCGGGTGATCTCTACGACACGGCGGCGCCTTCGGCGGACGCGCAGAAACTGGTGATCCGCACCCTGATGGGGCTGGCCGGCACCGGGGCGCAGGTGATCGCGATCGCGGGCAACCACGACCACGCGCCGACGCTCGACGCGTACCGCCCGCTCGCGGGCGAGGCCGGGATCACGCTGGCCGGGGCCATGCGGACGGCCGAGAACGGCGGGGTGGTGTCGTTCGAGGCCCGGTCGACGGGCGAGGCGGTGACGGTGGCGGTGCTGCCGTTCCTGTCTCAGCGCTACGCCGTGCGGGCCGCCGAGCTGGTGACCAACACCGCTTCCGACAACACCAGTGCCTACGACCAGCAGCTGCGCGACATCCTGGCGTCCCTGACGGCCGGGTTCCGCGACGACGCGGTCAACCTCGTCATGGCCCATCTGACGGTGTTGAACGGGAGGATGGGTGGCGGCGAACGGACGGCTCAGTCGATCTTCGAGTACGCCGTGCCCGCGTCGATCTTCCCGATCGAGACCCACTACGTGGCACTCGGCCACCTGCATCGCCGCCAGCGGATGGACGCCCCGTGCCCGGTGCACTACTGCGGTGCGCCGCTGGCCGTCGACTTCGGGGAGCAGGAGAACGAGCCCGTCGTCTGCCTGGTCGAGGCCTCGCCCGCGACGCCCGCCTCGGTCACCGACATCCCGATCACGTCGGGGCGTCGGCTGCGGACTGTTCGCGGCACCGTCGCGGAACTGTCGGTGCTCGCCGCTAGCGTCGGCGACGACTACCTGAGGATCTGGGTCCGCGAGCCCGCGCGGGCCGGGCTGCGGGAGGAGGTGACGGCGTTGCTGCCGAACGCGCTCGAGGTGCGCATCGATCCGGAGTTCGCCGCGTCCGTCACGGAGTCGCGGCCGTCGGGCGGGGGCGTCGAACGCAGTCCCGCGGAGCTGTTCGGGGAGTACCTCCGAACGAAGGCCGTTGACGATCCCCGCGTCGAGGCGATGTTCCGGCGCCTGCACGACAGGATCGGCTGATGCGCCCGGTCCTGCTGGAGATGGCCGGCTTCGCCTCCTTCCGTGAACCCACCACGGTCGACTTCCGCGACGCCGAGTACTTCGCGCTGGTCGGGCCGACGGGATCGGGCAAGTCCACAGTGATCGACGCGCTGACGTTCGCGCTCTACGGGTCGGTGCCACGCTGGGACGACCGGCGGACGGTCGCCCTCGCCCTCGCGCCGACTGTCGGGCGAGGCACGGTCCGCCTCGTGTTCGACGTGGGTGGCGCGCGGTTCGTCGTCGCCCGCGAGCTGCGCCGGGCCACGTCGGGGGCCGTGTCGGTGCGCAGCGCTCGGCTCGAACGGCTGCGCTCGGCCGAGGGCACCGGCAGCGTGGACGAGGAGACCGATCCGCTCGCCGACGGCGCCGGGGCGGTCACGAAGGCCGTCGAGGAGCTTCTCGGGCTCCCCTTCGGCGACTTCTGCACCTGTGTGGTGCTCCCGCAGGGTGAGTTCGCCGAGTTCCTGCACACCGAGCCGCGCAAGCGCCAGGAGAAGCTGGTCCGCATCCTCGGTCTCGGCGTCTACGACCAGATCGCGCGCGACGCCAACACCGAGGCCGCGGCGGCACGCCAGCGCGTCGACGTGCTCGCCGAACAGCTCATCGCCTACGCCGATGCCACACCGGAGGCGGAGCAGGTGGCCGCGGCGCGGGTCACCGAGCTGGTGGCGCTGCGCACACGGGTGACGGCGGCGGCCCCCCGACTGGCGTCCCTGTCCGCGACGATGGACGAGGTGGCGGCGCAACTCGCCGACCTGCGGGCCGAGCAGGCTCTGCTCGGCGCGCTCTCGGTCCCCGACGGCCTGCGCGATCTCGACGCGCGGCAGCGTTGCACCACCGCGACGCAGGACGCGGCTCGCCTGCGGGCCGAGGCCGCCGAGAACACCGACGCCACCGCCCGCGACCGGTTGGCCGCCGCGCCCGCCCGGGGGCCGCTGGAGCAGGCGCGCCGCCACCACGCGGAGCTCGGCGCCCTCACGGCCGAGCTGCCGGGCGCACGCGACCGTCACGCGAAGGCCGTCGCCGCCGAGGGTGCTGCCGCGCGGGACGCCGCCGATGTGGCCGGCGCCCTGGACGCCGTCCGCACGGAGGGCGCCGCAGCCGCCGCGGCGCTCACCGCAACCCGCGACGCCGAGCACCGGATCATCGGTGAGCGCGACCGCCTGCGAACGGTGACGACGCCCGCCGGGCTCGCCGTGCTCGACCGCCGCCGGTCGTCGGCCGTCTCCACCCTGGAGGACACCGCAGCAGCGCTGTCCGCTGCGGAGACACGGGACGCGTCGGCTCGCGACACACTCGCCGCCGCCCCGGCCCGGAGCCCGCTGGAACAGGCCCGCCGTGATCACCGTGACCTCGCCGTGGCGCTGGGCGCGCGACCTGTCGCCGTCGAGGTGTCGGAGTCCGCGCAGTGGGATCTCGATGCCGCCGCCGCAGCGGTGGTGCGCCATCGCCACCGGCTCGACCACGCCCGGGAGCGGCGATCGGAGATGCAGCGCGCGAACCTCGCGGCGACGCTGCGGCCCTCGCTGGTCCCCGGGGATCCGTGCCCGGTGTGCGCGCAGGCCGTCACCACGCTGCCGGCGCCGCTCCCGGGTGCCGATGTCGCGGGCGGTGAGCGCCTCGTCGCCCGGGCCGAGGCGGAGCACGAGCAGGCCCGGCGGCAGGAGTCCGCTGCCGAAGCGGCGCACGCACGAGCCGCGAGCGAGATCGAACGGCTCGACGGGGTGATCACCGCGCTGCGGTCCGCCCTCGCGGAGGTGGAGGTTCCGGGCGTGCCCGTGCCCGGTGAGCCGGCTGCTGTGGCTCCGGTGGGTGATCGTGACGCGGGGGGGACATCGGCGGACGGAGCCGGGCGGCACCCTGACCGCCGGCTCGGCGACGGGGGTTCCGCGGGGGCCCCCACCGCTGCGGCAGTCGACGCGGCACTCGACGCACTGGACCTTCTCACGGTGCGCGCCGGGGAGGCCGACGCCGCGGTGCGCGCCGCCCGGCGTCACCGGGAGGCGGCCGCAGCGGCTGTCGAGGCGATCGGCGGAGAGGCGGCCGCCGCCGCGGCGGCCCTGCGGGCGGCGCGCGACCCGCTGGTCCCGCTCGGTGCGCCCGCGATCGACGAGCAGGCGCACAGCGGTGACGTCCTCGCGGGCTGGTCCGCGCTGGTCGGCTGGGCCCGCGTGCAGGCCACGGCTCGCGACACCGCCCTCCACCAGGCCCGTGCCGCCACGGCCGTCGCCGAGCAGGAGCGCGACCGCGTCGCGGCCGCGTTGCAGTCGGCCGAGTCGGCGGCCCACGCCCGGCGTCGCGACGAGACCGCGGCGGCCCGGGCCGAGCAGGAGACGCGCGGAGCGGTCGCGGGCATCGAGCGGCGCTCGTCGGAGCTGCGCTCGGCGCTGGCCGAGGCCCCGGCCGACACGGTGGCCGCCGCCGAACTCGAACGACTCACCGCGCTGGAGCACGCCGCCCGGGTGGCCGACGGCGAGCTGCGCGCGGCCCGCGCGGCCGTGCGGTCCGCCGAACAGGCGGCGGGCGAGATCGGCCGCGAGGTCACGTCGGCGTGGGACGGGTTGCGAGCGGCCCGCGACCCCCTCGTCGGGCTCGCGGCGCCGACCGTCGCCGGCCAGGACCTGCTCGCGGCAGGCACCGCGCTCACCGAGTGGGCGGTCCGCGAGACACATCTGCGTGACGCACGGATCACCGCCGCGCAGGGCGTGCTCACACAGGCTCGGCTCGCCCGTGACGACATCGAGCGAGGCCTCGCCGAGGACCTCGCCGCTCACACGGTCGACGTGGCCCAGGTCGACGTGGCCCAGGTCGACGTGCAGGTCGGCGTGGTGCAGGCCGCCGACGAGAATGCCGATGGTCGGACTGCTCCGGGCAGGACCGCCTCGCCGGACACCACCGCATTGCCACGTGGGACGCCCGGCGCCCTGCTCGGCGTGTCGGCCGCCGCGGCGCTGCCCGCCGTCGCGGCGACGCTGGAGCGGGCGCGCGGCGCGCGGGAGCGCGTCGTCGAGCGCCGCGCCGCCGCGTCCGCGATGGCCGCCGACAGGGACGAGTCCGAGTCCGTGCACCAGGTCGCGAAGCTGCTCGGCGCCCTGTTGCGCTCCGACGGCTTCCCGCGCTGGTTGGTGGCCTCGGCCCTGGACGCGCTCGTCGCCGACGCGTCCCGGAGTCTCGCGGAGCTGTCGGGCGGGCAGTTCGAACTGACCCACGCCGGTGGCGAGTTCCTGGTGGTCGACCACGCCGACGCCGACGCACGCCGCCCCGTCAAGACCCTCTCCGGCGGGGAGACCTTCCAGGCCAGCCTGGCGCTGGCGCTGGCGCTGTCGGCGCAGATGTCGGGCCTCGCCGCCCGCGGCGCCGCGCGACTCGAGTCGATCTTCCTCGACGAGGGTTTCGGCACCCTCGACGAGGCCAACCTGGAGGTCGTCGCGGGCACGCTGGAGCACCTCGCCACCCGTGGCGACCGGATGGTCGGGGTCGTCACCCACGTACCGGCGCTGGCGCAGCGGGTGCCGGTGCGGTTCGCGGTGAGCCGGGACCAGCGCACGTCGTCCGTGGTCCGGGAGTCGGCGTGACGGTGCGGACATGAGGTTCAGCGTCGATCCCTGGGATCCCACCTACGGCACGAGCCTCGACACCGCACTGGGGGAGTCGACGGCACAGCTCGAGGTCGACCTCGAGGTGCCGGCCGACCGGTGGGCACCGATCGACCCCGCCCCCGGAGTGGCGGCACCGGACGCCGTGCTGTTCGTCGACGGTGTGCGGCGCGTCGACGCACAGGTATGGGTGGCGGAGCCCGACGGCGCCGCCTCACCCGCGCTGTGCGCCTCCTACGCCGCCGGGGTGGTGTGCTGCTGCCGCAACCAGCGCGCGCACCTGCTCACCGCTCACGTCCGCCGCGGACTGTTCACCACGGCCGCGGACAGCACCGACGTCGTCACCGCGGCCGGGACGTACCGTGCCACCCCCACCGCAGCCGTCCCGGACGTCGCCCCGATGCAGGTGTTGTCCCTGGCCCTGCAACGCGACCTCGGCGACACGGAACTGATCGCCGCCGGCGCGGCGCGAGCCGACCATGGCGGTGAGGACGACCTGCTCGTGGTGGACGGGCCGCTGCGCGGACGGCAGCACCTGCCGCGGGCGATCGGCTTCGTGAAGAGCCACCGCAGCGACTACCTCCCACCGCAGCTCGGTGGGGTCGTGGCGGCCCTGCGGCCGGGGCAGCGCACTCCCGTGTTCCGGCTCGGCAGCTCGTGGAAGCGGCACACCTGGTACCTGCGGCTGCCGTGCACGCCCGGTGCCCCGTGGGCCGGGGTGGTACGGGTCGAGTGCAGCGCGGACCTCACCCCGGACGCCGCCATCTGCCTGGCGGCCCTGAGCCAGGTCACGCTCGTGCGCTTCGCGTCCACCGAGTACAAGGACTCGCGGGCACCCCAGAACCTCTACCCGATCGCCGGGTTGGAGCGGGCCCTCCGGCGCAGGCTCGGCGAGCCCGCCCTCCTCTACCGCGCACTCCGTGTCGCCGCCGCCTGACGCGGCCCTGCGGATCACGATGTCGCCTCGTCCTCTCCCCGCTTGACGCCCAGGCGGTGGCGCAGGCCGCTGGCCCGGGTCACCGGGCGTTCGACGGCGGCGCGGACCGCGGCCTCGGTGCCGACGATCCGTACGAACTCCCGCGCCCGGGTGACGGCCGTGTAGAGCAGCTCCCGGGTGAGCAACGGCGACTCCACGGGCGGCAGCGCGACGGTGACCCGACGGAACTGGCTGCCCTGTCCACGGTGGACGGTCATGGCATGCACCGTGACCACATCGGACAGTCGCGACGGTGGGTACAGCGTGGGCGAGCCGCCGCGCGCGAACGCCACGCGCGGGCCCTCCGGCCGGGACACGACCACGCCCGTGTCGCCGTTGAACAGGCCGGTGTCGTAGTCGTTGGCCGTGACCAGCACCGGCCGCCCGGGGTACCAGGGGCCCGCCGACGGTGGTGCGTCCGCCGCCAGCCAGCGCTCGATCCCCGCGGTCCAGGTGGCGACGCCGTACGGGCCACGACGGTGTCCGCAGAGGACCCGATGGCTCTCCAGCGCGGCCAGGGCGCCGTCGACGTCGCCGTTGCGGGCGGCGACGGCGAGCACCCTTCCGGCCTCGACCACGTCGCCGCGCACCGCATCCGATGACGCGGGGTCGACCAGGGCGAGGTCAGGGGACCCCCGGCGGAGCAGCGAGATCGCGGTGTCGGCGTCCCCGGCCTGAACGGCCCGGGCGAACTCGGCGATCGTGCCCCCGAAGCGCCACACGTGGTCGAGCGTCACCACTCCGTGCACGACCCCGGGCGGCAGGTCCAGAGCGCGCAGCGCGGAGTCGAGGGCTTCCTCCGGGTGACCGCCCGCGCGGGCGAGGTCGCCGAGCACCGCCCCCGCCTCGACCGACGCGAGCTGGTCGGGATCGCCCACCAGCACCAGCCGCGCCTGCGGCCGGACGGCGTCGAGCAGTCGGGCCATCATCGTGAGCGACACCATCGAGGTCTCGTCGACCACGACCACGTCGAACGGGAGCCGCTGCGTGCGGTCGTAGCGGAAGCGGCCGGTGCCCGGGCGGGCACCCAGCAGCCGGTGCAGCGTGGACGCCTCGGCCACCCGAGTGCGTAGGTCCGCGGGCAGCTCCGTGGTGACCGCTTCCTGCAACCGTGCAGCGGCTTTGCCCGTGGGCGCGGTCAGCGCGATCCGCGGCGGGGGCCCGGGCTGGTCGTGCAGCAGCGCGAGGAGTCGGGCGACGGTGGTGGTCTTGCCCGTGCCCGGCCCACCCGCCAGCACCGTCACGCGCCGAAGCGCGCCGACCGCAGCGGCGAGCCGCTGCCGTTCCGAGCCCGGCGCACCGAAGTGCTCGTCCAGGCCCGCCCGCAGTCGCGGGAGGTCGACCTGCGGGGGCGCCGCCGCGGCGCGGTCCCGCAACGAGCGCCGGACCAGTTCCTCCTCACCCCAGTAGCGCTCCGGGTACAGCAGCCCGTCCACCAGCCTCAACGGCCGCCCACCCGGCGCCTGCGCGCCGTCGGCGACCAGCGGCCCCACCCCGCAGGCCGCGAGCCACGACCGCGGCTCCGGCCAGGGCAGGGCGGACACGTCGAGCAGCTCGTCACCCTCGCCCAGCACCGTGCGGCTCACTGCCGCGAGGTCGACGCAGACCGCACCCAGTCGCACCGCCCGCACCGCGAGCGCCACGGCCAGCAGGACCTCCTCGCGCCGTTCGCCGCCGAGCCCGCCCACCCGGACGGCGACGTGCACGTCGGAGGGGTCCAGCACGCCTGCGGTGTTGAACGCGGCCAGCATGCCGGTCGCCGATCGCACGAGTCGCGGATCGCCGATGTCGGCCGTCACGGCGCGCCCCGATCCAGCAGGTCCGACAGCTCCACGACCAGACCCGGTGGTGGGGCCCAGCTGAACACCCCGCGGGGAACTCCTCCGACGGTGGGGGTGTCGGGCCCGCACATGCCGCGGATGAACAGGTACAGCACGCCTCCCAGGTGGCGGGCGGGTGCGTAGCGGGGTTGGCGCCAGCGCAGGAACCGGTGCAGCGCGGCCCCGTAGAGCAGTGCCTGCAACGGGTAGTTCGCGGCGATCATCGCCGCGGCCAGCAGCGGAGCGGTGTAGTGGGCCGCGGTGAGGGGTTCGCGGCCCTCGGGCCCGATCGGCCCGAGCCAGTTGGTCTTGTAGTCGACCACGACGAACCGCCCGTCGGGCAGGCGGAGGACGGCGTCGATGCTGCCGGTGAGGTAGCCCCGCAGCGGCTGCGCGGCCAGCTCCGGTGAGGCCAGGACGTCGGGATACGCCCGCAGCGGGTCGTCGGCCGGCAGGTGGCGGCGCAGCAGCGGCGCGAGGTCGCCGAGTGTGGGCCGGGGCGCCGCGCGGGGGCCGGCGGGACCGGGGCCGGTGGGACGGGGTCCGCGCGCGTCGAGGCCGGCCGGTTGCCGGCCGGCAGGTTCCCCGTCGGTCGGGCCGCGACCCGCATCGTCGCCGCCGGCGAGGGGGAACTCGAAGTCCAGCTCGGCGAGCCGGTCACGCGGGGAGATGTCGGCGAGCCGGAGCCCCCCGGCGAGCGGGCCGAGCGGGGTGAGGATCGACGGCAACAAGCCGGCGGCCAACGTCGCGGGGTCGAGCCCGGCGATGGGCTGGCGGGCCAGCTGTTCCCGGCACCGGGTGACGAGTTCGCCGAGCAGGTCGGGGGTGGTGGGGTCGACGACCTCGAGCACCGCATGCACCAGCGTGCCGAATCCGGCGCCCACCGGCAGCTCCGCCATCGGCGATGCGGTGGCCGATCCGGTGGCCGATGCCGTGGGCGATGCTGTGGGCGATGCCGTGGGCGATGCCGTGGGCGATGCCACGACGGGCGGGATCGGCGACAGGCCTGGTTGCGTCAGCGGGTCGGCCGACGGCGCGGCCGGGGCGGTCTCGACATCGACGTCGGACTCGTCGTCGGTGCCCCGCTCCTCCGGCTCGCTGCCCACACCGGGTGGGCCACCGGATCCGTAGTGACCGGCCGTCGCGATCAGCGCCGTGTAGGACGTGCGCCGCCACTGCCGGTCCAGCTCGCGGTCGAACCTGGCGGCCCGCAGCGGGTCGGCCGACGGCCGCGGCCCCGTCACCAGCCCGTGCGGTGCCGGCCCGCCGCTCGACGCCGCCGCGACCTGTTCGACGGCGAGATCGGGCGAGGCCAGGGCGCTCAACGCCGCCAGAGCCGCAGCGTCGGCCGGGACGCGACAGGACTCGGCCGGTTCCCGGCCCGGCTCCGGGCGCCCGATCAGCAGCCGGTGCAGCGGCGACGCCGAGGTGGTGGTGGCCGGCACCCACCAGGTCACGACCTGGCACTTCGCCCGGGTCATCGCCACATAGAGGAGTCGCAGATCCTCTCCCGCCTCCTCGGCGCGGTGGCGCGCACAGTGTTCCTTCCACCCGTCGCCGGTCTCGCCACCGACGTCGAGCACGCGGACGCCGGACGGGTCGTGCAGGAGCGGGACCTCCGGGTCACGCACGTTGCGGTCCCAGCCGAAGGGCACGTACACGATCGGGAACTCGAGGCCCTTGCTGCGGTGGATGGTGATGATCTGCACCGCCGCGGCGTCGGACTCCAGCCGCCGGCTGCGCTCGGCACCGACGTCGACGGCGGCCTCGTCGATGCGGTGCCGCAGCCAGTCGACCAGAGTGCCCGGCCCGAGATGCCCGGCCACTGCCGCCGCGTGCAGGGACTGCGCGACGTGGCGCAGGTCGGTGAGGCGCCGCTCCCCATCGGCGGTGTGCAGCAGCCGTCGCGGCAGCGCGGTCCCGGCGGTGACGGACTCCAGCAGCGCGGCGATCCCGCGCTCGTGCCACACCGTGGCCCACGACCGGACGGCGACGCCCACCTCGTCGAGCAGCTGTTCCGCCCTCGGACCGCACAGCTCGTCCACCGGATGCCCGAGGAAGCAGCTCAGAGCCGCCGCGCGCAGCCTGAACAGCCTCGGCTGCTCACAGGCCTCCAGCAGGAGCAGCCACTCGCGCGCGACCGGGGTACCGAACACGCTGGTCGTGGCCGACAGCACGGCGGGCACCCCGGCGTCGGCGAGTGCATCCCGGATCATGGCGCCCTGGTCGTTGGTGCGCACCAGCACCGCGACGTCACCCGGGCGCACCGGCTGCGCCTCGACGCGCGCGGGGCCGGCGAGGAGGGCGGCGATGTCGGTCGCGGCGTCGCGGGCCACCAGCTGCCGGGCCGGGCCGACGACGGCGAGGTCGCGCTTCGGCGCCCGTGGCAGCGCCGCCCGGGAGACCACCCGCAGCCGCAGCGGGGTGTCGACCGGCGCACCCGTCAACCGTCGGCCGGGATGCGCGGAGCCCACCGGACGCACCGTGATCCGTGCGTCGCCCAGTGCCGCGCCCGCGAAGACCGTGTCGAGCGCGCGGAGCATCGCGGCGTCGGTGCGCCAGTTGGTGGCCAGGGTGGCGTGGCCACCGGCGGCCGTCGTGGCGTCCAGGTAGCTGACGACATCGGCACCGCGGAACGCGTAGATCGCCTGTTTGGGGTCGCCGATGAGCACGAGGGTGGTATGCCCGTGGAAGGACCGGCGCAGGATGTCCCACTGCACGGGGTCGGTGTCCTGGAACTCGTCGACCAGCACCACCCGGTAGCGGTCGCGCAGGCGCTGCGGAGCCCCGCGGGACGGATCGGCCAGCGCCGCGGCCAGGCGGGTGAGCATGTCGTCGTAGGTGTAGAGCCGCCGTGCGCCCTTGCGGCGAGTCACCTCGGCGCGGACCGCCACGGCGAACCGGTGCCGGACGTGGGCGGTGCTCCCCGGCGGCGCCGCGGCGGGTTCCAGCCGCGCCTGCCCGTCGTGCACCGCGCGACGCGCGAGCGTGAGCGCCTCCGCGCGGCCGAACGCCGGGGTGCCGGCCGCGCGGTCGCCGTACTTGCGCACGTAGAAGTCGTCGACCACCTCCGTGAGCAGGTCGTCGATCGACTCGACGAACGTGGCGTCCGGGTCGCTGTCGCCCGCGACGCCGAGCCCGTCGAGCATCTGCTGGCAGAACTGGTGGGTCGTGGCGATGGTCGCCGCGTCGAACCCGGCGAGCGCACGGGACAACCGCGCCCGCCGCCGCCCGAGTTCTTCCCGCGGCGCATCAGCGAGCAGCCGGAGAACGGCGTCGGTCCCGGCCCTGGCCGCGAGCGGATCGGCGAGCCCGCGTTCGGCCGAGACCAGCCGCTCGCGCACGCGCTCCCGCAGCTCCTGCGTCGCCTCCCGACCGAACGTCACGAGCATGAGCTCCGGCAGGGTGGCGAGCCCCTCGGCCACGTAGCGGGCGGCGAGCGCGGCGATCGTGAACGTCTTGCCCGTGCCGGCGCTGGCCTCCAGCACGGTGGTGCCCGTCGGCAGCGGCCCGCAGACGTCGAACGACGGTGGATCGGGGGACGGTCGATCGGGGGACGGGGAATCGGGGGACGTCATCGGCGCACCACGTCCTCGGCGCCGATCAGCGGGGCCCACAGGCGCATCGCCAACGTGCCGAAGCGGGTGGGTTCGCCGCCGGGCGGGCCCGGCGCGCCGGTGATGACCGCGCGGTCCGCCGCCGCGCCCCAGACCCGCACGTGCGCGTCGTCGTGGCGTTCGGCGCCGGCGCCCGTCGTCCACTTCTTGACCGCCTCGTCGGCCGCCTCCTCGGCGCCCGCACCGCCGAGGCGCGCGCGGGCGTAGCCGAAACCGGTGGCCGTGGGCAACGGGAGCGGTTCGCACAGGCCTTCCTGCAGCAGGGCGACGAGATCACCGAGGATCACCAGTGCCCGAGCGGGATCCACGGGGCCCGCGGTGGCCATCGCCAGGCCGTGGCCCGCGCCGCGACCCAGCGTGACCGCCCGCCAGGGCTCGCCCGTGGCGGCCGTGAGCGCGAGCAACCGCGCCCAGGCCCGGACCCGCTGCTTCGGGGCGAGCCGGGAGTACTCGACGCGCAGCAGCGTCCGTTCGTGCAACCCCCCGAGCGTGCCGACCACCCGCCCGCCCTCGCGCAGGGAGACATCGACGTCGCGGTCGTCCGCATCGGCCGTGCGGAACGGTGCCGCCGCCGCGACCAGTGGCTCGACGTCGTCGAAGACCCGCTGGAGCAACGCGTCGCCCAGGGCCCCCGGCGGCAGCTCGCCGCGGCGCCACTCCGCCTGGCGGCACCGCTCCAGCGGGTGCCCGGCCAGCCTGTCGCGCAGCAACCGGTCGCCCACGGCCCAGGTGGCGAGCCCGCCGAGCTCGACGGGCAGTGCGTCGGCCGGATCGTCCTCCCCGGCGAAGAGGGACAGTCCGACCCGTTGCCGCAGGAAGCCCTTGACCGGGTGCTCCAGGAACGCCACGAGATCGTCGAGCGCGACGACCTCCCGCGCGACCGGAGTCAGTGGGGCGGCGAGGAACGGGGCGGGCGGTGCCTTGGCGTCGACGGCGGACCGCGCTCCGGCCAGCTCGACGACGTCGAAACTGAACGCCTTCCGCGGGACGAGCGCACCGGCCGTGAAGTTGCGGGCGTCGAACGGCTGCAACGGGTGGCGCACGACGACCTGTTCCCGGGCGGCCGGGCCGGCCATCGCCTCGACCGTGTCGAGCAGCTCGCCGAGCGGCACCGCGGGCGGGCGACGCGCCCCGGTGCGTTCGTCGGCCCCGGAATGGACCACGACCAGGTGCCCGGTGGCCGCGCAGATCGCGTCGAGCAGGAGCTGGCGGTCCTCGCTCCGCGTGTCGCGCTCGCCGACGAGGGGATCGCGAGCCAGCACGTCGTCGCCGTCGACCGACCCGGCCCGGGGGAACACCCCGTCGTCGAGGCCGAGCAGGCACACCACACGGTGCGGCACCGAACGCATCGGCACCAGCGTGGCGACGGTGAGTGTGCCGGTGCGGAAGTTGGCCCTGGTCGGACGGCCACGCAGGCGTTCGGCGAGCAGCCCGCGGACGTCGGCGAGCCCGAGCGGGACGGCGCCCGCGTACGGGCCGGCGGCCCGCGCGGCGTCGGCGAGCTCGGCGCGGGCCGCGGCGGCCTGCCAGGCGTCGGCCGCGGTGGTGGCGGTGAGGGTGTCGAGCGCGGTGGTGAGCGCCTCGACCCAGCCCGCGAGAGGTCGCTCGCCGGTGAGGGAGGACAGTGCCACGGTCGTCCGGTCGACGAACTCCGCGAGCCGTCCTATCCGGACCGTGTCGCCGGACTCGACCTCGGCCATCGGCAACGCCGTGCCGAGCCACGCCCGCTGCTCCCCGCCCGACATCGTGACGCCGAGCAGCAACCGGTCCAGCCCGGCCGCCCAGGTGTTCTGTCCGAACCCGTCGAGCCGGTAGGGGCCGCGGTGCGTGCCGTCGAGACCCCAGCGGACCCCGGAGCGGACGGTGAGGTCGCGGAGCCGGTCGAGGTCGGCGTCGTCGAGCCGGAACCGTTGACGCACCGGGCCCGAGGCGAGCAGGTCGAGCACCTGCGACGCCGTCAGCCGGGCGTCGGCGAGGTCCAGCAGCTGCGCGACGGCGTCGAGCACGGGGTTGACCTGACGCAACGCCCGGTCGGCGAGGCGGACCTGGAGGTTCTGGCCGGGGTGCCCGGTCGTGCCGTCGGGTGCCGCGGTCGTGCCGCCGAGTGCGCTGTGGCCGCCGAGCCCGAAGGTCGCCGAGATCAACGGCGCGAACGTCTCGATGTCGGGGCACATGACGAGGACGTCACGCGGTTCGAGGGAGGGATCGGCGCCCAGCAGGCCGAGCACGACCTCGCGGAGCACCTCGACCTGTCGTGCGGGCCCGTGGCAGGAATGGACCTGGACGGTGCGGTCGTCGACGGGCACCGGGGTGACGTCGGGAAGCTCGTCCTCGCGCAGGGCACGCTGCAGCCGCCCGAGGAGGGTGGGTGGCGGGTCGGGCCGGGGGTGATGGTGATCCCGCAGTGCGGGCGCGGCCACGGCGAGCCGTACCTGCAGCTCACAGACGTCGCGCCCCAGCGACGACAGCAGCGGGTGCCGCGCTGCCACGGCGCCGGGATCGGCACGCCGCGGGGGGACCGCGGGTGCCGGCCCGACCTGTGCCGGCCCGACCCGTGCCTGCCCGACCTGTGCCCGCCCGACCCGTTCCCACAGCCCGGGGGAGGGGTGCGCCAGCCACAGGTGCACCTCACGGTGCTCGGCCAGTGCGGCGAGCACCGCGAGGTGCTCTGCGGGCAGGCGGGTGGGGCCGAACAGCGACAACCGGGACGGCAGGTCGACCCCGCTCGGCCGCTCGCGCAGCACCTCGCACGCTGCGGCGAGCCGCTCGGCGGGCCCGGGCGCATCGATCCGCCGTCGCAACCGCCGCCACAGCTCGGGCTGCCACCGGAGGTCCTGCGGCACGCCGGAGTCGGTGCCCGCCTGCCAGTCCCGCACCATCTCGGGCCGGTGCGCGGCGTAGGAGGCGAACAGCTCGGTCAGGCGGCGCGCGGTCGCATAGCGGCGCCCGCGCCGATCCCCGGTCAGGACGGCGTTCAACGGTGTGCACCAGGCCTCGCCGGCACTCGCGTCGACGACCTCCAGCAGCGGCCACACCGATCGCGCCGGACGCCACGGATCGTCCTCGGGGTCGATACCGAGCGCGCCGCACACCGCAGTGGCCACGACCGCCGCCGGCGAGGGGAAGGCGACGCCCGCGCACACCCCGTCGGCCCGGCCGTTCGCGGCACCGAGCCGGTGGGACAGCCGCTGCGCGAGCCAGCGCTCCACGCCTTTCGCGGGGACGGCCACGATCTCCGCGGCGAACGGATCGGGCAGCGGATCGACCAGCAGATCGGCCAGGGCGTCGGCGAGCGCGTCGGCCCGCTCCGCCCGGTGCACATGCAGCGCACCCGACGTCGCGGCACCCGACGTCGCGGCGCCCGCCGTTCCGGTCATGGTCCACAAGCTAGAGGCAGGCACCGACAGTCCCGCGCACGGGCGGGAACGGGCCGTCGTCGCCGTGTGGACCCTTCCCGCCCTGCCGGCCGGGGGACGACACGATGGGGGTATCCCCGAGCGCGCCGGATAACGGCAGGCCGTCCTCCGGACGATCTCGTCGGTGAGGGTGACCGACGGGAACCAGATCAGGAGGCCGACATGTCCGACGCCGTCACCGGGCCGGGAGTGCCGCAGCAGGTGTCCGTGACCGCGCCCGCAGCGAGGTCCTCCACCGACACGCACGCCTGTCGTACTAGATGAGTGATTCCGTGAAGTTGGTGTTCAGCGGTCGTCGACGACCAGTGTTCGTTCTGCGGTGACGTCGAGTGCCCAG
>Ga0209490_10002119_pt1 | contig 18900 bp, 16 predicted proteins | sample MAT06_FD_187209 | JGI IMG/M metagenome (GOLD analysis project Ga0209490, IMG submission 187209) | Freshwater microbial communities from Lake Fryxell liftoff mats and glacier meltwater in Antarctica - MAT-06 (SPAdes) (version 2) | ecosystem: Environmental > Aquatic > Freshwater > Ice > Liftoff... | reverse complement strand
ACATAGTCTCCCTGTTTGTAATATTTAGAAGAATCCCGATCAAGCTGATTAGAACTTATCTCCCCAATGTATCCCAGAGCATTGGATGAACTCGCCTGTGGGTAGGAACGCACAGATCTTGTCATCACAAAAAGTCCCGGGTAATCAATCAAAAAATCCTGTATCCGGGCAAAATCTGTGGTAGAAATCTGTTTGATCAAAGTGGAAGGTTTGACTGAAGAATATTTCCTTGCAGCAGTGTAAGTTTCAATCAGGTATTCTTTACTGATTTTGAAAATCTCACAAAACCTTGTGGTATCGCCCACCTGAAATTCTCTCGGAATGACCATGAGGTCGAAAATAGGATAATTGTAAACCAATATTTTACCGTTCCGGTCATAGACTAGACCCCGGTATGGATGGTCAACTACCCTTTGAATTGCATTACTTTCTGCTTTTTTTAAAAAACTGTCATCAACAACCTGAATCAAAAATAATTTTGTCAGGAGCACAGCTCCAATGATGATGATGACTATAATAATTGTAATCGGCCTCTGCTCGTTCATTAAATCCCTCTCCTTCTCCTGTATAACAAAAGTTGAACAATAATACTCATTACTAACACAAAAATAGCGCTAGCAATTACTTTTTGAAGAGATGTGAAGAATAAATCTGTACCTAAGCTTTCAATATAAAAAAATAAAGTGTGGTGGATCAATACCAAAGGGAGGCTGTATGAAAGAAACCAGCCAAGACCCATATTTAGCAAGCTGGGCTGAAGGTCATCATCATAACCACCTTTAGGCAGCAATACAAGAACCCAACGATGCCTGACAAAACCAATGACAAGTAAGGCTGCCGTATGAATTCCCAATGTATCATAAAACAAATCCACACCCAATCCAAGAAAAAAACTGATCAGTAATGTCGGAATTGTCTTTAGATCAAGAGGAAGCAAAATAATATAGCTGATATACAAAAAACAAAAAGCAGTACCGAAGAGCACAAGATTTTTAAGCACCAAAACCTGAAACACCAGATAAACGAATCCGGTAAGCAAAATTGAGATTACCCTTATGCTATTCATTGGTTATTCCAGTTGTTTGGTGCAAAGAGTCAAGTTCCGGCTGCTGGAAACTTTCCACTAAGTAGACATATGATATTTTTGAAAAATCGGTGTCCAGTTTTATAGTAATGTCAAGGTAATTTGTATCTTTTCCCGGCTTCACCTCAATAATAGTACCTATCGGGATTCCTTCAGGAAATATAGAATTATATCCCGAGGTAACCACTTGGTCCCCTATCGCCGCCACAACATGTCTAGGTACATACATGAGTTTTGCCTTCTGAGGATCCAATCCGTCCCATTTAGTCGAACCAAACACGTCATTTGACTTAATCTTGGAGGATACCAATATTTCGGTATGAAGCAAGGAAATGATTGTGGAAAAATTACGGCTTACGCTTTTTACCCTTCCCACGACTCCCTGTTCGTTGATTACTCCCATTCCTGATTTGACCCCATGATTAGAACCTTTGTTGATCGTCAGGTGATTTTGCAATAACCTCAGTGAATTATTGATGACCTTTGCTCCTTTAAACCGGATGCCGGCAAACAGCGCACTATCAAGAGGAATGAAAACAGAATCTGCCGGCTTTCTAAGTGCTTCTAATTCGGTAAGCAATTCGGCGTTTTTGTCCATCAGGCTTTTATTGACTGATGAAAGCGAAAAATAATCTACAACGTTGCTCTGGGTCAGAAAAACAGAACCACTCAATTTATTTGAACTATTAAAAAAAGCGGAGCCTTGTTGGGAATTATTGGAAACAATCAACGAAATCGCCATGACCTCCAATAATACAAACAACAAAAACGCCCTTATTCGGTATAAAAATAGGAATATCCGCTGCATCCAAACATTAAGTCATCAAGACCGACCTGAAATTATTGATGTTTTTCAGCGCTGTGCCGGTTCCCCTCACCACTGCCCTCAGCGGGTCCTCAGCTATGTGGATAGGCAATTTGGTCTTTTGGTGTAATCTCTTATCCAAACCTTTCAATAGTGCGCCCCCACCTGTAAGATGGATACCATTGTCATAGATGTCTGCGGAAAGTTCCGGCGGTGCAATTTCCAAAGCTTTTAAAACCGCTTCTTCAATTTTGGATACTGATTTGTCTAAAGCGAAAGCGATTTCAGAATAGGAAACTTTTATGACCTTTGGAATTCCGGTCATCAGGTCACGTCCCCTGATTTCATAATCATCGGGCGCATCGTCAAGTTCTGTCAAAGCTGATCCGATGGCTATTTTTACTTTCTCTGCCGAACGCTCACCTATCAAAAGGTTATGTTGTCTCCTCATGTAATCGAGGATATCTTTTGTAAAAGTATCTCCGGCTACTCTTATGGATTGGTCAGCCACAATACCTGAAAGGGCAATAAGGGCTATTTCGGTGGTACCGCCACCGATATCAACTATCATAGAACCCATCGGCTTTTCGATATCTATCCCGATACCGATTGCCGCGGCAATCGGTTCATAAATCATATACACTTCTTTTGCCCCGGCATGTTCTGCGGAATCCCTGACAGCTCTTTTTTCAACTTCCGTGATCCCCGAGGGAATACAAATCACCATTCTGTGAGATTTGGGAAATATCCCCTTCTTATGACCTGGAATCATTTTGATCAATCCTCGGATCATTTGCTCGGCAGCATAGAAGTCAGCAATCACACCATCTTTGAGCGGTCTGATCGTCCTGATGTTTTCATGGGTCTTCTCATGCATGTTCATCGCATCCTTCCCCACAGCAAGAACCCTGTTGTTGGTCCTATCAATCGCAATAATGGAAGGTTCATCGACCACTATTTTATCCTTGTGTATAATTAGGGTATTTGCAGTACCCAAGTCAATCGCAATATCACTTGAAAAAAAATCGAATAATCCCATTATTTTTTTATTGAGTAGATGATAGATAATCTTATAAATTTAGCAAGGAAGTGCGTAACTTCTAACGTGGGTCGGCAAAATTATTATCTAATTCCCAATTTATTACAAGAATCCAATTTTTTTTTGTAGGAATAAATTTATTACCTTTGCACTGTATTACCAGAATTGAGGGGGGGCACAAGTCCCCTCTTTTGTTTCCTATACCTGAACAAATGAGCTTAAAAAGTACACTTGAGGAAATTGTTTCCAAACATCTACCTGACGAAACCTATTATTTGGTGGACATACAGTTGGTAGAAAAAGGACCTAAATCCCAGTTGACTATCCTTATAGATGGCGACCAAGGAGTAAGTATAGAGGCCTGTGCAAAGGTAAGTAGGCAAATCGCTGAGGAGATTGAAGCAAAAGAACTGTTGTCTGACGCCTACATTTTGGAAGTTTCCTCGCCCGGACTGGATTTTCCGCTCTCTTCCAAAAGACAATATACCAAAAATGTCGGAAGAAAATTGAAATTGACCTTAAACGACGGAAAAGAGTTGGAAGGTCAACTTCAAGAAGTAGGAAACGCTGAGGTAAAAATACTTTGTACAATCAAAGAAAAAGGAAAAAAAGCTGAGGATCGGGAAATCACCATCCCCCTCGACGAGATAAAAAAATCAATTGTGTTAGTCTCTTTTAAATAAACAAAATGGATGCTAAAGTACTCATAGAATCATTTGCAGAATTTGCAAAGTCTAAAAATGTGGACCGTCCCACCATGATCCGGATATTAGAGGACGTGTTTAGAGCGATGATCCGCAAAAAATTCGAAACTGATGAAAATTTTGATGTGACCATCAATGCTGACAAAGGTGACCTTGAAATCTTAAGGGTCAGAAAAATTGTTGACGACAATTCTGAAGATATTTGGGATTTTGATAAAATAAGCTTGACCGATGCCAGAAAAATCGAACCGGATTTTGAGGTTGGCGAGGATGTTTACGAAAAAATTGAATTAGAAGATTTCGGAAGAAGGGCCGTGATGATGGCGAGGCAGACTTTGATTCAAAAAATCAAAGACCTTGAAAAAGATTTGCTTTTCAACCAGTACGAAGAATTGGTAGGTGAAATCATCTCTGCTGAGGTTTATCAGATCTTGGGGAGAGAAACCCTGCTGATCGACGGCGAAGGCAATGAGCTGATACTTCCAAAAGGAGAACAGATCCCAAAAGACCGTTTCAGAAAAGGGGATAGTGTCAGGGCCATTGTTCATAAAGTGGAAATGGTAAATGGCAACCCAAGGATCATACTCTCAAGAACTTCCCCGATTTTCTTGGAAAGATTGTTTGAAAACGAAGTGCCGGAAGTATTTGATGGTCTGATCACCATCAGAAAAATCGTAAGAGAACCAGGAGAAAGGGCAAAAGTAGCAGTTGAATCTTACGATGACAGGATTGACCCTGTGGGTGCCTGCGTGGGTATGAAGGGCAGCAGGATCCATGCTATCGTCAGGGAACTTCAAAATGAAAATATCGATGTAATCAACTACACCGAAAACCTTGACCTTTATGTCTCCAGGGCATTGAGCCCTGCGAAGGTATCTTCACTTACTGTTGACAAAGAAAACAAAAGAATTTCGGTGTATTTAAAGCCTGACCAAGTCTCCATGGCCATCGGAAAAGGCGGATTCAACATCAGATTGGCTTCAAGATTGGCAGGTTACGAAATAGATGTATTCAGAGAACTCAACGACTACGAAGAGGAAGATGTAGATCTTGAAGAATTCGGTGACGAAATCGACAAATGGGTAATCGATGAGTTGAAAAAAACAGGATTGGATACAGCCAAGAGTGTTCTTTTACTTACAAAAGAAGATCTTTTGAGAAGAACAGAACTTGAAGAAGAAACAATTGACGAAATATTCAGAATATTAAAACAAGAATTTGAACAGTAATATAGGTCAGGATTACGCAATTATTGGCCTATATTTGCCATCAAATTAAGAAAGTGCTTTAGTGTATGTCAGAAGAAAAAACGATGCGACTAGGCCAGATAGCCGGAAAACTCAATGTAGGAATTTCTACAATTGTGGAATCTATGGCTAAAAAGGGCTTCGATGTCGAAAACAATCCCAACTCCAAAATCAGCCAAGCGCAGTTTGATATGCTGGCCAAGGAGTTTAAATCCTCTGCGCAGGAAAAGGAAGAGGCATCCCACCTATCTATAGGAAAGAGGCACCACGAGACCTTTACCATTGAAGCAGAATCTGAGGTTAAAGAGGAAAAGAAAGCAGAGCCTGTACCGGAGGTAAAAAAAGCTGAACCCGTTAAGCAAGTTATCGAAGCTCCAAAAGTTGTAGATTTTCCAAAGGAAAAAATAGCTTCAGAGGCTCCAAAATTGCAGGGGATTACAGTGTTGGGAAAAATAGATTTGGAAGCCCAAAAATCAGCCCCTAGAAAAGAAGAGGTAAAACCACAACCGGTAATCACTGCGGTCACAACACCTACTCCTCCAATAGCCAAAGAAGAAATACCAGTCCAAGAAAAAGTGGAACCCAAACCTCAGGCTGTGAAGCCTCAGACTCAAGACAACACTAAAAAGATTCAGGATTCAGTGGTTCCTAAAAAAGCTACTTTTGAAGAAAAACCAAAAGTAGCTCCCAGACCTAATCCGGTCGCAGAAAAGGTTGAAAAAGTAGAAAGGTCTGTGGAGAAGATCGAGCCAAAACCTGTAGAAAAAGTGATTGCTGCTAAAGCAGATGCTTTGAAAGGACTAACCGTTTTAGGAAAAATAGAACTGCCCGACGATAAATCAAAGAAAAAAGGGAAACCTGTAGCTTCTTCTGATGAAAAAGGAAAGGATAAGAAAAAAAGAATCCGCAAAAGAATAGATAAAAAAGGCGGTCCGGTCACAAAAGGTCCTGAAACCGATGCCAATAAACCGAGACCGGCAGGTCAAGGCCCCGGTCAGGGCAGAACAAACCAACCGCCTGGCCAAAGGGATAGGAAACCAATACAACAGCGACCGCAAAGACCCGGTCTGCCGCAGCAAAATGTAAACAGGATCCAAAAGGCTGAACCTACCCAGAAAGAAATCCAAGACCAGATCAAACAAACCCTTGCAAGATTGCAGGGAGGAGGAAGAGCAGGGGGCGGAAAATCAAAAAGAAGGGATAAAAAGGCAGACCGTTATAGAGAAGAACAGGAGGGAATCGAGGATTCTAAAATCCTTCGTGTAACCGAGTTCATTTCTGCAAACGACTTGGCCTCTCTTATGGATGTCTCGGTCAACGAGGTTATCTCAGCTTGTCTTTCTTTGGGAATGTTCGTATCGATCAACCAACGATTGGATGCTGAAGCCATCACCATCATTGCTGATGAATTTGAATTCGAGGTGGAATTTACAAAAACCGATGAAGGGTTTGAGGTAGAGGAAATTGCGGATACTGCTGCAGATTTACAGGAAAGAGCCCCGATTGTGACCATCATGGGTCACGTAGATCATGGAAAAACCTCTTTACTTGACTTTATCAGAAGATCAAAAGTAACCGCAGATGAAGCAGGAGGAATTACCCAACACATCGGAGCTTATGATGTGACTACCGGCGACGGACATAAAATAGCATTTTTGGATACTCCTGGCCACGAGGCATTTACTGCCATGAGAGCAAGGGGTGCCAAAATCACTGACGTTGCCATTATTGTGATTGCGGCTGATGATAGCATCATGCCTCAAACCAAAGAAGCCATCAACCATGCCCAAGTGGCAGGAGTTCCGATGATTTTTGCAATCAACAAAATTGATAAGGCTAACTCCAATCCGAGTAAAATCAAGGAAGAATTGGCCAATATGAATTTATTGATAGAAGAATGGGGAGGTAAATACCAGTCCCAGGACATTTCTGCCAAGACAGGATTGGGTGTAGAAGACCTGCTTGAAAAAGTATTGTTGGAAGCAGAGATCCTCGAATTAAAAGCCAATTACAATAAAAAAGCTGTTGGAACTGTCATTGAAGCCTCTTTGGATAAAGGCCGGGGTTATGTAACCACGGTAATGGTCCAAGCCGGCACATTAAATATCGGTGATATTATGCTCGCAGGCCCTCACTATGGGCGTGTTAAAGCAATGACTGATCACAAAGGAAAAAAACTTACCAAAGCAGGCCCTTCCACACCGGTGCAGGTATTGGGATTGGCAGGTGCGCCTCAGGCAGGGGATACTTTCAAAGTGTATGATTCTGAAAGAGAAGCGAGAGAAATTGCCAATTCCAGAGAGCAGATCATGCGCGAGCAAAGCATGCGGACCAAGAAACATATTACCTTGGATGAAATTGGAAGACGGCTTGCTATCGGAAGTTTCAAGGAACTCAACATCATCATTAAAGGTGATGTGGATGGTTCTGTCGAAGCACTTTCTGATTCGTTATTGAAGCTTTCCAAAGAAGAGGTATCTGTCAGCATCATCCATAAAGGAGTTGGTCAAATTTCTGAGTCCGATGTCTTGTTAGCCTCTGCTTCAGATGCCATCATTATAGGATTCAATGTAAGGCCATCCACCAATGCCAAAAAACTGGCAGAGCAGGAAGAAATTGAAATCAGACATTACTCCATTATTTACGATGCCATCAACCAAATCAAAGATGCCATTGAGGGAATGCTCGAGCCTGAGTTTGAAGAGATCATTACCGGTAATGTCCTTGTAAGAGAAGTCTTCAAAATTTCTAAAATAGGAACCATCGCCGGTTCATATGTGACAGATGGATTTATCACCAGGAAAAACAAAATCAGGATCATCAGACAGGGTATCGTCCTCCACGACGGTGAAATAGACCAATTGAAGCGATTCAAAGACGATGTCTCAGAAGTGAAATCCGGTTACGAATGTGGTATTTCCATAAAAAACTTCAATGACATCGAATTAGATGATACCATGGAAGGCTATGTCATGCAGGAAATCAAAAAGAAAAAATAAAGTTTTAAAATAATTAAAGAAAAAAGGAACGGCGAAAACTGTTCCTTTTTTTATTTTGGGATTATATGCTTGAAGCGCTTTCGTTATTGTTTTTAATTCTGTCTTTCCTATCTTTCTTTTGCCTGATAGTCGGATTGGTACGGCCGGTTTTGGTATTGTGGTTTTTGGATAGGTTCAATAGGCTCAAGGTGGTCAGGATATATGGGATTTGGACTGCGCTACTTTTCTTGCTTTGGTTGTTTTCTGACTACTTTTCAAAATCATTCTGAAAATAAAAAATCGCTTTCCTATTAAAATCTTGATAAAAGTCACGTTTTTTTAAAAATTCAGTTAATTTTATTTCCACAATTGACTCCTATTGAGAAAAGCGATTTCCATATTCCTTTTATGCTGCTTCGCATTGTACCATTTTGGATACTATGTGGCTTATTTTTCCTTTCAGTTCCAAATCGAAAGCGATTGGATGGAAAAAATCTACAGTGACAATCAGGGAGGTTTAGAAGAAAGGTTATTGGAAATTCCCCTTTCTGTTCCCTATATGGCCGAAGAGGAAGAGTTCCGGGCAACAAATACCTCATTTGAAAAAGATGGACAAACCTTCAGGGCAATCAAACAAAGATATGTGAACGACACACTTCAGATTGTCTATGTTGCTGATACCGCAAAAAGAATATTGGACAATACCATCAAGCAGTGGGTAAGTTCTTTGGTCCAAGATGAATTGCCTGATTCTGGCGGCAATTCATTATTGGTCAAGCTATTTATTAAGGATTATACGCAGCCATCGAATGATTTCGATTTTTCAGCGGTTGCAGCAGAATCAGAAAATAATTTTATGGCTTTCATTTTTTCATCTTACCAATTCAATTATTCCCATCTCAATTCCCCGCCTCCGGAGATAGTCTGATCATTGTTCTTGCGGACTTCCCCTTTTCTTAATCCAAAAAGATCATTCTCATTTCATTACCCCCAATCTGTCTAGTTCAAGAGGATTTGGTTCGGTTGTGTAATGGATAGATTCTTTCTATTTGATGATGATTTTTAGAAAAAAGCAGTCCTGCTTCCCTTTTTCCCCGAAAAGAGGTCAAAAAATGTATCATTCATCCCAATTCAACCAAATGAAAAAAATTATACGCCTCACCGCTATATTGGCAGTGACACTTGGCTTTCCCCTGACTTCCTATTCACAAACTCCATGGGATGAGGTCATGATGGGCAGAGGAGAAATATGTGCGGCATTGATATACGAGCATTCCTCATGGAATCAATATTGGGAAGGCACTTACCTTCGCGAAAATGCCAATATAGGCACATTTACCCGCCAAACAGCGATGCCCATGATCGCAATGGGATTAACAAAAAAAATCAACATCATAGCCAGTCTTCCCTATATCAACACAAATGCTTCAGGCGGGACGCAGGCCGGTCAGGCGGGAATCCAAGACCTAAGCATCTCTGCAAAAGTAGCTTGGCTTCAAAAACAAGTCGGCAGCGGTAGACTGCTATTTCTCACCAATGCCAATTTCAGCACTCCGGTGGGAAATTACCTTTCAGATTATATGCCTTTTAGTCTTGGGGTTGGAGCTCCTGAAATCGGAATAAGGGGAATTGGCGGCTACAAAATGGATAACGGTCTCATCTTTCGGGCATCTCTGGGTTATTTATGGCGAGGGCAGACAGAAGTCGAAAGAGATTACTACTATCAAAACGGAAGTGTCTATTCCTCTTTTATGAAAGTGCCTAATGCGGTGAATATTCACGGTGCTATTGGATATTGGACATTTGACAATAGACTTAGGATGGAGGCAACGTACATGAGCCTCAACTGCCTGACGGGGGATGACATCCGATCTTATAATAGACCCCAACCCACCAACAAAATGGAAGTCAGCCAGGTGGGGGCATGGATCCAATATTTTATCAAATCGGATCAGGGTTTGGGGGCTTTAGCCTATTTCAACCAAACTATCAGTGGTAGAAATATCGGAAAAGCGACCACAATCGGCGTAGGTTTTACTTATCAGTTTAAAGTCTATTAATCTCCATCACGCAATGAAAAATATAAAAATATCCTACATAAGTCTGATAATCTTCCTGTTATTCGCAGGTTCATGTATAGAAGAAACTCCAAATTATTACGAATTCGATGGCTATGAATTTGAGAATTTGGATGAAAATGGAGGTTCCTGGAAAACCTTTTTGGTCACCTCTCCTACCCAAATTAGTATTCCCCAGCCTGAGACAACAACTTCAGCAGCCTACGAGGCAGAACTGACGGAAGTGAAGCGACAGATGTCATCATTGACTCCTGCCCAAACGGAAGCCGTTCGATATTGGACCAACAATCCGGCTTTGAGATGGAATGAAATTGCTTTGGAATTGGCGGCAAAATACAACCTGATCCCCGGCCCAAATGCCGATGGAACTTATACCCTTCCAAATCCTGCCAATCCCGCTGGCCCACCTGCATTTCCATTTGCGCATCCACCATACACAAGCAGGATGTTGGCTTACCTGAGTGTGTCCCAATTTGATGCCTTGGTGGTCGCTTGGCATTACAAATACGAGTATAACCGCCCTGCCCCATATCAGGTAGATAAATCCATAAAACCAGCTTATATCCAAAGCCTGCTTCCTTCCTACCCATCTGAAGGAGCCACAATAGCCACAGTTTCAAAGGAAATCTTGGTCCTGATGTTCCCGCTTGAGGCCATTTATCTGGAAAAGAAGTATCGGGAACATATAGCAAGTCTTGTCCATGCGGGTATCAATGTCACTAGTGACATCTCCGCCGGTAACCTAATCGGAGAAGAAGTAATCAAATTGGCCAAGCAACGCGCATCAACCGACGGCATGGCCAAAGCCCAAACCTCAAAGCCTGTTTCAGATTCCATCGCCAATGCAGCCTTTGAAAGATTCGGGTGGAAATGGCAGAATATGGAAACTCCTCAAAGACCGGTTGGATTGACTCCTTTATTTGGCAAAGTGAAAATGTGGAATGTGCCCGCAGTGGAAGAGGTCAGAGCCGGTCCTCCTCCTGCTCCCGGATCAGCTGAATTCGAGGCCGACGCCGCTGAGATAAGGAAGTTTGCCTCCCATATGACCATCGGACAACGAAGGATTGCCAATCGGTGGGAAGACGGACTTGGTTCATATACGCCACCCGGACATTGGAACAGGTTTGCAAAAAAAGCCATAGTGAAGGCAAAACTTAATCCCTTAAGATCTGCCAGGGTTTTTGTCTATTTGAATACAGCTGTGATGGATGCCGGGGTAGCTTGTTGGGATACAAAATATTACTACAATTACCCAAGACCTATAGAAACTATTCCTGGATTTAAGACTATCCTAGGCACACCCAACTTCCCAGCCTATACCTCAGGACACAGTACTTTCTCCGCAGCGGGGGCGGAAGTACTCGCTTATTTCTTTCCGGCTGATGCTGCGCAATTCAGGGCATGGGCCGAAGAAGCAGCTGTCTCCCGATTATATGGCGGTATACATTACCGGTTTGATGCTGAAGTAGGAATTATACAGGGCAAAAACGTAGGATCCTATGCAGTCAAAAAGGCAACAGCTGACGGTGCCCTGTAATTTAACTAAAGGGTTTGATTGAAATACAACCCCGGTCCATCGTCAGGATGTCGGCCGGGGTTGTTATTTTAAACCACTTTTACAGGTTGTTCGATTTCTTTTTTGAGGCTCTTTGATGCCAATACTATTAAGGCTATCGAAAGGATAAATAACAAAGAAGCAATGATGGCAAGGACATAGACATCATTTTGGAAATTATTCCAGGCAAACAAACCCAATGAAGTCAAAGTCACTGTGAACATAAAAAACATAGGTATTGTCACAAAAGTAGCATTGACTTTTTGCCTGATAAGCCATACCGCTATGGTCAAGAGGGCCAGAGCAGCGAGCAACTGATTGGCTGAACCAAAGATCGGCCAAAGCGTGGTAAAGCCCCCTGATGCCAACAACAAAATGGAAAGCACTACAACCACTAAAGTAGATATGTACCTGTTTTGGGAGATTTTTGCCCCAACAGGATGTTTTACATCTTCAAAATATTCCTGCAATGTAAATCTTGCCAGCCTCGTGCAGGTATCCAATGTCGTCAAAGCAAAAGCAGAAACCGTGAGTGCAACAAATCCAACTGCAAACTGCTCAGAAATGCCAAGGGTAGAAATCATACTTCCCAACCCGGTGGAAAACAGACTGACCGGTCCCTCAGACCCCAACCGGGCCAAGTACTCCCCTCTGCTCAAGACCACCACTGCCCCAACAGAAATAATCGCTAAAAAAGACTCAATCAACATCCCGCCATAGCCGACCAATTTGGCGTCACTTACCTTATCCAATTGCTTGGAGGTGGTACCTGACGCCACCAATGAATGAAAACCTGAAATAGCACCGCAGGCGATAGTCACGAACAAAACCGGAAAAAGATACCCTAGATTGTCTGCATTGATATGGATTTGGTTATCCATTTTGATTTCGGGATTTGAGATAAATACACCTATCACAGCAGAAATCATCAATCCGTACAACAAAAAACTATTTAAATAATCCCTTGGCTGAAGCAACAATGTAACCGGAGTGACTGAAGCCAAAAAAGCATATCCCAACAACAAATAAATCCAAAGCTGGTAATCCAGGTCAAAAGGAAGCTGCATTCCCAAGTACACAAAATAATACATCAGGCACACGCCAATCGAGGTATTGATGATAAATGCTGTATTGTTACTTCCAAAAAACTTGTTGACATACCCAAATACCACTGCAAGAATCATAAATAGAATCGAAGCAGAAGCAACGCCGGGATTACTCACAAAGGTCTTGGCGATGATATCGGAAAAAACCCCAATCACAAGAATCAAAGTGGAAAAGCTGAAAATGACAAAGAGCTGCTTGCCTTTCTTTCCGATATTATTTTGGATGATCACTCCGATTGATTTCCCTTGGTTTCTCAGGGAAGCAGCCATACTACCAAGGTCATGTACCGCCCCAAAGAAAATCCCACCAACCAATATCCAGATTACAGCCGGAATCCAGCCAAAAGTCACTGCGATGATTGGACCTACGATCGGACCTGCTCCTGCGATTGAGGCAAAATGATGCCCCAAAACTACCACAGGCTTGCTTGGCACATAATCAATCCCATCTTTATACAGATGAGAAGGCGCTTTCTTTTTGTCATCAAGCCCAAATTTCTTGTAGACAAATTTCCCATATGTGAAATAGGCTACAAAAAGGATCACGCCCGATAGGGTCAATAAAATTGGTAAGGTCATTTTTAATTGGGTTAATAAACCTTGAATTTCCCTTAATTCAATCAAATAACAAATTATATTTAGGGTTTTAAGATCATGGGTATAAAAAATTCTGATTTACCGTCTTTAAACAAAGTCCATCAACGGGATTGAAACAATGAAGTTCCATCCCAAATTTTATTTAATGGATAATAGCTTTAAATTTGTACTCCCCGAAACACAGCTTTTGGTCTAAAAGAAAATTTATTATGGCTTGGTTCAAAAGGACAGATAAAGGAATAAAAACCTCCACAGAGGAAAAAAAAGATACCCCAGACGGTTTGTGGTTTAAAACACCCCAAGGCAATATCATCCATACAAGAGAGCTTAAAAACAATTCATATGTTTGTCCTGACGATGACTTCCATGTCAAAATCGGATCCAAAGAATACTTTGAAATTCTTTTTGATGGGAACAAGTTTAAAGAACTTGACGCCGAAATGAAGTCGGGTGATCCGCTAAATTTTGTAGACACCAAACCTTATAAAAGCAGAATCACCGCTACCATCGAAAAAACAGAATTGAATGACGCAGTCAGGACAGCTGTCGGAAAGATGAACGACCTTGACTTGGTAATTGCCTGTATGGATTTCAATTTTATAGGAGGTTCGATGGGTTCGGTAGTCGGCGAAAAAATCGCAAGGGCCATCGACTATTCTCTAAAAAATAAAATCCCGTTTTTGATGATCTCCAAATCCGGAGGTGCAAGGATGATGGAAGCAGGATTTAGCCTGATGCAAATGGCAAAGACTTCCGCCAAATTAGCCTTATTGGAAAAAGCCGCAATACCTTATATTTCACTTTTGACGGATCCAACCACAGGAGGAGTAACCGCATCCTATGCCATGTTGGGAGATTTTAATATTGCGGAGCCGGAGGCCTTGATTGGTTTTGCAGGTCCAAGAGTGATCCGGGAGACTATTGGAAAAGATTTACCGAAAGGCTTTCAAAGTTCTGAATTTGTGTTGGAACACGGGTTTTTGGATTTTATCATCGACAGAAGGCAGTTGAAAAACAGATTGACAACGCTTCTAAACCTTCTGAGGAATTAGGGAGTTATCCATACAAATTGACGAAAAGTTATACCTCAAAAATCAGGTTCTTTTTGGCCGATTATATCGATTAATAAATATATTTGTGTTCCCAAATCGGGCTTAATACTGAAATTAAAAAGTAAAATAATCATTAAATGGGTTCAGTAATTATTACCTCTATAGTAGCATTTACGGTTATCATTTTGCTACTCGTTTTTATCCTGTTGTTTGCCCAGTCTAAGCTGGTTGCCTCCGGAGATGTCAGAATCATTGTGAACGGGGACGAAAGTAACCCGATTATAGCATCAGCCGGTTCCACCCTTTTGAGTACCCTTGGAGGCAAAAAAATCTTCTTACCATCTGCTTGTGGCGGTGGCGGTACCTGTGCGATGTGTAAATGTGTCATTGAAGAAGGAGGAGGAGAAGTGCTTCCAACGGAAGAAGGTCACCTCAGCCGTGCCGAAAAACAGGGCAATGTGAGACTTTCATGTCAAGTAAAGGTGAAGCAAGACATGAAAATCAGGATTCCTGAAGAAATATTCGGAATCAAAAAATGGGAATGTGAAGTTATTTCAAATTATAACGTATCCACATTCATCAAAGAATTTACGGTGAAACTTCCTGAAGGTGAAACCCTTCATTTTGAATCAGGAGGATATATTCAGATTGATGTCCCGGTGATTACCGTTAATTTCAAGGAAATGGATATCAGCCCACATCCTGACTTGGGTCACCCTGCAGACGTATACAAGAGCGATTGGGACAAATTTGGTTTGTGGGATCTGGTGATGAAAAATGATGAAGAGCTCTTTAGGGCGTATTCCATGGCCAATCACCCTGCTGAAGGTAACATTGTGATGCTGACAATAAGAATTGCCACTCCACCTTGGGACAGGGCAAACAACAAGTGGATGGATGTCAATGCAGGTGTTTGTTCATCTTATGTTTTCTCAAGAAAAGCAGGTGATAAGGTAACCATTTCAGGTCCTTATGGTGAATTCCACATCAACCCTACCCAAAGAGAAATGATCTACATCGGTGGTGGTGCAGGTATGGCTCCATTAAGGTCGCATATTTTCCATCTATTCCACACAGAAAAAACTGACAGAAAAGTTTCTTATTGGTACGGGGGAAGGTCCAAAAAAGAATTGTTCTACACCCCCCAATTCCGTGACATTGAAAAGGATTTTCCTAATTTTAACTTTTTCATTGGGCTTTCCGAACCACTTCCTGAAGATAATTGGAAAATCAAAAAGACGTTGAAGGATTCAGAAGCCGATGGATATGTAGGGTTTATCCACAAGGTGCTTTACGATAATTATCTAAAAAACCATCCCGAACCGGATGAGATCGAATATTACCTCTGCGGTCCGCCATTGATGAACGCAGCAGTCTTAAAACTTTTGGACGACATGGGCATTCCAAAAGAAAATATCAGATTTGATGACTTTGGAGGATAATCCAAGAATTAAGAGTCCCGCAATAGCGGGACTTTTTTATTTCACTCTGGATTTTTTAATTATTTTTGGATAGTCTTTAAACCAAGTCCATGAATATTCGACAATACTTTGATCCGATTCCGGAATTCATCACCTCCCAAAAATACAGCACAAATTCATTTTTCAATTTCATCCACTTTCACGGCGAAACATTCCCCGATTTGAAAGGCTTACAAATCGCCATTATTGGACTTAGCGAAAACCGGGGAATGGCAAAAGGCGAAAGTATTGAAAGAAGTGCTTCAGAGATCAGAGATAAACTTTTCCATCTCAAAAAAGGACATGGACTTTATAAAATCGCTGATCTGGGTGATTTGAAAAGGGGAAACACCCTTCAGGAATCCATCCAAATAATGGCTACAGTTGGGGAATTTCTGATCAAAAAACAGATTTTACCCTTATTTATCGGTGGGTCCCACGACTTGGATTTAGGGCAATATCTTTCCTACCAAAATCTCGAAAAACTCGTGTCCATGGTGACTGTCGATGCAAAAGTCGATATGGAAGAGGAAGGAATGCCTTTTGAAAATCATTCCCAAGAAATCATTTTACACCAACCGAATTTTTTATTCAATTACAGCCATGTGGGTTACCAGAGTTTTTTGGTAGACAAGGACCTCACAGGTGTGATGGAAAAACTATACTTTGATCATATCCGGTTGGGACATTTGAGAGGTAATTTCAAAGAATTAGAACCGATAATCAGAAATGCAGATTTATTAAGTTTTGATGTTTGTGCCATCCAATCTTCAGATGCACCCGGTGCGGCAGATGCGCAGCCTTTTGGTCTTTCGGGAGAGGAAGCCTGCCAGATCAGCAAGTTTGCCGGAATGAATGAAAAACTTTCTTCATTTGGTATTTTTGGTTACCAACCTTACTTTGACGACAGCAGAAATAAAACCGCTGCTGTGATCTCAACCATGGTTTGGTATTTCGTTGAAGGCTTCTATGATAGAAAAGATACGCTGTCTTTCAAAGGAAATGACTATGTCAAATATACTGTATCTTTGGACCTGAAACCCTCCACCTTGACCTTTTACAAGAGCAAAAGAAGTGAAAAATGGTGGTTGGAAATCCCCCACCAAGATCAAGACAAATTTGACCGAAATACCATCATCCCATGTAGCTACCAAGATTACCAAATGGCGCAGTCAGGGGAAATACCCGAAAGGTGGATCAATGCCCAATTAAAGCTGCTTTGATGAAAACTTATACCAGGCAACAATTGGCCCTTCGAAACGGTCAGGATAAACCGGAAATATGGGTGGCCTACAAAGGCGAGATTTATGATGTTTCCGAGTCCAGACTTTGGAAAAATGGCATGCACTACGAGCATTGGGCCGGACAAGACCTTACCGACGAACTCGCTGATGCGCCGCATACGGCAGAGGTTTTTCTTAAATTTAAATCAGTGGGATTTTTAACAGAATGATATGATACTGATCGCGGATAGTGGTGCCAGCAAAACAGACTGGAGAATGATAAATGAAAAAGGTGAAATCAGCCAACACAGAGGGATTGGATTCAATCCCAACTACCAGACATCTGAAGAAATGTCGAATGAACTTCAGGACGACTATTTGTTAAATCTGAGAGAAAAAATCGATACCATCTATTACTATGGAGCAGGCTGCGTTTCGCAAAAGAACAGACTTCAGGTAACCCACGCCCTGCGAAGTGTATTCAAAAAAGCAGACATCAACGTAGACCATGACCTCATGGCTGCGGCCAGGGCCACCTGTGGCAGCCAGCCTGGAATTGCCTGCATTTTGGGAACTGGGTCCAACAGCTGTGATTATGATGGTGAATACATCATCAACAAAAGACCCGCACCGGGGTATATTCTGGGCGATGAGGGAGGGGGAGCTTATATCGGCAGAAAATTTCTGCAGGATTTTATCCATGAAGAGATGCCGAAAAAACTAAAGGAAAAAGTCATCGAGAAATTTCAGCTGGAAAACCAGACGATCATTGAAAATGTATATCAAAGACCCTTTCCCGGGAGGTATATGGCTAGTTTTTGCAGATTTATCTCAGACCATATTGCTGACCCTTATTGCTACATGCTTTATTACAATTCCTTTCAGGATTTTTTCAAAAAAACTGTGATGAAATACGATGATTACAAAAATAAACCGGTGAGTTTCGTCGGCTCTATCGCCTTTTACAACAGTGACATTTTGAGAAATGCCGCTTATGATGCAGACATTCGGGTCAATCTTATTTTGGAAGGACCAATCGCAGGACTGACGCTATACCACAAAGAACTACTATGAATACTACCGAAAGCAGCTCGCCTTATGACAATCTGGAGCAGATGGACGTTATTTCATTGTTAAAAAAAATCAATGATGAAGATAAAAAAGTGGCAATTGCTGTAGAAAAACAAATCAAAGCAATAGAGGCCTTGGTGGAGGAGATTGTACCCCGAATGAAAAAAGGGGGAAGACTTTTTTATATCGGCGCCGGAACAAGTGGAAGGCTTGGAATCTTAGATGCATCTGAATGTCCACCCACCTATGGCGTTCCTCATGATTGGGTAGTCGGGATCATTGCAGGTGGGGATACTGCCATCAGAAAAGCAGTTGAAAATGCAGAGGATGATCCTGAACAGGCATGGATTGACATCCAAAAGTTCGGATTTAACCAAGAAGATACCGTAGTCGGAATAGCAGCTTCGGGAACAACTCCCTACGTAATCGGCGGTTTGAAAGCAGCAAGATCGGCAGGATTGCTTACAGGATGCATCACCTGCAACGCTGATTCGCCGCTTTCCAAAGCCGTCCAATTTCCCATTCAGGTGGTAGCAGGTCCGGAATTTGTCACAGGAAGCACTCGGATGAAAGCAGGCACAGCCCAAAAGTTGGTGCTGAATATGATCTCTACCACGACAATGATAAGATTGGGAAGGGTAAAAGGCAACAAAATGGTGGACATGCAACTTTCCAATAAGAAGCTTGTCAACAGAGGGATCCGGATGATCATGGAGTCAACAGGCATTGCTGATGATGAAGCCCAGGATTTGTTATTGAAATTTGGGTCAGTCCGTGCCGCAGTAGCCGCTTTCTTCCAAAAGAGCGGGACAGGGCTCTGATTTAAATGGAACTTTACTTATCTTTGCATCCCTTTTAAATTCAGCGACTTAGTACGCAATACTAAAGGTCAAATCTTAAT
>Ga0209490_10002113_pt1 | contig 18923 bp, 17 predicted proteins | sample MAT06_FD_187209 | JGI IMG/M metagenome (GOLD analysis project Ga0209490, IMG submission 187209) | Freshwater microbial communities from Lake Fryxell liftoff mats and glacier meltwater in Antarctica - MAT-06 (SPAdes) (version 2) | ecosystem: Environmental > Aquatic > Freshwater > Ice > Liftoff... | reverse complement strand
GGATTTACTTTGGTTTTTAACAATCCGCGGAATAAAAGCAAAGTACGCCCAATCAGTTTTAGGGGTAGGTTGGGCTGTCATTCAGCCCTTATTCTCTACACTCGTATTTACTGTTATTTTTGGGAGGGTTGCACGTATTGATTCAAATGGTGTTCCTTACTTTTTATTTAGTCTGGTCGGCCTGGTGCCCTGGACTTTTTTTGCCAATACGCTCACCGATTCATCGAATAGTTTAATTGCTAATGCAGCAATGATTAACAAGGTTTATTTCCCTAGACTGGTTTTGCCGTTGTCATCCATTTTTTCAAAAGGGGTGGATTTTATTATTGGCTTTGTGATGTTGATTATCTTTCTGATAGTCTATCGGATCACCCCTTCCTGGGAGGTGGTGATGTTACCTTGGTTGATTCTTGTTTTACTTTTTACTTCACTCGGGTTAGGCATGATTTTGTCTGCAATGGCGGTTCAATACCGGGATGTAAAACATGCCATGACCTTTGCTGTGCAGTTGCTGATGTATGCGGCACCAGTGGTCTATCCCACTACCAATGTTCCCGAGCAATATAGATGGATGTATGCACTTAATCCGATGGTAGGTGTAATAGAAGGATTTCGATCTATCTTTTTAAAGACGATTGATTTTCCATATGAATGGGTCATAATGGGAACAATCATATCTATAATTCTTTTTGTTTTTGGGGTTTTTTATTTTAAAAGAATGGAGCGTGTTTTTGCAGACGTAGCATAACTATGGCAGAACCTGTAATTAGTGTAAAAGGAGTAAGTAAGAAATATAGAATTGGCCTGGCTGAAAAGAAGTCGGACACGATGGTGGCAACAATTCTTAGAGGATTAAAAAGTCCACTTACCAACCTAAATAGAATTCGGAATTTGTCAAAGTTGAATGATGAAGATAGTTCCATTTTTTGGGCCCTACGCGATATATCTTTTGACGTACAGGAAGGTGACGTGTTGGGGATTATCGGGCATAACGGGGCAGGAAAAAGTACGTTACTGAAAATTTTGTCTCAAATCGCTGAGCCGAGTATCGGAGAAGTGAAAATACATGGCAGGGTGGCCGCGCTATTGGAAGTGGGTACCGGATTTCATCCTGAACTAACAGGACGTGAGAATATCTACATGAATGGAACGATACTCGGCATGACCAAGAAGGAAATTAATCGCAAGCTCGATGAGATTGTGGACTTTAGTGGTGTAGAAAAATACCTGGACACCCCCGTTAAATTCTATTCTTCCGGCATGCGAGTTCGGTTGGGTTTTGCAGTGGCGGCACACCTTGAACCTGAGATATTAATTATAGACGAAGTGCTTTCCGTAGGGGATGCTGATTTTCAGAAGAAGTGCCTGGGTAAAATGGAAGATGTTTCTAAAAATGGAAGAACCGTTTTGTTCGTCAGTCATAATATGATGGCTCTAAAAAGTATCTGCAAAACGGGTATTTTATTAAATCACGGGAAGATATCTCACAGCGGAACCTCAGGGGATGTGGTGAATCATTATTTGCAATCCTACGCACCGCAATCGCAGATTGAATTTTCGGAACGTGATGAAACTGCGCAATCGGAAAAAATCTTTTTAAGAGGTGTGTCTGTTACGTCCAAAATGAATGATGGACGAATTGACATCACAGAGCCTTTTTCGATTAGCCTTCAACTAAAAAATAAAAGTATCGCAGGGAAGTTTCATGTAAATCTTTTTTTCAATGCGCCTGATGGGACTACTATTTTTGTAGCTGTGTCGGGGGTTGAACAAATTTTGCCAGGTTATTTCAATGCCGAGTGCTTTGTTCCTGCTCATATTTTGAATGATGACTTTTACAATCTGGATGTAATGGTGGTTGAGGGTGCCAAGCCAATTTTTAATATGAAATCGGTGATTACGATACAGGGAATTGAACCTCCCCGGGATCATGCCTGGATGGGTAAATTCCCAGGCTTGATCAGGCCTAAGTTTCAATGGAAGTTAATATCAACGTGAAATCATAATGACGTTTTACACAGAAGCCTTTAAGGTGCTTATTCAATCACTTCGTAATAATTACAGCGATAATTGGGATTATATCCGGTTTGGTAAAGAACCGGCAATGACCCAAACTAAAAGCATCAAACTTTTTATTAAAGCCCGACTCAACCAACTTGGAATCATCCGATCAACTGATTTATTGCAATTGACTTCCAAAATTGAAAAAGAAGGCACCTACTTTAGTTATTTATATGATCACCTGGAAAATCAACAATCAAAAGAGTTGCTCGTCCAGGTTTTTGCATTTCGTTTGTTGGGTCATAAAAAAGTAAAACTTCCTTTAAACAACCAAGCTTATTGGCAGAATATAGCGCGAGTTGATGAGTTGTTTGATAAAACTGATTCCATCGATTCTCATTTTAGCGGATTCAAACTTTTTCGTTTTGATTTAAACAAACTGGGGTATCCAATTCAGTTATATTTTGCTCCTTTGGGTATAGTGATTGATTTTGTAGTTAAGCAGTATGAATACCATTATCTTAATTACTCAATTAAAGCGGAAGAAGGTGATGTTGTGATTGATGGAGGTGGGTGCTGGGGGGATACTGCTCTCTTTTTTGCGAACGCAGTGGGCGGTAGAGGAAAAGTATTTTCCTTTGAGTTTATCCAGTCTAATGTTACCCTGTGGCACAAGAATATTTCACTCAATCCTAATTTAAAAAGCAATATTACTATAGTACCACATCCATTGTGGGAAAATTCAGGATCAAGTTTATACATGAAAGATAAAGGCCCGGCCAGCAGGGTTAGTATGGATTCATTCCCTGACCAAACGGGAAGGGTTGATACTATATCCATTGATGATTTTGCGGATCAACAGCAACTCACCCGGCTTGATTTTATTAAATTGGATATTGAAGGTGCCGAGTTGATGGCGCTGAAAGGTGCAGCGAGAAGTATAAAACGATTTAAACCAAAACTTGCGGTGGCCTTATACCACAATTCGTTGGATTTTCAAACCATTCCGCAATACCTGGATAGCCTGGAGTTAGGGTATAAGTTTTATCTTTCCCATTGTACTATTCAAAGTGAAGAAACCGTACTTTTTGCAACCGCCCGATAGTGATTAACGTAACTAAGCCTTTTTTACCACCTCAAGAGGAATACCTAAAATATGTAGAGGGCATTTGGCACCGCAATTGGCTCACCAATAATGGTCCGTTGGTGAATGAGTTTGAGCTAAAACTAAAAGAATATTTGAAGGTGCCACACATGCTCTATCTAAATAATGGTACGATTGCACTTCAAATAGCCATTAAAGCACTGGATTTAAAAGGTGAGGTAATTACTACTCCATTCAGTTATGTGGCGACCACAAGCAGTATTGTGTGGGAGGGGTGTAAACCTGTTTTTGTTGATATCGATCCACGTAGTTTAAATCTTGATCCAAAGAAAATCGAGCGTGCCATAACAGAAAAAACCACAGCCATTATTGCCACTCATGTTTATGGGAATCCGTGTGATATTGATGCGATTCAACAAATTGCAACAAAACATAACCTAAAAGTAATTTATGACGGGGCGCATTGCTTCGGCTCTATGTATAAGGGAAAATCTGTCTTTGCTTATGGGGATGTATGTACCACAAGCTTTCATGCTACAAAGCTGTTTCATACCATTGAAGGGGGAGCAGTTTTTACGAATGACCCAGAGCTCTTAAAGAGAATGTCTTTCATGCGGAATTTTGGACACCATGGTCATGATGAATTTGCGGAAGTGGGTATCAATGCGAAAAATAGCGAGTTTCATGCGGCCATGGGCCTAGCTAATTTTAAATATATTCCTGATTTATTGCGTTCTAGAAAAGAACAGAGTCTGCGCTATGATTATTGGATGCAGACCATAAATGTTCCGAAGCAAACTATAAATAAGGATGCTCAATTTAACTACGCTTATTATCCGCTAATTCTAAAGAGTACGGAACTTACTCATAAAGTAATAAGGGAATTGGAAGGTAATTGGATTTATCCACGCAGATACTTCTACCCCAGCTTGAATACTGTAGCGATTTATAAAGGCAATACATTGCCAGTTAGTGAATCTATTGCTAACCATGTTATTTGTTTGCCTTTATATCATTCGCTTTCCGTTGAAGAGATTGATTTTATCTGTAGAATCATATTAAGGGCCTGTAATTATTAATTATGAAGCTGGCCATTATGCAACCTTATTTCTTACCATACATTGGTTACTTCCAGTTGATTAATGCTGTAGATAGATTTGTGATTTATGATAATATTCAGTTTACCAAAAAGGGATGGATAAATCGAAATAGAATATTAGCAAATGGGAAAGATGAATTTATCACGCTTCCTCTAAAAAATGATTCTGATTATTTGGATATTGACAAAAGGCAACTGGCAGATACGTTTGAGGAGGACAGACAAAAATTGCTGAGGAGAATAAAAGAAGCGTACAGAAAGGCTCCCCATTTTGAAAGGGTATTTCCTTTCGTTGAAGACCTATTTAACTACAGTAATCGAAACCTCTATGCGTTTATATATAATTCATTGGTAGAGGTGTGTAAATTTTTGGAAATAAATACTGAGTTTGTCATCTCCTCTTCTCTTAAAATGGACCATGCCTTAAAATCTGAGCAAAGAGTACTGGCTATTGCAAGTGAGCTAGATGCAGGAGTTTATATTAATCCGATAGGGGGCCTAGAACTTTATTCAGGAGAAAACTTCAAAGCTTGCCATATTGAATTGATATTCATTCAATCAGACCCTATTTTATATAAACAGTTTAATCATGAATTTGTACCGTGGCTCTCAATTTTGGATGTTATGATGTTCAATCAAAATGACGAAATAAAAAAAATGTTGAATTCATTCACTTTAGTATAATTATGAAAAACGAACTTGACTTACACATTAAAGCATATCAGGGAGATAATTTGTATGATTTTGATAATGAAATAATTTTGAAGTGGTATCCGCACAGAGTTATAAAATTTTCAGAAGATTCAACATCAATGCTTGAATTGGGTCTTGGGCATGGGTTTACCGCGGATATTTTTTCAAAGCATTTTAAGAGATATATTATCCTTGATGGATCTTCCGCGGTGATACAAAACTTCAAGAATAATTATCCGGATTGCAATGCTGAAATTGTAGAAACCTATTTTGAAGAGTTCGACACCGAAGAGAGATTTGATGTTATTAACTTGGGTTTTATTCTTGAGCATATAGACAACCCGTTTCAAATATTAACTCGATTCAAAAAATTTTTGGCCCCAGGTGGCAAAGTGTTTGTTTCCGTTCCTAATGCTGAAGTATTAAATAGAAGACTAGGGAACCTGGCTGGCCTTTTGCCGGATATGACAGTATTATCTGAGAATGATTTGTTGTTAGGGCATAAAAGGTATTACACAGTTGAAACGCTAACAAAGGAGATTGAAAATGCGGGATATACAGTAGAGCGCATGGAGGGAATTTATCTTAAGCCATTTACTACTAAACAAATTCTTTCATTAAATTTTGATAAGAAAATCATTGATGCGCTATGCGAGGCAGCAATTGACTACCCGGAACTTTCCTGTGGAATGCTTGCTCAAATCAAGTAGGGTGTACTTCTAATTAGTTTAGGGTGATAGAAAAAAAAGTTAATGTTTTAGTTTTCCCTGCCGGTTCAGAAATTGGATTGGAAATTCGTAACTCCTTAAAATATAATCTTCATGTAGAGTTGTTTGGAGCGTCTGGAAAGCCGGATCATGCCAAATTTGTATATGATGAAGGCCATTACGCTGAAGGAGATTTTTATATTGATCAGCCTGACTTTATCTCTCGCTTTAATGACTTGCTTGAAAAATTTAGCATTGATGTAGTTTTTCCAACGCACGATACAATTGTTTTATTTCTTGCGGAACACCGGGATAAGTTTAAGGCAAAAATACTGACGTCATCTTATGATGCTACCTTAATAGCGAGAAGAAAGACGTTGACGTATAGTTTTTTTAAAGACTATGATTTTTGCCCAAAGGTTTTTGATTCTCCATTTGAACAAGCTTCGTTCCCTGTTTTTTTAAAGCCTGATATAGGTCAGGGTTCAAAAGGAACCTTTTTGGTTCACGATAAAATTGAATTGTTAGACAGAATTGAGGAAAACTCAGAGCTTGTAGCGTGTGAGTATCTTCCTGGTGACGAATTTAGTGTTGACTGTTTTTCTAACCGAAAACATGAACTGCTATTTGTCGGACCCAGAATTCGTAGCCGCGTACAGATTGGCATTTCATTCAATACGTCAACTGTTCCATTGAATGAGGAAATTAATTACATAGCTGAATCGCTGAATGATAAGCTTAAGTTAAGAGGTGCTTGGTTTTTTCAAGTTAAGATTGATAGAAATGGAAAATTAAAGCTCATGGAGTTTGCTGTTAGGCAAGCAAGTACCATGGGATTGTATAGACAGGCTGGTGTTAATTTTGCATTGTTGAGCGTATTTGATGCAATGGATATTGACGTTAAAATTTTAAAAAACAATTATTCGATAGAATTAGACCGATGCTTACATAATGCATATAAAATCGGTCTTCACTATGAGAGGGTATACATCGACTTTGATGACACTATTATTGTAAACGGAAAGGTTAACCCCGTTGCGATACAATACTTATTTCAATGTAAAAGTTATAATGTCCAAGTACACCTTCTGACAAAACATATCTATGATTTAGATGAAAGTTTAAATCGGTTTTGCCTTTCAAAGACCTTGTTTGATTCCATCATTCTTCTGAAATCAGATCAAGACAAAGCAAAATTTATTAATCCGTTGAATGCTATTTTTATTGATAACTATTTCTTCGATAGAGAGAAAGTAAGTAAAGAATTAGGAATTCCTGTTTTTGACGTAGACGCAATTGAGTCGTTGTTAAGGTAGAATTATAAACTTTTGGTGAATGTTTAAGTGGAAAAAACTGGGTAAGATTTTCAATCCGACTTTGACCAGCGGTGGTGATTGGATGAGAGAGTACGCTCAATCAACATCTGTTCTTCTTTTAGAAAGTTGTGTTCGGGTTTATTTCTCGTGCAGGCCACTGCCAGATTCTACTGGAAAGTACGTAAGCTATCTCGGATATGTAGATCTTGATAGGAATGATCTCACTAAGGTGCTGTATGTATCAGAAAAACCTATTCTTGAATTGGGTGATCTAGGAACATTTGATGAATTTGGAACAAATCCCGCATCCGTAATTAAAGTTGGGGATCAAATTAGGATATATTATTGTGGATGGACAAGATGTGAATCAGTTCCATTTAATTCAGCTATTGGTGTTGCGCAAAGTCGAGATGAGGGTAAGACTTTTGTTAAACTAGGCAAGGGTCCTGTACTTTCTTACAGTCCTGAAGAACCATTTCTTTTAGGTAGTCCAAAAATCAAATGGTTCAATAATACCTGGTATTTGTGGTATGCTTCGGGGAGTGACTGGCTTGAAAACAATGGGAAGCCTGAACCTGTATACAAAATAAAAATGGCATACTCGTCAGATGGAATACACTGGTTAAAAGAAGGAAGGAATTCGGTTGCAGTAAAACTTGAGAAAAATGAATGTCAGGCAAGTGCTGATGTATTCTTCTATAAAAATCAATTTCACATGCTTTTTTCTTACCGATACAGCGTAGGTTATCGCGCTAAAGAAGCTGGTTATAGAATTGGATATGCTTCGTCAGATGATATACTGAACTGGAAAAGAGATGATTCAAAAGCAGGCATATCGCTTTCGGAGGAAGGCTGGGATTCGGAAATGATTAGTTACTCTCATACTTTCGAATTAAATGGTAATATGTACATGCTTTATCAAGGAAACAACTTTGGTAAGTTTGGCTTTGGATTAGCAATTCTTGAAGATTGAGAACGTATGAAGTGGAAAAAATTAGGTAAAATTTTCAATCCCGTTGACCATAGTCTGATTAATAATTGTGTCGAGTTTGCGCAATCACCGCAAGTACTGGTTTTTGACGAATTTGTTCGAATTTACTTTTCTACGCGGGAAAGAGATAAAACCGGAAAATACTTAAGTCATATCGCATTTGTTGATATGGACAAGGAGTTCAAGAAAGTAATAAATTTATCAACTAAACCTGTAATTCAACTAGGAGATTTGGGGTGCTTTGATGAGCATGGGATCTTCCCAATTAACGTTGTTAAGAACCAAGGCAGGGTAATGGCATACACTACAGGATGGAACAGGAAGGTTTCGATTTCTGCTGATGCTTCAATCGGACTGGCATTTAGTGATAATGGTGGTATAAGTTTTGAAAAATTTGGTAAGGGACCTATATTGACTTCCTCGCTTCATGAACCATTTTTGGTTGGTGATGCCTTTGTAAAAGTTTACAATGAAGAATACCATATGTGGTACATCTTTGGAACAGAGTGGATCACAGATCCTTCTGAAGATGCTCCTCAACGAGTTTATAAGATTGCTCATGCCACATCAAATAATGGTGTCACCTGGGTTAAGGAAGGAAAAAAGATAATTTCTGATAAACTGAATTCTCACGAGTGTCAAGCACTACCAACAGTGATTGATTTCGATAACAAATACCATATGTTTTTTTGTTATCGGGCAGCAATAGGGTTTAGAAAAATAAAAGATAAAGCTTACAGAATCGGTTATGCTCATTCTGATGATTTGAAAAATTGGATTAGAGAAGATAGTTTAGCTGGAATCGATATTTCAACAGAAGGTTGGGATTCTGATATGATGTGTTATCCTCATGTTTTTAAATGTGATAACAATATTTACTTGTTATATAATGGAAATGAATTCGGAAAGTTCGGTTTTGGTCTTGCTATTCTGGAAGAATTTTAAATACGATAAAAATGAAAACGAAAAGGGATTACAATAAAGAGGCTCTTGACACTAAAGATCATAAGTATGGGTACACCTTTGATTACGATGTGCTGCATCCGTATATGTTAAAATCGTTTACACCTTTTTTTAAAGAGGGTAGCCTTTTAGAACTCGGAAGCTTTCAAGGGGAGTTCACAAAAAGACTTCTAAACCATTTTGACGATATAACATGTGTTGAGGCTTCGGATCAGGCAATTAATGTTGCAAAGGAGAAACTAGGCCCCAAAATAAAATTCGTGAATGATCTTTTCGAAACTGTACAGTTACCTGAAAAGTATGATAATATCATTTTAACCCACGTATTAGAGCATATTGATGATCCGGTTGCTGTTATGAAAAGGATAAACAATGAATGGCTATCTGACACAGGGCGCTTTTTCCTGGTATGTCCTAATGCCAATGCTCCCTCTAGACAAATTGCTGTAAAAATGGGATTAATTAGCCATAATGCTGCAATAACACCTGCTGAAGTTGAGCACGGGCATCTGATAACATATACTTTGGATACGTTGGAACGTGATGCAAGGGCTGCCGGGTTAAATGTAGTATATCGGTCAGGCATTTTTTTTAAAGCGTTAGCCAATTTTCAATGGGACCGCTTATTACAAACTGATATTATTTCTAAGGAATATTTGGAGGGATGTTTTCAATTAGGTCAAGTCTATCCTGATCTCTGCTCCAGTATTTTCCTAATGTGTGAAAAGGGAAGATAGTATGGGTGCTCCATTATTGTCTGTTTGCCTGATTACATATAATCATGCAAAATATATCCGACAGGCTATTGAGAGCGTACTCATGCAACAGGTTGATTTTTCGTGGGAATTAATTGTCGCTGATGATTGCTCCACAGATGGCACCCGTGAAATATTGCTTGAGTATAAGGAAAGGTACCCTGAATTTCTGAAGTTGATACTTCAGAAAGAAAATGTGGGGGCTGCAAAAAATTGGATTGACCTTATCACGTATTCCCAAGCTAGTTACATAGCTTATTTTGAAGGTGATGACTACTGGACTGACCCTTACAAATTGCAAAGGCAGATAGATTTTTTGGAGGGAAATTCGGAGTATATGGTAGCCTACCATAGGGTGGATGTATTGGGTGAGGAAAATGCTTCTTTAACATTAGCCAATCTAGCGGTTCATGAGAGTTATCAATTTGGCTTTGCCGATTCACTGCAAGGTAAGCATGGAGCTACTTTAAGCATGCTGTTCAGGACAGACGTTATAAAGCAAATACCAATTAATTTTATTTCAAAACTTGCTATGGGTGATTGGCCCCTTGAGTGTTGCTGCACCCTTTTGGGCAAAGGATATTTTTTGAATGAGTCAATGGGCGTTTACAGGGTGCATAATCAGGGGATAAACAACACCCTCAAAAAATCTGATTTTTTTAACAGCAGAGTCGGATTGGCAGAACACCTACTCGAACTGCCCGTGAGTCAAAAATATCGGCCTTTATTAAGGAAGTTTCTTTTCAGGGCATATATACTTAAATTTGTTTATTACCTCCAAACACAACATAAAACAACAGCCGCAAAGGCTTTACTTGCAAGTGCTCCATACTTTTATATGAATTGTTTAAAAGATGATGTTAATTGGGTAAGCCGCTTCCAAATTAAGGAACCTTTGCAAAAGCTATTAACAAAACTCAGGAAAAGGTTTAACGCTTAAATACGCTAAGGCTCACCAATGCAGCTTAGCATGAAGAAAGCATTAATTCCCTTATCGTTTAATTTCCAGATACGCTATTTTATACGCAGCGGTTTATTATAAAACATTGCAGCATTGCTAAAAAGAAATTGTTGTTCTGTTTATTCTGAACGAGCGAAACAGAGGTGTGTGTTATGTTTGCAATCAACTCATTAAGGAGATGGGCTGCTACCTTGCCTTAATAGGATCTGACGATGAAATGGAAGTAGACCGACTTGAGAGGCAAATAGCATATTTTGATAGTTTGGGTAAAGAGTATGGTTTAGTATACTCAGATATGTCTATGATGGATGAAAATGGTATCCTGGTTGAGAAATCCTGGTTTAAATCCAAAGGCGTAGTGCCAAAAGAGGGTGATGTGTTTGAACCGCTTCTTCGAGATCAGTTTCGTTTTCCATCGCCTTCGATCATCTATCGATCTGAAGTTTTTAAAATCGTAGGAGAATATGACGAGCGATTAAAAACAGGATAACGATATGCTGTTAAGAATCCTAAAGCACTATAAAGTGGCTTACTGCGCTATTGTATCGGTGCGCTACCGGATATTAGCGCAGTCACTTTCCAGAAACATAGGGGGAAGGTTTTATCAGGATCGTATTAAGACTTACCGTAAGTTTCTTGGCGTTAGTGAAGGCGTGGATACGTACGTCAAGAGTAAGATCGTTGCATGGGCTCAAAGAGCATATTATTCGGATTATGCTGAAAGCAACTCATTGTTGCTTCAATCGATTAAAATACACTTTACGATGAAGTCTTTTTTGCTTTTGCTTTTTGCATGGTGCGGAGTGCGGTCAGAACAACTTTCAAAGTTTATGAAATTAATAAAGAATTGAAAAGGATTATAATCTCAACACCAGAAGTTATGGCTACCCTTGCAATTTAGATTCTAGAGATGGATAATAACAAACCTAAACTACTAGTTTCAGTAAGCATAAATTTCTCTGTTTGTTATCTTTTTAGGCCTCGTCTTACTGAGCAAATATTGTGCTAAACCACTAAATTAAAATATAATGAATAGTTCTAACAAAGAATATTGGGAAAATGCTGCCAAAGAAAACGCCATGTTTTATGTTGCTTCAAGTAGAACTGATTGGAAATTGGACGAATTCCTGAATGATGGAAGAGGAAGGGTCTACAAGTGGGTAATGCCTTTCTTGTTGGCTGAAAAAACAAATCCCTCAGATCTGACATTCTTGGAAATTGGCTGTGGCACTGGAAGGTTTGCCTTTCATATTGCACAACATGTAAATAAATATATTGGGGTTGATATCTCACAGGGAATGGTAGATGAAGCCGAGAAAAATTTAAGCAGTCTTTCCAATAAGGAAATTATATTAGGTGATGGCGTATCCCTCTCAAAAATTGAGAATGACTCTGTTGATGTAGTTTTTTCTTATGCCGTTTTACAACATATATACGAAAAGGAAGTAGTTTTTAATTATTTGAAAGAAACGTTAAGGGTTTTAAAACCAGGAGGTGTAGCGAAATTGAATTTGCTTGGTAATAATGCCAAATCTGGAATAGGGCTTCGGTTTATACAAATAAAAGATTTAAAAGAAAGAAGCATTATCCGAAAATATTTTAATAAAATCTTAAGTAAAATAGGAATACGCTTTAGAGTTAATGAAAATGGATATTTAAATAAAATATTTATTCGTCTGCTAAACAAGTTATTACCAGCAGATTTCATTTTGCCGCTTGTAAGTATATATAAAGGTGGAATAGGGATGCGAGGGGAAGGAATTGGCTATAAAGCAGTCTTGAATTACTTAAAAGGTATGGGATGTAAAGCAAGAATTGAAAACTTTGAATCCGCAAATTTATCGCACTGGTATTGGGTTTTGATTAAAAAAAAATATTGATTTTTACTTGTCTGTAAATTCTAGAAGAAGTGCTGTATACTTTTAAAATTCTAGTAACAATTAAGTTTAGTCCTCCTTCGGGCTTATAGTCTTTTTTCCTCTTTTGAAGATTTTTTGAAGGAGCAAGATCCTTATATAACTTCGGTGGCCTTCAATTAGGAGTATCGAACATTACTTTTGTCGAAAATAAATTAATGATCGGCCGCTATTAATTTAAGATTTCGATTCTTGATATGAATACTGAAAAACATAGACTATTAATTCCAGTAAGTATCAATTTCTCTGTTCGCTATCTTTTCAGGACAGGTCTTGCTGAACAGATACAAAAATTCACGCAACCGGTTTTTGTATTTACATGGGATGAACCTACTCTTTTAGACGAGCTTAAGGAAAGAGGATTTGAGTGCCATGTAATGCCTGAATGTAGTTATGATTTGGAATATTTGAAATTAAGGAAGCTGATCGATTTATGGTTTGATAGGAAAAGGCTGAAGTCTCCGGGTAAAGGTATTCAACGAAGATATTTAGACCATCGTCTTTCTAACATTAAAGTAGTAAAAAGAAGGCTAAAAGAAATGCTAAGCCTTCGGCATATCCTTTCAAAGCGTCAGGTAAATAGTCTTTTTGATTTGGAAAGGAACATGCTCAGCCAATATAGCAATTTGGACGAACTGCGACTGCTTTTTATGTCATGGACACCCGATGCTTTCTTTACACTTACCCCATTTCATAGACAGGAAGAATTGCTTTCAAGAATAGCGCAGGAACAGAAGATTCCGTGTTCAACAGCAATTTTATCATTTGATAATTTGACTAAACGTGGTTGGATACCTGTGATTTATGATCAGTACCTGGTCTGGAATAAATATAATGCCCAGGAAGTATTAAGAATTTATCCGGAGTCAAAGAATAAATCTCAGGTATCGGTAATAGGTGCACCACAGTTCGATTTCTATTTTTCTGATAAAAATGTGATGCCATTGAAAAAATGGTGCGAACTATTCGGGTTAGATCCACAACACCCAGTGCTGTTGTATGCCGGAGGTCCAATTGAACTTTTCCCAAATGAGACGTACTTTCTAAAGGATATTGTTGATGCTAAGTTGCATGGCGACTTACCAGCTAATCTTCAAATTCTTTTCAGATGCCACCCCATCGACAGAATTGAAAGATGGAAAAATGCGATCGGAGAATATAATTTCCTGTTTTATGATGAGTCGTGGTCAGGGAAGGAAAAGTTAAAATATGCCAATATCACGGATCAGGATATCAACAAACTGGTTTCAAGTTTGAAGTATTCAACGGTTCATGTAAACGTCTGTTCAACCATGACGGTTGATGGATGTGCTTTTGATAAACCACAAATTGGACCGGCCTATGATCTTGATAAATCAGCATCAAAAAAATTGAAACAGATGTATAGGCAGGAGCACTTTTTACCTATACTAGAAACGGGAGGGTTGGCATTAGCCAATTCAAAAGAAGAGTTGATTCAAATGATTGGTGAGTCCTTAGCGATGCCGCAATTGAAAAGCAATGAAAGACGAAAGATACTTGATAATATAATTACCTATACCGATGGTAAGTCAACGCACCGTGTGGCGATGCAACTGAAAAACTTTTTAGAAAAAAATAGTAAGCAATCAAAATGTTCGGTCTGAGAAAAAAATCAAAATCTCGCCCTCGCATTTTATTTGTACAAAAACCACCGGGTGGAGGCTCTGCAACAGGTCTTTATGACTTAGTGGCCGGCATCAATAAATCCTTATTTGAACCCGTCATTCTATTTTATGAACATAATTATTATTCTGATAGGTTTAAAGAGTTAGGTGTGGAGGTGCTCCATCTCAACAAGAGTGGAAATACTACACCTGCTACTGGAATGAAACGTAACATCCTCACGGGTACTGGATTAAGCTCTCTTAACGTCTATAGGTCGACTAAGAAAATTTATCGGATACTATTCAACGAACTTCCAGTGGCCTGGCGAATATCACGGATTATAAAAGCAAAGGATATTGATATCATTCATCACAATAATGATTTAAGTCTAAATCGCCCATCTGTGATCGCTGCTGCAATCGCCAGAAAACCTCAGATCTCCCATGTTCGATGGTTAACCGATTATTCAAGTGACAAAATTGCCTATTTCTTAGATCGCAATACTTCAAGGTTTGTAGATTTTTTTATATACATGTCCAAAGCGATTGAGAAGACATATGTGCCACTAGGTATAGCCGCTGAAAGGGGGGAAGTAATTAATGATCCGTTTGATTTAAAAATATATGTTGAAGCATTGTCATTCTCGGAACAGATTCGAAATGAATTTGGGGTAACAGATAAGGACAACCTGATTTCTAATGTTGGAAGAATTATGCCTTGGAAGGGGCAGGACTATTTTCTGGAATCATTGGTAGAAGTAGTTAATGCATTTCCAAATACTAAAGCATTGGTAGTTGGAGCGCCAGAGCCTGGGCAGGGAAGTAAAGATTTCTACCAGGAACTTAAAAAGAAAGCTAAGGAACTGGGCATATATCATAATATTATTTTTACCGGTTTCAGAAAAGACATTCCAGCTATTATGGCGGCATCTGATATTGTCGTGCACAGTGCTTCTGAGCCAGAACCTTTTGGGCGAGTAATTGTCGAAGCAATGGCTTCGGGGCGCCCAGTAATCGCAACCGCTGCGGGTGGTGCGGCAGAAATATTTGAAGATCAAAAAACAGGAATTTTGGTTCAACCAAAGGACGCAACGTCAATGTCTAAAGCAATCATCCAACTTTTGGGGGACAAAGATTTTGCTAGAAAGATGGGGAACTTAGCTCAAGTCGATGTTAAGAATCGATTTACTGTAGAGCAACATATTAGTGCTGTTCAAAATATTTATTCTCGAATATTAGATAAGGAAAGGTAATGTGCGGAATAGTTGGAGTTTATACTTTTAAGGGAAGTATAAAGGGAGATTTGCCTTTTATCAAATGGGCAAATTCTACTATGGAAAGAAGAGGTCCTGATTCCGAAGGAATTTGGTGTAATGAGAAAAACTACATCTCAGGATTCAGGAGATTAGCCATCAGAGATTTATCTCCGGAAGCCAACCAACCTATGTTGTCGGCTTGCGGAAATTATGTTTTGACATTTAATGGAGAAATTTATAATACCGGGTACTTGAGGCGCGAATTAACTGGAAGGGATGTTCGGTTTAAGAGAGAAATTTATAATACCGGGTACTTGAGGCGCGAATTAACTGGAAGGGATGTTCGTTTTAAGACAACCTCTGATACGGAGCTCCTGCTGTATGCAATAATACATTTAGGTATAGATGAAACACTGGATAAAGTTGATGGTATTTTTGCGTTTGCTTTTTATAATTCAATTTTGGATATATTAATCATTGCACGGGACCGGGCAGGAATTAAACCTCTTTATTATGGACATACTCAAGAAGGAATTGTTTACTCTTCCCAGTACGATCATATAATTAACCATCCTTTTATTCGTGATAAAGCAATTGATCCTGGTGCTTTAGGAAGCTATCTGCAATTGGGATATATGGCAGAGGGAAAAGCTATTATTTCGGATACCTTTTTGTTACCGCATGGACATTACATTAAGGTTGCAAATGGAAATGTGTCAGCGCTTATTTGTTATTTTGATTACCCCATAAATTCAAAAAAAAAGAATTTAATTGGTATGTACGATTGTCTGTCTGGCTCGGTGGAAAGCCAACTTGTCAGTGATGTTCCTGTAGGTACTTTCATGTCTGGAGGAATAGACTCGCCACTGGTGTCTTACTTTGCTAACAAACATCAACAAATAAAATCTTTCAATATTGGAGTTGACGATCCTGGTTTTGATGAAAGTATAGCCGCAAGAGCGTATTCCGAAATTTTCAAAACAGATCATTATTTGAAAATGATTGCGGAGAAAGATTTGCTTGCTACGATTGATGACAACACCCAAGCGTATTCAGAACCTTTTGCCGACTACTCTTCAATACCTACATTGATACTTTCAAAATTCGCAAAAGAAAAAGTGACCGTTGTTCTTTCCGGTGATGGCGGTGATGAACTTTTTTGGGGATATCCAAGAAATATTTCTGTAATGAAGCAGCATCCACTTATTTCAGCAAATAAAGGTTATGTTTTTGCGAAAATACTGTTTGAAAAATTCACGAACGCAAATCCCAGAACTGTTTCTGGAAAACTAATTAAGTACAAAAGTTTTACAGAATTTTATTATCACACATTGTTTGTTACCGGTGCTGCACATTGGGTATCTAAAATTTTTAACGAAAAGCCCGCGCTTCCCTTTTTTTACGAAAAAGTACTACACCAAAAATACGACCAAAAGAATTTGGAGGAATGTATGAACGTAATGAGGAAACTAGAGTTTGATTTACATCTACAAAGAATATTGATTAAGGTAGACAGGGCAAGCATGTACCATAGTTTGGAAGTACGTGTTCCATTGTTAAGTAATTCGGTTATAGATCAAAGCATAGGATATAAATATGGAAATTGTATTCATAATGATATAGGCAAATATAATTTGAAAGAAGTATTAGCTTCTGTTTCAAACGAGAAGCTGGTATTTACACCCAAGAAAGGATTTTCAATACCGCTGGCCAAATGGATTCGCCAGGATTTGAGCAAAGACGTAAAAGAGAAGGTTTTAAATTTGCCTCCCGAAATTGGGCAGTATTTCAACAATAAAAATCTTGAAAAGATGGTTGATCAACATTACAGTGGTGCCTGTGATTGGAGCTGGAATATTTGGGTATTGTACTCTTTGGTGAATTGGTATAGGGTTCATTGGAAAAAACAAATTTCTTTTTAACGAGAAGGCTCCAGACAAAATCATGAGAATTGCTATTGTCGTTAATTCATTTCCAAAAATTTCCGAAACGTTTATATTTAATAAAGTCAGTCAGCTAATAAGTTCTGGTTGGGATGTAACGGTAATAGCGCATAACAAAACCAACGATAAGGATTTCTTTCAAGAACAAATGCGAAATATTGAGGTTGATCTCCGTTATACTAATTGGAATATAGGCGGGTTATCTTCCTTTATGATTTTGTGTCTGCATATTATTTCCAATTTTTGGACAGTTGCAAAAATCTTTGTACAAGTACAGAAAAGGGAAGGTGGTGTTAATAAGGACACGTTAAAACGAACGCTCAAGTTAATCCCATTTTTTAAGAAGAAGTTTGATATAGTCCATTTTGAATATTCCGGTTTGGCAATCCAATATTTAGCTGAGCTTGATTACTTAGATTGCAAAAAGGTTATTAGTTGTAGAGGTACGGCCGAACTCATCAAGCCACTATTCGATAAAAATAGGAGTGAAGAATTGAGAAAACTAATGGTGAAAATAGACGCTGCTCATTGTGTTTCTCAAAACATGAGAAACACGTTGGTAAAATATGATCTCCCATTCGAAAAATCATTTGTTAATTATCCCTCAATTGACGTAAATTATTTTAAAAGAGCTACGATATATGCAGCTGGCAATACTGTTTTTACAATAGTATCAACAGGCAGGCTCACCTGGATAAAAGGTTATAACTATGCTTTACTGGGTATAAAAAAAATAGTAGACAAGGGGTATCGGGTTCGGTACGAAATTATCGGTGAAGGAAGTTCAATTGACGAACTAACGTTTATTGTCGACAAATTGGAGCTTCGCGATAGTGTTGTATTTAGAGGAAACTTGAACAGAGCGAAAGTGAAGGAAGCGCTTGAAAACGCAGACGTATTTTTATTACCAAGTTTAAGTGAAGGCGTAAGCAATGCTGCGCTCGAAGCTATGTCGATGGAACTACCCGTAATCTCCACCAAAGTAGGAGGCATGAGTGAGGTAATTGCGAACGGAGAGAACGGAATTGTGATTAATGAAATGCAACCCGATGAGATAGCCGATAGCCTGATGTATTTGATAAAGAATAAGGAAGTTGGAGTGCAATTAGGAAAGAACGGAAGAGAAGCAATAAAGAAGGGCTTTTCGTTGACAAAGCAGACTGAAATTTTTCAAGAACAATATGAGAAGTTGTTATGAGCATAAAGCAAAAGATTAAGAAAGCCTACCATAAATTAAAGTACAAAGGAAATAGGCATAAGTGTCCTGTTTGTGGATTCAACGCCAAAATATTTATGGCTGCAGGCTTATATGTAAGAAGAACCAATTCCAAATGCCCTAATTGTGGTTCTTTAGAAAGGCACAGAGGATTATGGATAATTTTGGATGGAATATTAAATGAAGCCAAGAGCAAGTTTAAAATTCTGCATTTTGCTCCTGAGCGATGTATTGCGATGCAACTTTCAAAAAGATTAGGAATTGAATATTTAACGAGTAGCTATGGCGAGAATGCCGTCAGTGACTATCAATATGATCTACGAAATATTGATTGTCAGGATGATGTTTTTGACGTGGTTATCTGCTCTCATGTTTT
>Ga0209490_10002111_pt1 | contig 18926 bp, 19 predicted proteins | sample MAT06_FD_187209 | JGI IMG/M metagenome (GOLD analysis project Ga0209490, IMG submission 187209) | Freshwater microbial communities from Lake Fryxell liftoff mats and glacier meltwater in Antarctica - MAT-06 (SPAdes) (version 2) | ecosystem: Environmental > Aquatic > Freshwater > Ice > Liftoff... | reverse complement strand
CAAAGGACTTTTCCCGGTGCGCGAAGAAAGGCCTGGCTGAAGGTTTGCGCATGGCCGAGATCCGATGCCACGATCTGTTCCCAATTGGTCCACGGATCCAAGTCCGAACCGTTGGCCTTCACCCAATTCAGTGCATAGTGCTGGCCGAAGGCGATCATGCTCCTGCCTTTTGCCAACGGATCCCCGAAACACCAGAACAGGAGCCCCATACAAACCAACGTGACCAACACCGTAACGCCTTGACCAGCGGTGGGCCGCGTTCTTCCGCGAATGAACACGTATAGCCAGATGCACAGAAGTAACACAACGGATAGCAGGAACTCTGGCCGCAGGAATGTCGCGATCAGCGTGATCAAGATGGTCGCCGCGAATGATCGATCACGGTCCCGAATGCGGCTGCCTGCCCAGATGGCGGCAAGTAGAATGATCAGTGCCACGATGGAAACGCGAGGCCAATTCTGGACATTCAGCGTTGTCGGTATCATGCATAACGCAACGATGAGACTTGCGGCACGTCCTGTTCCAGCTCCCCGCAGGAACCCAAAGAACATCAACGGGAACAGGACCATGGTAACCCCGTAGTTGGTGAAATACAGGGTGCTGGGATCGTTGGTGAAAAGCGAAAGCATCCAATACCAAAGGGCATAGACCGGGGCCATATCAGCACTGGGTAGTCCACGGGTAGGTATGTCCAACCCCCTTTGGAGGTAGGCTGTTTCATCATACAAGCCCAAGTCGAGGTGAGCGGTGATGTGCAGCGCGTAGCAGGTACCAAGCGCAGCGAGACCGACTCCCAAGGCCGCATCCAAGGCCCACGCCGGCCATCTGCTCTTGCTATGGGCTACAGAGGTGAAGTCGTTCATGGCGCTGGCGGTCGAAAGTAGGTCCGCACGTGGTGTCCCTACATCGGGTCCACATCGGTTACCAGTTGCACACGCGCATGCTCAGGATCCCCGAACAAGCGGTCGATGGTGTCGCGCACGAAGTCCTTTTCCAGCTGATGCCTGGAACGGCTCAGTTTTATCAAGAGCCTGCGCAGGTGCTTGTCGCGAACACGTGAAACAAAGGGTATTTCCGGCCCGAGCAAGCGATCATGCAACTCGGTCCGCAGGGCTGTGGCCAGGGCGTTGGCTGTATGCGCAACACGTTCTTCACTGCGGTGTTTCAACGTGAGTTGGATCAACCGGGTGAAGGGCGGATAGCCATGTGCTCTGCGGTGTTCCAACTCACGCGCGTACATGCCATCCACATCGTGCTGTACCACCAGGTCCAACACCGGATGCTGCACGTCCTGCGCTTGGATGATCACGGTGCCAGCATTCTTTCTTCGACCGGATCGACCAGCCACTTGGGCCATCAATTGGAACGCGCGTTCGTGCGCCCGGAAGTCGGGGAAGCGCATCAGACTATCGGCATTGAGTATGCCCACGGTGCTGACATGGTCGAAGTCCAGCCCTTTGGTCACCATTTGCGTGCCTACAAGGATCTGTACGGCACCTTGGCCAAAGGCGGTGAGAATGCGTTCCAGCGCATGTTTACCGCGGGTCGTATCCTGGTCCATGCGCGCCACCTTGGCATGGGGGAACAACTCCACCAGTTCCTCTTCGATCTTTTCGGTCCCGAAACCGATCATGCGCAATCGAGGGCTACCGCAGCTGCCGCACGAAGTGGGGGGCGTGTAGTGCCTGCCGCAATAATGACAGCGCAACTGGTGCTGATGCTTATGGTACGTGAGGCTTACATCGCATTGGTCGCATTCGGGCGTCCAATCGCAGGTCTCGCATTGCCACAAGGGCACGTACCCTCTGCGGTTCTGGAAGATGATCACTTGTTCCTTCCGGTCCAAGGCAAGCTGGATGCTCTGGGTAAGCGTGCTGGAAAAATGGCCGCGCATGAGCTTGCGCTTCGCCGAATCGCGCAGATCAACGCGCGTGATCACCGGAAGTTGCACATCGCCGAAGCGCGCCAAAAGTTCCACATGGCCATACTTGCCTGTGTGTGCATTGTGTTGGCTCTCCATGCTGGGTGTGGCGGAACCGAGTAGCACCTTGGCTTGATGGAGGCCGCCCAAAAGCACGGCCATATCGCGGGCGTTGTAGCGCGGCGCTGGGTCGTGTTGTTTGAAGCTGGGGTCATGCTCTTCGTCCACTACGATGAGACCAAGCTGATGGTAAGGGAGGAACAAGGCGGATCGCGCCCCCACGATAATGGGTGGTGGATCCGCGCCCATGCACCGCATCCACAACGTGGTGCGCTCGTGCTGTGCCATACGCGAATGGAAGACCGCAATGCGATCAGCGAAGCGTTGGCGAAGCCTGGAGATGATCTGGGTGGTGAGGGCGATCTCCGGCAGCAGGTACAATACCTGTTGACCACGTTCCAACGCCGCACCGATCAAGGTGATGTAGATCTCGGTCTTTCCAGAAGAAGTGACCCCGCGCAAGAGCACCACCTCGTGCGCAAGGAAACCGGCAACCACGCTATCCAGCGCTAGTTGCTGTGCGGCCGAGAGCGTAGGCATGCCCAATGCCGGTCTGCCTGGATCCGGTATGCCCACTTCGCGCTCGTAACGCTCGAAAAGGCCCTTTTCCACCAGCTGGCCTACTACCGCGGTGGTGGACCCACTCGCATGCACCAGCTTGGCCCGTTCTACTTCACGTGGGTCTTCGCTGAAGCAGCGGCTTAGTTCCACGAAACGCATCAGCACGTGCAATTGCTTGGGTGCTTTCTCCAGTTTGTCGAACCAAGCGTGCAGGGCTTCTTCCGTTGTGGCAGCGGGTGCCAGCTTGATGTAGGTGGCCATACGCGGCTTCCAGTCGTCCTTCAGCTGCTCTTCCAGCAGCAGCGCTCCACGATCCATCAAACGTTTAACCGCTGGCAGTGGATCCTTCAGGCCCAGGAGTTCACCTGCTTGTTCCAGGGTGATCACCTGATTCTGTTCCAGGGCTTGCAAGAGCAGCACAGCTCGCCCCTGCCCAGCGATGTCACGTTCCACATGCGGACCCGCAACAAGACGTGTTCCACTGGATAAGGAAAGCTGCGCGGGTAAAGCAGCGATCATCACTTCGCCTAGTGAACACAGGTAATGTGCGGCTATGCGGTCCCACAGGTCCAGTTGAGTGGGTCGAACCACGGGCGTTGTATCCAACACAGAAAGGATCTCGCGCACGGTGCGGTATGGTGGACGCTCGCCGTGGACCCGATGTACCAACCCGCCGTAAAGCTTGCGTCCCTTGCCGAACGGTACAGCCACACGCATTCCAGCAGAGACGTGGCCGAGTTCTTCCGGAACGGCATAGGTGAAGGTGCCGGGTACGGCCAAGGGAAGGATCACATCAACGAACACCAGGGCATGTTGAGGCACAAAGGTGATGCTTGGGCGGATCATCGGTCCGTGTCACTGTTTTGTCAGGCGCCAACAGAACGAGGAACGGTAGGCAACATTTTGGTGGTTACACTTGTCCTAGGTGCATGAAGCGTAAGTCTGCCCAATTCAACAACGCTGCGGCCAAGGCTATGGTGATGCGTGAAGACCCCGAAGCCGCCGAGGAGAAGACCTCTTACGACCTATCCACTCCACTGTGGAGCACCTACTACCAACAGGTGCGCCGGAGCATCCGTTTCCCCCGCTACTACAAGCGGTCGTTGAATTGGTAGGTTCATTGATCCGGCTTACCAGTTTGGAGCCGGATGCCTTCCACAGCCTGTTGTTCACGATAGGCTGAAGGTGATAAGGAACGGGTATGGCAGCCCGGCTACTTTCACCGCATGTCACGCTCCACACACACCACGGCCGCTGTTGTCGTGCTTGGTGCTTTGTTCTTCCTTTTTGGTTTCGTCACCTGGCTTAATGGCACGCTGATCCCCTATCTCAAGATCGCTTGTGAGCTCACCACCAGCCAGGCGCTTTGGATCCCATTCGCATTCTACATCTCGTACTTCTTCCTCTCCCTGCCCTCGGCTTACATTCTGGAACGCACAGGGCTGAAGAAAGGAATGATGCTTGGCCTGTTCGTCATGGCCGTTGGAGCCATCCTCTTTGTGCCTGCTGCAGGGGTGCGGTCCTTTCCGATGTTCCTCACCGGCTTGTTCATCATCGGCACCGGTCTGGCCTTATTGCAAACCGCCATCAATCCCTATGTTACCGTAGTCGGGCCCATAGAGAGTGCAGCGGCACGGATCAGCATCATGGGTATTTGCAACAAGATCGCGGGTGTGCTGGCGCCCATCATTCTTTCCAGTGTGATCCTCGCCGATGCGGACCAACTGACCTCGGACCTTGCCTCGTTGGACGCCGCGGCCCGTATGGTGCGGTTGGATGAATTGGCCGGGCGCGTTGTCGTGCCCTACACGTTAATGGCTGGGGTACTGGTCGGACTAGGGCTGTTGGTCCGCTTTTCTCCGTTGCCCGAGTTGGAGGTAGAAAAGGATGCCGAACAAGCAGAGGGCAGTTTGCTCGCATATCCACGCCTAGTATGGGGTGTGCTGGCACTTTTCCTCTATGTGGGTGTAGAGGTCATGGCTGGCGATACCATCGGGCTCTATGGGGAATCGCTGGGAGTTCCGCTCTCCAATGCGAAATACTTCACCGCACTCACGCTGATCGCCATGGTGGTGGGCTATGTGATCGGCAACCTCACCATTCCGCGCTTCATCTCCCAATCGCAGGCGCTGGTCGTTACCACGGCGGTAGGGGTGGTGTTCACGGTGATCGCCATACTTGTTCCTGCCACCTTGTTGGTCCGCATTCCCTTCGTGGACCTGGGGAACTTCAGCATCATCGAATTGACGGTCCCGTTGACGGTGGTGTTCATCGCCCTGCTTGGCCTTGCTAACGCCTTGGTCTGGCCTGCGATCTGGCCTCTGGCGATACATGGATTGGGCAAGCACACCCGAACTGGCAGTGCCTTGTTGGTGATGGCGATCGTAGGCGGTGCCATTCTGCCCAAGGTGTATGGTGCGCTGGCCGAAAGTAGCGTTGGTTATCAGCACGCGTATTGGATGATGGTGCCCTGCTATTTGTTCATGCTTTGGTATGGGCTTAAGGGTTCTCGGATCCTACGCTGGTAGGCGGCAACCATCTCGTTCCCGATGGGATGTTGAAAACTGCTGCGGCAGACCAAGTAGTGTCCAGATCCATGCACCTACCTTCGACACCCGGATAACGAACCCGATCCGCGCAAGCATGTTAGCGCCAACCACTTCGAAGATCGCTCTTGGGCTTTGCCTGGGGCTGCTACTGGTCGCCTGCGGCGGCTCCGATAGTTCCTCCACCACCTCCGGTAGCGATACCCTGGCAGTGGACACTACGCCCAAAGAGACCGAGTTGCTCAATGTGGGCGGTAAGCTTTTCAGCATTCCTTCGCCTGTGCAAACGGCGTTGGCGCTGCGTAAAGCCGGGCTTAAGTACCAAAAAGACCTGACCGCTCCTTTGGATAAAGGGGAAGCGGTGGTCGGAAAGGTAGCCCAAAGCTCTGTGCTGGGGATCTATGGTGCGGACCTGGCTTATGCTGCCGTGCATCGCGATGGTCAACGCGCAATGGCCACCATGCAAGCGATCGAGAAATTGGGCAACAAGCTGGAGCTTACCAACTCGTTCGATCGCGCACTTTTGGAGCAGTTCAAGGCCAATCTCGGGAGCGAGGATAGTTTGTTGAGGTTCAGTGGTACCGCCTTTCGTGCCGCAGACCAATACCTCAAGAACAACCAGCGGGATGATGTAAGTGCCTTGGTGCTTGCCGGTGGATGGGTGGAGTCCATTTACCTGACGATCTCAGATCCCGCCGCAGCAAAGGATCAAGGTTTGGTGAACCGCATAGGCGAACAAAAGAACAGCCTTAATGCCTTAGTGGAATTGCTGGAGGTCAGCGATAAAGAGAAAGCGGCTTCCGCACTGCTAGCGGCCATGAAAGAGTTGCAAGCCCTATTTTCCACGGTGAATAGTGCCTACACTTTCCAGGAACCCGTAACGGATGCGGCCAAGAAGACCACCTTCATCAACAGCACCAGCTCGGTCATGATCCCCGCTGATCAGTTGGCGGCCATTATGGCCAAGGTGACCGCCATTCGTAACATGATGCTCGCTTGAACCATGCGTAGGACCCTCATTTTTCTCACTCTGGCCCTTAGCGTTCCATCGCAAGCCCAGGAACTGTGCCAGACGATCGCTGATCGCTGCGAAAAGCACATTACCGCGCAGTACATCCCCGATGGCCAGTTCTACCGAGCCTTACTACAAGGTGATGAGCAGGCGGAATTCAATCTGACCCTTTTCGGTGGTACAACCTATCGGGTTGCAGCCTGTAGCGGCGATGCGGATGGTGTGTTGGTCTTTAGTGTGATCGACAAGGACAACAACGTTCTCTTTAGTAACAAGGACCAAGGCAATGCGCCCTATTGGGACTTGGCGGTGACCAATACCATCGATGTGAAGGTGGAAGCTGGCTTGGACCCTTCCAAGGCCGGCAGCGGGTGCGCTGTCTTATTGATCGGCTTCAAGAAGTAGGCGGGCCGGGACTTCCGGCACATACTTTCCTTTTCTCGCGGAACTTTTCAGCGCTCCTCCCGTAAAGAGGGGCGCTGTTTTTTGGGATGTTCCCAAGTGGCGGCAAGAGGTACGTATGAGCGAGAAGATCTTAAAGGCCCTGTTACAATTGTTCGCGATCATCGCCAAAGGCGATGCTGTGGGCGAAGGCGCTCGACCGGACAATGCGGCCATTCTGGAGCGGTTCCTGCGCAAGCAGTTCAGTTCGGAAATGGCAGCGTCCCACATGGCCCGCTACCAGGCCTTTGTGCAGGCGTTCCATGCCAGTGGTGGCCAAAGCCGCAGTGGCCGTAAGCGCACTTCCCTCAATTCCGTCAAGGTGCTGAAGATCTGCACCCAGGTGAACGAGGAATTGAACCAGCGGCAGAAATTCGTGGTGCTTGTGCATTTGCTGGAGTTCATCCAGTCGAACGATGAGGTGAGCGAGCAGGAAGCCGAATTCGTGTCTACGGTCTCCGAGACCTTCAACATCGGTCAAGAGGACTTTGCCAAGTGCCGCATCTTCGTGGAAGGGGCGCGCCAACACCGAGAAGATTCAGCCCATTTGCTCTATATCGATGCGGCCCTAAGCAACCCGATGCAGCATGCCCGCCATATCCACGCCCATGGCTTGGAAGGTGAGTTACGGGTGCTGCATGTGCCTAGCGTGAACCTCTACGTGATGCGCTATAGCGGCCAGGATGATGTACTCCTGAATGGCCAGCGCATGGGCAACGACAGTCACTATGTGCTGAGCAATGGGACCAGTGTGCGGCCGCCACACGGAATACCCATTTACTACAGCGATATCCTCAGCGCCTTCATGGCCAAGGGCGGGCGGTCGCGTATCGTCTTCAAAGCCGATGCCATCGAATACGCCTTCCCCAATGGGCGCCTGGGTCTACATGAACTGAAACTGGCCGAGACGGGAGGCAAGCTGATCGGGATCATGGGTGGCAGCGGAAGCGGAAAGAGCACCTTGCTGAACATCCTGAACGGCAATTTGAAGCCCAGCCGTGGCCATGTTACCATCAATGGCATAGACGTTCATACAGAGCGTGATCGTATAAGAGGGGTGATCGGCCACGTGAGCCAGGACGACCTGCTGATCGAGGAGCTCACCGTGTTCCAGAACCTATTCTACAACGCCAAGCTGTGTTTTGGCGATCAGAACAACGAACAGGTTGCCGAGCGTGTCCTGCGCATGCTGCAAACCCTTGGGCTTTACGAGTCCAAGGACCTGAAGGTGGGCAGTCCGCTGGAGAAGACCATTAGCGGTGGTCAGCGCAAACGGCTGAATATCGCGTTGGAGTTGATACGCGAGCCGAGCGTGCTTTTTGTGGATGAACCCACCAGTGGCCTCAGCTCGCGCGATTCGGAGAACATCATGGACCTGTTGAAGGAGCTTGCCCTCAAAGGCAGGCTTGTTTTCGTGGTGATCCACCAGCCTTCTTCGGATATCTACAAACTCTTCGATCGCTTGTTGCTGATGGACCAGGAAGGGCATCCCGTTTATTACGGCGACCCCGTTGATGCCGTGGTCTATTTCAAGCGTGTTACCGGACAGGTGAATAGCGAAGTCGGGCAATGTGGTGCCTGTGGCAACGTGAATCCCGAACAGATCTTCAATATTCTCGAGTCCAAGTTGGTGGATGAGTATGGGAACGAGACCGATCAACGCCGGATCAGCCCAGAGGCGTGGAATGAAGTATTCCGCGCCCAAATGGACGGCCGGGTGGCCATGGTGGCCGATGAGCGCAGTGTGCCCAAGAGCACCTTCGCTGTGCCCGATAAGTTGCGGCAGTTGAAGGTCTATTTCAAACGCGATCTGCTGAGCAAACTGGCCAATCGGCAGTATGTCCTGATCAACGTGTTGGAGGCCCCGGCTCTGGCTTTCCTCATGGCCTTCTTCCTCAAGTTCTACCGCACAGGGCATGGAACGGCTGATGCGTACATCTTCCGGGAGAACGACAACATTCCACAATACCTGTTCATCGCGGTCATCGTAGCGCTATTCCTGGGCCTTACGGTGAGTGCAGAAGAGATCATCCGCGACCGGAAGATCCTGCAGCGCGAGAAATTCCTGGACCTAAGCTGGATGAGCTATTTGATGAGCAAGATCGGGATCCTCTTCATGATCTCTGCCTTGCAGACCGGCTTGTTCGTTGCGGTTGGTCATGCTGTGTTGGATATTCAAGGACAGCACCTGCAGCATTGGTTGCTCCTCTTCAGTACCTCGTGTTTTGCCAATGTATTGGGCCTGAACGTGAGCGCAAGTTTCAACAGTGCCAAAGTGATCTACATCATGATCCCTGTGCTCATCATCCCTCAATTGTTGTTCAGTGGGATCATTGTCAAGTTCGATAAGCTGCATCCATGGTTCGCTTCTGAGAAGAGCGTACCGCTGTTGGGCAATGTGATGGCCTCTCGATGGGCCTACGAAGGGCTGGCGGTAACCCAATTCATGGACAACCAGTATGAACGCGAGTTCTACGCCCTGGATCAGCGCATGAAAACCGCTAATTGGAAGAAAGATCTTTGGGTGCGCGAATTGGAGAACAGTGCTGGGAATGCTCGCCGTGCCCTCACCGGCCACGCGGAAGGGGTTGATCTGGCCTACGAGTTGGGGCTGATCCAGCGGGAGTTGCGCAAGGAATCGGAGTATGTGCGCGGCTTTGCGTTCGCCGGGATCGATAAGCTGACCGTAGAACATGCCACTGTGCAATTGATGGATGACCTGCTGGTCAGCTTGGATGTGCTGACGCACCATTACCGCACGGTATACAAAGCAGCAGAATCGGAAAAGGAGAAGCGCATAGCTGCCATGACAGCAACGCCCGAACTACGCCAAGGCTATTTCACTCTGCTGGACCTCAACCGCAACGAGAGCCTAGCCGATGTGGTGACCAACAAGAACGATGTGAATGTGATCGTCGCCGATCACGGGGAACTCGTTCAGAAAAGTGACCCGATCTATTTGGAACCTATGCGGAACGGTTTTTTCGGTGCGCATTTCTACGCGCCGGCCAAGTGGTTCTCTGGTGCGCGGATCCCAACACTGTGGGCGAATGCCTTGGTGCTGTGGTTGATGTCCATGTTCCTGGCCGTGGCGTTGTATTTGGAACTCTTTCCACGGCTGATGAAATTGGTGCCTTCCAAGGGAGACCGTTAACGGAGAAGCCCCGGCCATGCCGAGGCTTTTCCTATCGTTGCGCGGGTGCGCTCAATTCCCATCCACCTCTTCGATCTGGATCATTTTGAAGGGGATGTTGATGATGCCGGCATAGTCTTCGCCAGCTTCGAGCATGTCCTCATCATCTGCCTCATAGTGCCAGAGCACCGTAACCTCGTTGCCCGTGGCCCGCACGCCCTCCAGTTTCTTGAACAGGTCCAGAATGCACTTGGAAGAGCTGGTGTTGAAGTACTCCAATTGCACGTGCAAGGCGGTTTTAGGCTTGGGGGCACGCCCGTATCGGTCCAGCCAATCGATCAGTGGTTTATAGAAATCAATGGAATTCTCTGGTATCGATCGCCCTTTGAGTTCCAGAAGACCGGTCTCAGGATCGAAATTCACGAACGGGGTCTTTGGACTTCCTTCGAGTTGTAGAGCTGACATCTTTATCCGGTTCTAGTTGGTCACGTTCACGTTGAGGCTGAAGAATGCGCTGTCTTTGTCGTAGGGTACAAAGCCGTACTCCAACTTCCTACCGCTTTTGCGGGCAATGTCTATCATGCCCAAGCCACCACCTCCCACTTGGGAATACTTGCCATCGGCCAGGGTCTCCTTGTAGAATTCTCGCAGTTGGTCGGGCGGCAACGCATTGATGCGGTCCAAATGGCTCTTCAGTCGATCCACTTCTGCACCGAGCATGAAATTGCCGGTTAGCACAGAATAGCCTTGTTCCACCTTGGCGATCATCACCACACCTTCGGATCCGTCAAGGTTTTCGACCTGTCCATCTTCCGCTACCGAACTGGCTTTGTGGTGGTACAAGTTCTGAAGGCATTCCATCAGTACGTTGAAAACACGCTTCCGCACTTTGTTGTCGGGCTCGATCACCTCCATCTTGTTCTCGATCACGCCTAGAAGCGCCGTCACCAATTCAGGGGAGAGGGTTCCTTTGAAGGAGAGCATGACACGTTGTCGTTCCAACGTGTCGTAGAGGTCGTGTATCTGTTCGAGCATCGGCGGTGTTGCGCTTGCTTGTCCTATGCACACAAAGAACACCTGCACACGGTAGCCAAAGTGCGGTCGAGCAGCGGAGTTTTCAACGGAATTGTCAACCCGCCTTGTACCGGGTACATTCGCCGTCCGTTCGCGCTAGGCATGGGGTGGTTCAAACATTGGTTCGGCACACGGTATTATTCGCTGCTCTACGGCCATCGAGATGATTCCGATGCCCAGGGTTGGGTGGTCTCCATAGTGCAACGATGGGAGTTGGTGCCTGGCAACCAAGTGCTGGATCTGGCTTGCGGCCGAGGCAGGCATGCCAGCGGTTTCGCAGCAGCAGGCATGAATGTGGCTGGTCTCGATATTTCCGAAGAAAGCATTGCTCAAGCCAGGAAGGCGGTCCCGAACGCCGAGTTCCACGTACACGATATGCGGGAACCGTTCGCAGTGTCCCGTTTCGATGCCGTTTGTTGCTTGTTCACCAGTTTGGGCTATTTCGATGATCTGAATGATGACCGGGCCGTCTTTCGTGCGGTTTTCGATGCGCTGAAGCCCGGTGGGCGGTTCGTGATCGATTTCATGAACACTGCGCTGGTCCTGCGTGACCTGGTCCCTCACGAGCAATTGACCGTGGACGATGTTCATTTTGAGATCAGCCGGTCCTATGAGAATGGTGTGCTTGTGAAGCGCATCCGCACCAACGAACACGGCAGGCAGGAGGACTTTGAGGAACGGGTGCAAGCACTGATGCCCGAGCAATTGGAAGAGATGGCCGTGGGTTCAGGTTTCGTGATCGAGGACCGCACGGATGGCCCGGTCCTGAGCCCGTTCGACAAAAGTAGCTCCCAACGTTATGTGCTCTGGTTGATCAAACCCGCAACATGACCCTGATCACAGCGCTGGCCTTTTTTCTGTTGCCCTTGCTCTCTGGGGCTTTGGTCCACGTGCTTAAACCAGAAGCCCGGTGGCTTCGTCTCCTGCTGTCGTTGAGTGGCGCGTTCCTCTTGGGCATCGTTTTCTTGCACATGCTTCCGGAGTTGTATGCCGAGGAAGGCATGCGTATCGGCTACTGGGTGCTCGGTGGATTCCTGTTGCAGGTGGTGTTGGAGTTCTTCAGTCATGGTATCGAACATGGCCATGTGCATGCAACGCCGGGCAAGGCGATGCCCTTGGTCACCCTGTTCAGCCTTTGCTTGCATTCGTATGCCGAAGGCATTCCGTTCGCTGATCCCGATGTGGCGGGGGATGTTCCTTTTTTGGCTGGCGTGTTGCTCCATAAAATGCCCATGGCCATTGCGTTGGCCACCGTGCTTCTGCGCTCTGGCACTGGTAAGCTCGCGAGTTGGGTGATGCTTGCCACGTTCGCAGTTGCCGCGCCGTTGGGCATTGGTACAGGTATGCTCGTTGGCCAGGAGTTGGGGCACGCCTTCCTGCACGACATGTTGGGGCTGGCGATCGGGATGCTGTTGCACATTAGTACCACCATCATTTTCGAAAGTGCGCCGGACCACCGCATCCATATCGAGCGGTTCTTGGCGGTGCTCCTGGGGGCCGCCATGGCCATGGCTACCATGCATTGATCTTTGATCTGCTTTTTTGGGATCGGTCCTTCAGCCTTGACCCGCCGATCTTCATTCTGGTGACCTGCGCGATCCTGGTGCAGCGCTTCACGTGGAGAGGACATTCGTTGCATGCCAAGGTCGCCATGGGAGGGGCCGTGCTCTCAGGAGCCATGGTGCATGTATAGCACACCACCTTGGCCACGGTCACGGCGATCACGGCCTTGGGGATAACATCGGGTAAGCGACCGTTCAAGCACGTGCGTGCGTTGGAGGTACAGCATTCCCCATTCATTGCAGCGGTCATGGAGGTGGAAGGTTGGATCGCGCGGTACGTGGCTATGCACGCCTCTTCGCCGATCAGCTACGGTCATTTCCAGAAGCGCAATAGGCAACTCGACGAATTGGCCAACTACCTGGCCAAGGACGGTACCGCTACCATCCGGACCGCAGCCTTGATAGATCCCAGCAGAGCTTGCCCAAAGTCACACCCACGCCTTACAACGAGGACGGCAATACATTCCAGCAGCATTTCCATGGCCCCGGTTCGCGGCTGGCTGTTCAATAGCGTTCATCGGCTTGGTCCGCTGCCATAGAAGGGCCGGTTTTAAGGGTTAGGAACCCGATCCGCACGGGTCGTTGTGGAAAATATGTAACCCGCAAGGACGCAACCCCGTTCCAAGGCTGCGTCTTTTGTCATGGATAACAAGACTAAAATGGTAGCAGAAGCGAGACTCTTTGTCCGGCTAGGGCTGATGTCCTTTGCTGGTCTCTTGTTCTATTACACCCACCTTTTCTTTGGGGTATTGGACAATGCGTTCATGTTCCGGACCTTGGCGGTAACCTTTCTCTTGGCCACCATTCCTCTCCCGATCATTGCTGTCAACAACAAAAAGCTCTTCCCAGAGCTTACCCGCAACGGGAAGACCGTGCTCAAACTAGCCATGGCGCTATTGCTTTTGCACCATTTCTTAATGACCTTCATCTTCGTGTTGTTCCTTAAGGAGGATAGCATGTTTTGAATGCTTTGGTGCTTCTGAACCACTGTACGCCTATGTGAGAGCGCAACCTGATGGGGTCTGCGCTCTTTTTGTTCATACGGATCTAGTTCCATGCATGGGGCGTCCATTTCTTGGGCATCCAGTTGCTTTTGATCCGGACCTCATGGAGCTTCACACAGTGGTCATTGGATATACGATCATGCGGAAAAAAATACTTGACAACCGGTGGCCTGTTTTCGTAAGCAATTGTATCCATTAGGTGGAGCTTGCCCAAATGAACGAGAACGATCAACCTGTCGAATGCGTTGGTGGTCATTTCCGCGCGGGAAACGTGACGCCAATTTCCCTGGGAGTGGAATTATTTTCTTGTGACGTAACAATCATGCGCATTGGTGCGTTGAACGACCATAAGCCTGCGAAAGCAGGTACAACGCGCACCTGATCACAGGGGACACCAGCCTCGCGGCGTTAAAAGTCCTTGTTCAAGCCCGTAAGCTCGAAGATCAGGAACATGAGAAGCCCGCCCCGTAAGGCGGGCTTCGCCTTTGTTGGAACATCGTGTAGAAAAGGATGCTCTTCCTTCCAACCGGTCATCGTGCATAGCGCACCGTGATCAGGACTTCGGCACCGAGATCGGCTCCTTTTTTCGCAGATCCAAGTTGTACACCAGCGCCAAATGGACCGTGGAGTTCAGTTCGATCAGGTCCAGTCCGTTCCCGGCTCCCGGGCGCTGTAGGGTTTGGTACATGAAACCCAGCAGGATGTTCAGCGGCTTATTCACTTGATACCCCAACATGGCCGAGATGCGGTTCTGGTTGATTTGATCCAGCATTTGTGAGTTGCCGAAATTCAAGAAGACCTCATCATAGAAATTCGCCGTGAACACGCCAGGCTCCACCTTTTCGTGCCTGCCAAGCGGAATTGTCACCCACACACGATATCGGAAACGACTTTGGTAGGTATACCGATCCAGCACGCCAGATGAAGGGTCGGAAACATCCGGGACCAATTTCGCTATGAAACGTTCTTCCATCCTGAAACGGTGTTGCACACGGACCCTACCCAAGGGTTGCGAGAGTTGCACCTGCTGGTACAGGTGATGTTCCCAATTGCGGTAAGTGATCGGGAACTCGCTATTCGGATAGTTGGAGTAGTAGCTATACCCTAGCGTGAACATCACTTGATCGTTCAGGTGGAAGTTGATCGCCGGCCGGATCAGCAGTTGTTGCCACTTGGCTCCGAGTTCGACGCGTCGCCAATGCAACTCGGTATGGAAGCTCCAATGCTTGCTAAGGCGCTGGTCGCCCCAATGCGAAACCCACACGTTGGTGTTCGGGTCGTTCACACGTTGGGCTTGGCCCCACGTGCTATTTGCTGCGAGGAAGGCAAGCAATATGATCGATCTGGACAGGTTCATTTCACAACGCACTTATACCAATTCGCAGTACAGATCCACCCGATCTACTTGCTCCCCGAAAGGTCGGGACGATGACGCTTTTTCCGCATTACTTCTCCGAGGAGGTCGTCCCGTCCGCCGTCCGGCGGACGCAACGACCTCCTCGGATCGTCCTGCGAATGTTTCATCCCGCCGACGGGGAAAATAGCGGCGCATCTTTGGGTGGATCTGTAATGCGAAATGGTATTAGATCGACTTTGCAGCCCTTCTGGCTGCCATCGGGTGCTGCGAGCGTGGGACCAAATGTCCCATTTCCGCCAGCTCCATGGTCCCACCGTTGCGCTCATATCGTTCCTTGTAGCTGTTGAGGTTCTCCATCACGGTGTGATCCACGAGGGTGGCATTGTCGAAATCAATGAGCACATCCTTGCCTGCGGGTATGGCATCCAGCTTTTTCTTGATGGACAGGTAGTTCGAGAAGATCGCAGCGTTGTGGATACTAACAGTGAAACGGTCCGCGATCGACTCATAGGCCACCTTCATTTTCGGCCTGAAAAGTTCCTTGATCGGCGCGCCGCGCAGAAGATGCAGAATGATCTTCAATACGATCCCGCTGAGCACTCCGATGATCAGATCGGTGGCCAGGGTGATCACCAATGTTGTGCAAAAGATCGCCAGTTGCTCGCGTCCGATCTGAAGGGTGTGCTTGAAATGCTGTGGAGCAGCCAGACCATAGCCCGTATACATGAGAATAGCGGCCAATGCGGCCAGGGGTATGCTATGGATCAGGGTGGGAAAGGCCACAACGAAAATGAGCAGGAAGAGCCCATGGAAGAAATTGGCCCATTGGGTGCGGCCGCCATTATTCACGTTCGCGCTGCTTCGTACGATCTCGGCGATCATTGGCAAACCACCGATAGCACCGGCAAGGGCACTGCCCGCGCCAACTGCACTAAGGTCTTTGTTCAGGTCGCTGTGCCGCTTGAAAGGGTCCAGCTTGTCCACTGCTTTTGCGCTCAAGAGCGACTCGATGCCCTGCACCAAAGTGATGCTGACCACTGCGGCCAGGAAGGGTAGGGAAAAGGCTCTCGAAAGATCTGGGAAGGTGATGCCATCCAATACCTTTTCTGGCAACGTGACCAGGAACTTCGGCCCCAATGCGTATTCATGCCCGTTCAGGAACAGGTATTGGTGTTCGTGATCAAGGTCGAAATAGGAGCCGAGGGCGATACCTGCCATGACCACCACCATGGGCGCGGGTATCATCTTCACGAACTTGTTCTTGATCATTGGTAGGCCGATCATGATCAACAAGCTCACCAGACCGATCACGGCCACTTCGGGATTCATGTTCGCCAAGCTGTGGGGTATCTCTGCAAGGAGTTCCAAGGGTTCTTTCGCTTCGGGTTTCACACCCAGTGCAACATGGATCTGTTTGGAAAAGATGATCACGCCGATGGCGGCCAACATGCCATGTACTGCGCTGCTTGGGAAGAAGTCGCCCAAGCTGCCGGCCTTCAACCTGCCTAGAACGAAAAGGATGATACCCGATACCACCACGGCCGCCAACATGCCTCGGTATCCCGCCATGGGATCCCCTTGACCTATGCTTTCCACTGCGCCGAGGATAACAACGATCAACCCTGCTGCTGGACCATTGATCGTGACATAGCTGCCGTTGATACGGGAAACGATCGATCCTCCGATCACGGCTGTGATGATCCCCGCCATGGGCGGCACTCCAGAAGCCAGCGAGATTCCAAGGCACAACGGGAGCGCCACGAGGAAAACAATGAAACCAGATACGAGATCCTGTTTCCAATTCTCTTGGAGACCAGGCAGACCTGTACGCGGAAGTTGACCAAGCATGATCTTGTTGTTCCGACTACCAGCAGCCGCCGTTCCTGCGGCAGCCGAACTAGTTGGACGGCGCAAAAGTGCGATCAACTCCACTGCACGACATGAGAGCCGAATTAAGATCTTGGATCACGTTGGTCGGATGATGATAAGGAATGGATCCCTTGTGATGAAGAGCACGACCGCATGTGGGCTGATGCTTACCCACACGTTCACTCCTGCGGAACTTCATCACCGGCCCAGTAGCTATGGTATGCACCCAAGCCGTCAGCCTACTTTTGGACCATGCGTGCGTTGGTCGTAGAAGATGAGGAGAAGGTCGCCTCCTTCATGGCAAAGGAGCTACAGGTCCATGGTTTTGCAGTGGATGTTGCCCCCGATGGAGCTCAGGCGGAGGCATTGATCCAACAGCATGCGTACGACATTGTGCTGCTGGATTGGATGTTGCCAAAGAAAAGTGGCATCGAAGTCTGCCGTACGATCCGGCAGAGCTTGCCACACATGCCGATCATCATGCTCACAGCCCTGGATGGGATCGAAGAGCAGATAAAAGGCCTTGGCGCTGGTGCAGATGACTACCTATCCAAACCGTTCGATCTGGCCGTGCTGATGGCACGTGTACACGCCTTGATCCGGAGGTCCAAAGGGCGAGGTTCGGAGCAGCTCCTATTTTGCAGTGATCTGGAACTGGATACCGATGCACGTATGGTCGTACGAGCAGGACAGGAGATCCGCTTAACGGCGCGTGAGTACGGGCTGCTGCTCTACTTGCTGCAACGCAAAGGGAAGGTGACCACCCGTATGGAGATCCTGGACCATGTTTGGGATACGTCCTTCGATACCGAAACGAACCTGGTGGATGTGTATATCAACATGCTGCGTCGAAAGGTGGACAAGCCGTTCGGAACGCGATTGATCCACACGGTGACCGGTATGGGCTACGTGCTGCGCGAAACGGCACCATGAGCTTTCGGTTACGCATATCGCTGGTTTTCGTGCTTTTGGTCGGCCTCATTCTGGGCGTTTTTGGCTGGTATCTCTACGAACAGAGCGACCGGATCCGTGCAGAGGAATTCTACCAGCGGCTGGATGAGCGTGCAGCGCTTGCCGCGCGATTGGTGGAACAGGATGGAGGACTTTCCTTGATCGGCGACCACGATTTGGAGAAGACCCTATTGGCCGTGCTGCCGGACGAGGGAATGGCGATCATGAAGTCTGATGGTGAAGTGATCTTTCAACGCACCGGTCCTATGCCTGCCGTGCCTTCTACGTGGATCACTTCTGCCAGAAAGACGGGATACGTGCATGTGTCAAGGGGCGAGCGACAGTATTCGATCCGATCCATCTCCAAAGGGGGTGATGCAGTGATCATCGCAAGTGCTATTGATGTGGATGGACGAGCCCAGTTGTACCGGTTGCGGCGATCGGTGATCGCGGGAAGTGCCTTGTTGTTGCTGGTGACCGGAGTGATCGCCTGGGGATTTGCTACGTGGACCTTGATCCCCGTGCGATCGCTGGTTCGCACGGTGAACGAGATCCAGGAACCTACACAACGCGTCGCTGTGCCACCTGGCCCCCAAGATGAATTGGGAAGTATGGCTACCACCTTCAATGATCTGCTGGCAAGGATCGAAGGGTCATTCAACGTGCAACGGTCGTTCATCGCTTCCGCGTCGCATGAGTTGCGAACACCACTTACCGTCGTGCGGGGCGAATTGCACCAAGCGCTGCAACTGGCCTATGGGCAGGATGAGTTAAGTGCGAAACTGCGTATCGTGGAAAGTCAGGCCTTGTTGATGCAAGATCTATTGGCCCAGTTGCTGTGGCTCGCGCAGATACACGGCCCACAAGAGAGCCTAGCCACGGATGAGGTCCGTTTGGATGAAGTGGCTGAACGGGCCATGGAGCGTTGCCGAGGTCGATATCCTGATCGAAGTGTGCGTTTCAATATGGCCAGTGATCCGGAAGGGATCGAACCGCTGGTCCGTGGGAATGCCGTTCTGCTGACGGCGGCAGTCTATAACCTGCTTACCAATGCAGCTAAGTATGGTGGCGATGGTCCTGTCTCGTTGCTTTTACAGGCCACAGGTGCCGGGCAATGGTCCATTTCCATTACCGATACCGGTCCGGGAATGCCCAGTGAGGTGGTCCAACGGGTGCGTGAATTGTTCTTCCGCGCGGCGGATGCGTCCCGCTCCGATGGCCATGGTATTGGGCTGGCCTTGGTGGATCGCATTGCTCGGGTCCATCACGGAAGTCTCGACATTTTCACTGTTCCTGGAACTGGGACCACCACGGCTCTAGTGCTTCCTATGATCCACTAGCGCCGCCTTTGTGGGGGGCTAGCCCCGGTTGTTCGGTTGCTGCGTTCCGATCTAATGTGCCCTTAATGACCGGCCCTCATCAAGGCTCTAGGTTT